>ENA-OUQG01000738-OUQG01000738.1-human-gut-metagenome-genome-assembly--contig:-NODE-738-length-19232-cov-4.018251_pt1 | contig 19232 bp, 18 predicted proteins | sample MGYA00237943_ERZ548823 | MGnify/ENA primary metagenome ERZ548823 (study PRJEB26490, sample SAMN05194731) | human gut metagenome | biome: terrestrial biome; feature: human-associated habitat; material... | reverse complement strand
CTGTAGCGCGTGCGCATCGCCGCGAGGATCTCCACGGCGCTGGAGTCGAGCGGCATGTCGTTCGCCTTGAGCCAGGCGTCGAGCATGCTCTTCTGCAGCGTGTCCATCTCGGTGAACTCGAAGGGCGGGGCCTTCGTGATGGGCAGCGTGTCGGTATAGGTGTCGCCGAAGCGCTCCACGGCGCTGCACAGCTCGAGAATGACCGCGTTCGGGTCGTCCTGACTGAAGAGCTCCGTTACGTTGATGGACAGGTTGTTGCAGAGCGAGTTGGACACGAGCAGACGCCCGTAGCGGTCGAGAATGTTCCCACGCGCCGCGGCGATGGTGATGTCTTCTTTCGTCTCCGTTTCCCCTACGGCGTAGTATTCGCGCCCGCCGATGATCTGCAGCTTATAAAGCGCGACGAAGTAAACGCCGAGCAGCAGCACAAAGACGACGGCGAGCACAACGAGCCGGATGGGTTTTACCATTTTCTGCATGGAAAGTTCCTTTCAAAATGCGGAGGGGGTGAGATTATTTATACGGCGTAGGCACGTCCCGCGACGAGCGCCACGGGAAATTTTTGCAGAGATAGTACGCGGGAAAGAGGAACGGCAGACTCCAGAGCGTCTGCAGAAGCGCCGTTACCCAGAGCGCGGCGCTGCTCTGTCCCTCGTAGAAGAGCAGACTGAACATCTGCGCGAACGCGGCGAGAAAGAGCGCCGCCGCGCCCAGGATGCAGTAAGTGAAAAGGCGCTTGTTGAGATAAAAATCGCCGAGAAAGCCCGCGATGAAGCCCATCACGGGGAAGAGAACGGTGAAGAGAACACTCTGCGAGCCGAAAAAGAGATCGGAGAGAATGCCCGCGGCCAGACCGAACAGCCCGCCGCCCCAGCCGCCTTCAAAGAGCGCCGCTGCCACGACGAGCGCGGGCAGAAACATGGCCCGCACGCCGAAGAGCGCAACGTGGCTCAATATCACGTTCTGCACGAGCAGCGCGCCGATGAGATACAGCGCATACAAAACGCCGCGCCGGGTCTTCAGCCAGAGCTCGTCCAGCTTCATATCGGAAAGCTGGAAATTGATCTTGTTTCGTTTCACTCGATGACCTCAAAATCCTTGATGATGAAGACCTGCGACAGCACGGAAAGATCGACCGAGGGCTTGACGACCGCGTAATACGACTGGCCGCCCGCCTCGCTGCGCAGCTCCGTGACGGTGCCGACGATGATGCCGGACGGGAACGCGCCGCCGCGGCCGGAGGTGACGACGCTGTCGCCGGTGAAGAGCGTCACATCGTCGGTGAAGTAGCTGAGCTTGCAGCAGCCCTCCTTCATGAGCGCATAGTCGCCGACGATCATCGCGGCGATGGACGATTCGCCCACGAGCACGCCCGCGTCCATGTTCACGTCGATCGTCGTGCGCACGGAGGCGTAGTTCTTGCCGACCTCATACACCTGCCCGACGAGCATGCCGGACTCGGTGATGACGCAGTCGCCCTGCTCAATGCCGTTGTCCGTGCCCTTGGAGATCGTAAAGGCGCTCGTCCAGTTGGAGGCGTCCCACGAGGTGATCATGGCGGCTTCGGTCTTGAACGTCGTGTTCTTTTCCAAATACCCGAGCATTGTGCGCAGACGGGTGTTCTCCTCGAGCGCGTCCTGGCTCGAGCGCACCTGCTCCTGCGCCTCGGCAAGCTGGCGGCGGAGCGATTCGTTCTCCGCGAGCAGCTTATCGTAGCGGTAGATGTAGCCGTAAATGCCGCGCATCCACTCCACGACAGAGCCCACGGCGCCCTGAATGGGGATGCGCAGGGCGTTGGCCGCCTCCGGCACCGCGCCGGAGCTGCCGTCCGCCTTCGGGCGCGCGGCAAGGCCTATGAGAAGCGCCGCCACAACGATGATGATCGCCATGCGCACGCCGTATTGCTTCAGATAAGTTTTCAAGGCTTGACCCCCTGTTCTCCCGGGAACGTCCCGGGCGCGAGTAAAAAATCAGAGAAGAGAAATGTCAAATTCGCGGAGCATCTGCCCCATACGGCAGACCGGAAGTCCCATCACGTTGAAGAAATCGCCCTCGATGCGCTCCACGAAGAGACTCGCGAGCCCCTGATAGCCGTAAGCGCCCGCCTTGTCGAGCGGCTCGCCGGTGGCGATGTAGGCATGGATCTCCGCATCGGTGAGAGTGCGGAAATGGACGGAGGTACACTCGCTCTCCGCGAGCACCTTTTCGCCCTCGCGGATGCACACGCCGCTCCATACGCGGTGCTCCCGCCCGGAGAGCGCGCGCAGCATAACCTGCGCCCGATCCGCCGTGCCGGGCTTTCCGAGCACCTCGCCGTCCAGCTCCACGAGCGTGTCGGCGGCGAGGATCACGGCGGCGGGATCGTTTAGACGCTGCGCCACCTCCTCCGCCTTCTGCGCGGCGAGCGCCTTTACCCGCTCGCCGGGCGTGAGCTCCGGCGGCGCGCTCTCTTCGCCCTGCGCGGGGAGGATCTCATAGTTTATGCCGAATTTATCGAGCAGCTCCCGCCGCCGGGGCGAGCCGGAGGCGAGGATCAGCCGTTTATTACAGTACGCCACGGTAATACAGTCCTCTCGTTATGCCGTTGGGCTTATAATGCGTGCCCTGGATATAGCTCTCGGCAACTTCCAGACATTCGCGCGCGCTCTCCGTGGAGAAGCACAGCCGCACCGCCCAGAGACCGAGATCGATCCACTCCTGCGTCACGTCGCCGAGCCAGAGCTTGCGCGCCGCCCAAACGGTGTTGCGGCAGCCGAAGTGCTTCGTCACCGGCCATACGCCGCCGCGCGTGTCGGCCATCTGGCCGGGCGTGGTGCAGGTGCACCGTCCGGCGCTTGCCTTCAAAAGGCAGGTCTGCGTCACCATGACGGGCAGACGGCCGTATATGGCGAGCTCGGCGTCCATGCACTTGGGCATCTCGCGGATGTCGGCAAACGTCAGCTCCGGCGAGAGCATCGCCGAGAGAAAGCCCGCCGACGCCATGCCGGAAAGGGTATAGCTGTTCATCACGGCGAGATCAAAGTCGCCGCGGATGCGGAAACCCTCCTGTCCCGCCATCATCGCGAGACCGAGATTTCCGGTAAGCGCCTGCGTGACGCCGCTCTCATGCACCTTTGCAAGAAGCGCGCGCAGCTCGCTCTCTTCCCTCTCGCCGAACGCAACGGAGGGGAGCGCGGCGACGATTTCCGCGCCGTTTTCGCGGAACGCATCGGCGACCGACGGATTTTCCGCGAGCAGCTCGAGCGGGACGTATACGCACTCCGGACAGAGCGCGGCCAGCTCCGGCGTCATCTGCGCGGCGGTCTGGAACGAAAAGTTGATCGCGGGCAGGTGCGGCGCGGGGGCGATGCGCGGCGTCTCGGGAAAGTCGCCCTCTTTGCGGTCCGGGAGCTTGGCGCGCTCCTCGGAGAGCTTATACAAAAGACGGCGGCGGGCCTCGTCCAGTTCGATGCCGGATACCCGGAGCTTTTCTCCCGCGGGAGACTGCACGCGCACCTCGGTGCAGCGGAACGGCGTTCCGGCCGTGCGGTACATCGCCTCGCGCAGACCGTCCTCGGTGAGCTCCACGTCGCCGGCATCGTCCGGCACGGGGCCTTCGATCGCGGCGATGGTCTTGTCCGTATCCTGCGCGCCGAGAATAACGCTCGAGTGCGAGTCCTTCGCCGCGACCGCAAAGCTCACGCCGACGCGGCGCGCCTCGCCGGACGTATAGTTCCGGCGCTGCTCCGCGCAGACGGCCTCGGTCTCGCCGGGGATCTTCTCCGGCGCTTCGGCGGTTTCGTAAAGATCTTTTTTCGCCGCGCCCCACGGGAGGAATACGCGCTCCAAGCGCTCCAGCTCCGGCTCGGCGGGCAGCTGGCTTTCGCGGATGGCGGTCGCCCACACGTCCGTGAACGCGGAGACATACTCGCTCCGGCGCTCGCGGCTGCCGATGGCGAGACAGGCTACGCCCGCGTCGATGAGATCCCGGCACGCGGGAAGCATGCAGCGGTCCTTCCAGCTCAAAGGCGTTGTGTCCCAGCGGCCGCCGAGCGTGTACTGCTCGCGGCAGAGCTCGCTGCAAAGGCCGCGCTCGGCGCTCTCGCGCCCGGCAAAAGCGCTCATGCGGCACGTGCCGCACGCGGCGGCGCAAAGCGGCGTCTGCACCCACACGGCCGTCTCGATCGGGCACTGCGCCATGCGGCGGATATCCTCGAGCGGGAGATCGGGGGGCAGGAAAACGCGCCGGAAGCCGAGCCGCTGCGCGATGGCCGCGCTCTCCGGCGTATAGAAGCCGAGATGCGCGTCGGCAAAAAGCGGCATTTCCGGCAGCAGCGAGCGGAGAATGCGGAAAAGGCCGAGATCGCGGACGATGATCGCGTCCACGCCGCAGCGCTGCGCGCGCAGGGCAAGGCCCGCGGCTTTGTTCAGCTCGTCCTCGCGGACGGGGATGTTGAGCGCGAGATACGCGCGGCAGCCGCGGATGCGGCAGTAGCGCACGACCGACTCAAATTCGCTGTTCGGAATATTCTCCGTCCGGCGGCAGCCAGTCAGATCCTCAAAGCTCAGATATACGGCGTCCGCGCCGCTTTGCACGGCGGCGGTGACGGCCTCCGGCGACCCGGCGGGAGCGAGCAGTTCGACCATAATTTCTTCCTCGTAAACACGGTACCGGGAAAACGGTACTTCTTCAAAATAAGATTATAACACAACGAACACCCTTGCTTCAAGTAGAAACATTATGATATAATATCCGATACACATAGATTATGGGGGACTATACCCCAAAAGGACGAACATGGACGGAAAACGCTATCGTATCCAGGGCGCGAACACGCTCTCTCTCCCGGCAGAGGACGCCGAAAAGCTCCTCGCGCTCGGTGACGGGGAGTGCGCGCTGCTGTATCTTTATATTCTGCGCTCCGGCGGCGTGCTCGATACCGCCGCAGCGGCGCGCGCTCTCTCCCGCACGGGAGAGCAGATCAGCTCTGCGGCGCGCCGGCTCTCCGGGGCGGGGCTTCTCACCGCCGGGGACGTGCCTCTGCCGGGACCGGACGAGCTGCCGGTATACCGCACGGAGGACATATTGCGCCGCAGCGCCGATGACGGGGCGTTCCGCGCGCTGCTCGGCGAGTGCCAGCGCGTGCTCGGCCACACGCTCTCGAGCGCCGATCTCAACACGCTTTTCGGCATTTACGACCGTCTTGGCATGACGGCGGAGACGATATTGCTGCTCATCCACCACTGCGCGGACAAGCTCCGCCGCCGCTACGGGGAAGGACGCCTCCCGACGATGCGCGCCATCGAGAAGGAAGCGTTCTACTGGGCCAACCGCGAGATCCTCACCGCGCCGCAGGCGGAGGAATATCTCGCCGCGCTCGCCCGGCGCGACGAGGAGATGGAAAAGGTCCGCCACGCGCTCTCGCTCACGGGACGCGACCTGACGCCCACGGAGCGCAAGTACATCGAAAGCTGGCTTTCGATGGGCTACGGCGCGGAGGCGCTCGCCATCGCCTACGACCGCACCGTCGTCGGCACGGGCAAGCTCGCCTGGGCGTATATGGACAAGATCGTGAAGAGCTGGTACGAGAAAAAGCTCTTCACCGCCGAACAGATCGAGAAGGGCGACAGCCGCGCATCGTCGCGCGCCAAGCCCGCTGCAGAAAGCGCGCCGCGGCGCACCGGCGGGGACGATCTCGCCCGGCTCGAGGGCATACTGAAGAACATCGGGGGGTAAGAGGATATGGAAGGACGGCTTCTGGCGCGCGCCCGCGCCAAACAGGAGACGCTGCGCGCGGAAAACCGCGCGGAGGAGGATCGCCGCCGCCGCGAGATCGCCGCGAAGATCCCGGAGATCGGACGCATCGACACGGCCCTCTGCGCCAATCTGAGCGAAATGGTGCGCGTCGCCATGCGGCAGAGCGCCCGCACTGCGCAGGAGCTCGAGAAGGAAAGCCTCGCTCTGCAGGAAAAGCGTTCGGCGCTTCTCGTGCAGAACGGATACCCGAAGGATTATCTCGACCCCATCTATTCCTGCCCGCGCTGCCGCGATACCGGCTGGACGGACGGGAAGATCTGCGAGTGCGTCCAAAAGCTCTACCGCGCCGAGCAGACCAGAGAGCTCGCGCCCCTTTTGAAGCAGGGGGACGAGACGTTTGAAAACTTCCGGCTGGATTACTACAGCCCCGTTGCCCCTGCGTCGGGCGTATCGCCCCGCGCGCAGATGGAGCGCGTGCTGCGCCTCTGCCGCGCCTATGCCGAGAGCTTCGGCGCGCAGTCGCCGAATCTGCTGTTCACCGGCGAGCCGGGGCTGGGGAAAACGTTCCTCTCCGCCGCCATCGCGCGCGTCGTGGCCGCAAAGGGCTGCGGTGTGGCGTACGATACGGCAAGCGGGCTTCTCGCCTCGTTCGAGCGCGAGAAATTCTCCCGCGATACGGACGAGGTATCGGACGCCGCCTCGCGCGTGCGCCAGCTTATGAGCTGCGATCTTCTCATTCTCGACGATCTCGGCACCGAAATGCTGACGGCGTTCACGCAGAGCGCGCTTTACGCCCTGCTCGACGGCCGCCTGCGCGCCGGGAAAAAGACGATCGTCTCCACGAATCTCGACCGCTCCGGCATCGAAACGCGCTACGGCGCGGCGCTCGCCTCGCGGCTCGCCGGAGAATACGAATGGCTGGAATTTCTGGGCCGGGACATCCGCGCCCAGCGTAAGGAGGGCATCTGAATGGACCGACAGACCGAGATCACGACCCCCGGCGCGCTGCTCAACGAAAAGGGCGATCTCGCCCGCCCCGGCTTTTCCCGCGCGCTCGTGCAGGAATACCGCCGCGCGGACGTGAAGGTATCGCCCCTGCGCATCAAGGAATGGGATTATTATCTCGTCAACAACGGCAAATTCGCTCTCGCGCTCACCGTGGCGGATAACGGCTATATGGGACTGGACTCCGTGAGGCTGCTCGATCTCGAGGAGGGCTGGGAGATCACGAAAAGCCCGATGTCCTTCCTGCCGCTCGGCAAAAAGCACCTGCCGGAGACGAGCGTGACCGGCGATGTGCACTCCGCCGCGCGCGGCTACGGTATCCACTTCATCCACGAGGGGGAGAAGCGCGTCCTCATCGCGTATATGAACAAGTTCGGCGAGAGCGCCCTCTCCGCGCGCGTCGAGCTCACCGAATGCCCGGAGGATTCGCTCGTTATCGCCACGCCCTTTGATAAGCCCGGCCATTTCTACTATAACCAGAAGATCGTGGGCTTTCGCGCGAGCGGGTATGTAAATTATAACGGCAAGACGTATACCTTTGAGCCGAGCGACAGCTTCGCCGTGCTCGACTGGGGCCGCGGCGTGTGGACGTATGAAAATACGTGGTACTGGAGCAGCGCGGCGTATGTGCTGCCGAGCGGGACGCCGTTCGGCTGGAATCTCGGCTACGGCTTCGGCGATACGAGCGCGGCGAGCGAAAACATGCTCTTCCACGCCGGTACCGCGCACAAGCTCGGCGGCATCAAATTTGAGATCCCCGGCGAAGCCGAGGGAAAAGAGCGCTATACCGAGCCATGGAAGTTCACGTCCGACGACGGGCGCTTCGAGGCCGATTTTGTGTCGGTGCTCGACCGCGCGAGCTGCACGGACGTGAAGCTCATCAAGTCCGACCAGCACCAGGTGTTCGGAAAGTTTACCGGAAAGGCCGTTCTCGATAACGGCACCGTGGTGGAGTTTGCGGATTTTCCCGGCTTTGCGGAGAAGGTGAGCAACAAATGGTGAAGGAAACGGGGTTTTATGCCCTTTTGTCGCGCATGCGGTATATCTCCCGCTGGGGGCTCATGCGCAGCAGCATCCCGGAAAACGTGCAGGAGCACAGCCATGAAACGGCGGTGTACGCCCACGCACTCGGCATCATCCGGCGCGAGATCTTCGGGCAGGAATGCGACGCCGAGCGTCTCGCGGTGCTTGCGGTCTACCACGACGCGAGCGAAATTCTGACCGGCGATCTCCCGACGCCGATCAAGTACCACGACCGCACGCTCCGCGACGCCTATAAAAAGGTCGAGCACGCCGCGGACGAGCGGCTTCTCGCCATGCTGCCGGAGGAGCTGCGCCCCACCTACGAGGACGCGCTGCACCCCGCCGATCCGGAGATCGCGGAGCTGGTGAAGGCGGCGGACAAGCTGTCGGCGCACATTAAGTGCCTTGAGGAGCTGAAGGCGGGGAACAACGAGTTCCGGCAGGCGGCGGCGCAGACGGCGGCTGCCATGGACGAGATGCAGCTGCCGGAGCTGACGTACTTCCGAGAGACGTTTTTGCCGTCGTTCCAGCTGACACTGGACGAATTGGAGTAAGGCTTGGAGCAAGAATTGGAGCGAAAAAACAGGGGCGGCATCCGCCGCCCCTGTTTTTTGCCCGCCAAAGCAAAGCCTCCGGCTTCGCCGGAGGTTTTATCTTGCACACCCACCGTCCCAATGCTCACGCGGGCACGGGACGGCGGCTCTTTACGCCAGAATGTTTTTCAGATCCGTCAGACCGGTCAGATTCGTGACCACCAGCACGTGGTCGCCCGGCTCGATGGTGGTCATGCCGCCGGGGATGATAATGCGTCCCTCCCGGACGATGGCGGCAAGCAGCACGCCGTGGCGCAGGGGGAGCTTCATCAGCGGCGTGTGTAGTATGCCGTAGCCATCGTTGCTGGCGGTGAATTCCAGAGCCTCCACCTTGCCGCCCAGCAGCTTGTACAGCGACTCCACTGCCATGCCCTGAGAATTGGCGAGGGCGCGGACGTAGCGGGTGATCTGATTGGCGATAATGTCCTTGGGGCTGATGATGCTGCCCAGCCCCGTCTCCTGCACCAGATCCATGTAGTTGGGGCGCGTCATCTTCGCCAGCACCTTCCGCACACCGGCGCGCCGCGCCGACAGAGCCATCAGCAGGTTCTCCTCATCCCGTCCCGTCAACGCCACAAAGCCGTCCGCGCCGAAGAGATTCTCCGAGCGGATCAGGTCGTTGTCCGTGCCGTCGCCCTCGATGATCATGGCGTCCGGCAGAGCCTGCGACAGCCGCAGGCACTTCTCGTGATCCATCTCCACCACGTGGACACGGGTGCCGGAGCGCGCCAGCTCCCAGCTGAGGTACATACTGATGCGGCTGCCGCCCAGAATAGAGACGTCCCGCACCCGCTGGAGGCTGCGCCCCATGGATTTGAGCATTTTGTGCAGTTCGTCCTTGCTGCCCACCATGTACAGCCGGTCGTCCAGCTGGGGCACGAAGGCACCGTTGGGGATGAGGAATTCGTCGCCCCGCTGGGCGGCGCAGATCAGCACCTCCGCCACGCGCTCCCGGTGGAAATCACTGAGGCTGCGGCCGAGGATCGTGTCGTTTTCGCTCATCTGGAAGCCGATCATGTCGATGCGTCCCCCGGCAAAGGGCTCCACGGAGAAGGCGGCGGGGAAGCTGAGGATCCGCGCGATCTCCTGTGCGGCAGCCAAGTCGGGGTTGATGACCATGTCCAGCCCGATCTCCCGCTTGAGCATATCCGCGTCCCGGCGGTAGTCGGGGTTACGGACGCGGGCGATGGTGTGCTGTGCGCCGAGACTCTTGGCGATCAGCGAGCAGACGAGGTTCGTCTCGTCCACGCCGGTGACGGCGATGACCAGATCGGCATCTCTTGCGCCCGCCTCCAGCAGAACACTGATGGACGCGCCGTTGCCGTGGATGCACATGACGTCCAGCGTGCTGTCGGCGCGGCTCAGGTGGGCGATCTCGTCGTCCACAAGGGTGATGTCGTGCCGTTCCTGTGTCAGCTGCTGGGCGATGGCATAGCCCACCTTGCCACTGCCTACAATAATGATCTTCATGTCTCCTCCTCTCCGCCCCACGGGGCGGCGGTCTTTTTTGCTTCTGTAAGGGCGGCGGAGAACTCCGCGCCTAAAATCAAAACCTGCCCGGACATATACAGCCACAGCAGCACCACGATCACCGTGGCGATGGAGCCGTACAGCACGGAGTACTGTCCCACGTGCTCCACGTAGTAGGAAAACGCCATGCTCAGCACCATCCACGCCGCCAGCGAGCTGGCAACGCCGGGCAGTACCTCCCGCAGAGGGCGTCTCTGCCCTTGGGAGAGCATATAGAGCACTACCAGAGTCACCACCATGACGAGAGCCAGCACCACGAAGCGCAGGGAGCTCCACGCGGTGATGAACGCCTCGGTGACGGAGACGAACCGTCCCACGAATTCCAGCACCGTGCGTCCCACCACCACCAGACACAGCGTCACGGCGATGACCACGATGAGCCAGACGGTAAACAGCAGTATCCGCAGCTGGCTGCGCCACAGGCTCTCCGGCGCGCTGCGCCCGAACGCTTTCCGCAGGGAGTGCATCAGGCACCCGGAGGCGCGCATGGGGAACCAGATGGAGAACACCAGACTGAACCACAGCAGCTGCCGGCTGGGGTTGGCGGAGACGTATTCCAGATACGAGCGCACCACATTCAGCACATCCGCCGGGAACAGAGGCTCCAGCACGGAGGTGATGTAGGCGATGTCCAGCTCCAAAAGACCCAGCAGCGTGCTGATGAAGATCAGCAGCGGGAAAATGGCGAACAGCAGGTAATACGTCAGTGCCGCACTGTCCCGCGCTACGTCGTGGGCATAATATCTCTGCACCATGTCGGCGGCGAGCCGTCCGAATCCGGTGCGGGGGAATTTTTTGCGGTCATTCATATAAAGACACCTCGGAGGTTTATTGTACCATGGAAAGAGGTAAAATTAAAGGGCAATTTGCCTACTACTCTGTGGTGAAAATGGCAAAACTATTTTTTTTAATGAAAAAAACTATTTCGGGTTGTCGAAATGATAAAAGCATGATATAATGACCGCAGGTAAATTGGACGTATCAGAGAGACTATCTTGGAAACCACTAAACAATAAAAATATTGCTGGAGGGCGAAAAATGGATAATCTGACTACCATCGTCCGTGAGGAGATCTCGCGGCAGTACCGGAGCGTGCGGCAGTTTGCCTTTGCTGTGGGTGTGCCGCTGTCCACCATCAACAGTGCGCTGCACAACGGCGTGGGCGGCTCCTCCTTTGATACCGTAATGCAGATCTGCAAGGTGCTGGGCATCAAGGCAATGGCGGATGACGCGGCGTTTTACCTGACCGACGACACCGAGCAGCTGCTGACCCAGTATGCCAAGCTGGACGAGTACGGACGTCACACGGTGGCGACTGTGCTGAAGGTGGAGGCTGACCGCTGCGCCAAGCTGAGAGATCTGGGTGACTGATAAAAGAACCGACGACCCGCCGCACTCACGGAGTGCGGCGGGTTTTTCATGTTTTTCCGGGCGGCGCAGGCGGAAGATATTGCAATACCGCCGGTGCTGCGATACAATAATAAGTCAAGAACCACATCTGGAGGCGCGGTATGGAACAGCTGAGGGCACAACTGAACGGCACGGAATGTACTGTATACGTGGGCGCGGGGCTGCTGAGCTGCGCCGGCGGGCTGCTGCGGGACGCGCTCCCCGCCGTCCGTCGCTGGGCGGTGGCGGCGGACGAGACGGTCTGCGCCCTGTACGGCGAGACGGTGCTGGCGAGCCTCCGCGCAGCGGGATTGGCGGCGGAGGTGTACCTCCTGCCGCCGGGGGAGGCGGCAAAAACGCCGGAGGCGTGGCTGTACCTGTGCCGCGCCATCCTGCGGGATGGCTTTGACCGCTCCTGCGGCGTGGTGTCGCTGGGCGGCGGCGGCTGCGGCGACGCGGCGGGCTTTGCCGCCGCCGCGCTGCTGCGCGGTGTGACGCTGGCGCACCTTCCCACCACCCTGCTTGCTCAGGCGGACAGCGCGCTGGGCGGCAAGACGGCGTTGGATCTGCCGGAGGGCAAAAACCTGCTGGGCGCGTTCCACCAGCCGTCGCTGGTGGTGTCCGACACCGCCTGCCTTGCCACGCTGCCGCCACGGCAGTTTTCCTCCGGCATGGCGGAGGTCATCAAGACCGGCTGCGTGGCGGACAGTGCGCTGCTGGACGCGGCGGAGTGCGGTCTGTCGCCGGAGGACACGGAGGCTCTGACGGCGGTGATCGTCGGCTGCTGCCGCGCCAAGCTGCGCCTGGTGTGGGGCGACGTGGAGGATCGCGGCGCACGGCGGCTTCTGAACTTCGGGCACACCTTCGGGCACGGCTACGAGGCCGCCGGCGGCTTCAGCACCTACACCCACGGCGAGGCGGTGGCTGCCGGGATGTGCCGCACCCTGCGCTGGCAGGCGGCTCACGGCTACGACGGCTCGCTGCTGCCCCGTCTGGAGAAAATACTGACGAAATACCGCCTGCCCACCGCCTTGGACTGGGACGACGCGGCGCTGCGCCGCTACGTGCAGCGGGACAAAAAAACGGCAGGCGGACGCGTGACGCTTGCCATCGTGCGGCGGGCGGGACAGGGGGAGCTGCTCTCCCTGCCGCTGGACGCACTGTGGGAGGACGAAACATGAAATTACGCCTGACGCCCTCCCGTCTGGAGGGTACGGTGACGGTGCCCCCGGCGAAAAGCCTGCTGCACCGGGAGCTGATCTGCCGCTATCTGGCGGGACAGCCTACGCCCCTGCCGCCTCACGCGGCGCAGGACGTGCTGGCGACCCGCCGGGCACTGGACTGCTTGACCGCCGGTGAAACACCGGTGGTGGACTGCGGCGACAGCGGCAGCACCCTGCGGTTCCTGCTGCCCCTTTTCATGGCTCTGGGGCGCACGGACGCGGTGTTCACCGGCTCTGACCGGCTGCTGCGCCGCCCCGTCCCCGGTGAGCTGGGGCTGCGCTTCGCGCCGGACGCTATCACCATGACCCGCCCGCTGACGGCGGGACGTTGGGAGCTGCCGGGGGACGAGACGTCCCAGCTGATCTCCGGGATGCTGCTTTCTCTGCCGCTGCTGCCGGAGCCGTCGCAGCTGCGGATCACCGGGGAGGCGGTGTCGCGCCCCTATATTCGCATGACCGCCGCCGTAATGGCGCACCATGGGGTGACGGTGCAGGCGGTGGAGGGCGGCTGCTATATCCCCGGCGGGCAACGGTACCGCGCCGCGCCCTTGTGGGAGGAGCCGGACTGGTCGGCGTCCGCCTTCTGGCTGGTGCTGCGGCGTCTGACCGGCGGGAGCACCCTGCGGGTACCCCTGCCGCCGCCCCCGTACCTGCAAGGGGACGCGGCGGTGCTGACGCTTCTGGAGCACCTGCCGGAGACGGTGGACGTGTCCGACATCCCCGACCTGCTGCCGCCGCTGGCACTGTACGCGGCGTTGCAGCCGGGGCGCGTGACCCGCTTCACCCACGCCGCCTTCCTGCGGCGCAAGGAGAGCGACCGCCTGACCTCCATAACGGAGACGCTGAACGCGCTGGGCGCGCAGGTGCGTCAGGAGCAGGACGGTCTGACCGTCACCGGCGTGGCGCGTCTCCACGGCGGCGATGTGTCCGCGTGGGGCGACCACCGTATCGCCATGCTGGCGGGATGCGCCGCCATGGCGGCGGATAGCCCGGTGACGCTCACCGGTGCGGAGACTGCCGCCAAGTCCTACCCCGCCTTCTGGCGGGAGCTGGCGGAGCTGGGCGGAAAATGGGAGGTGCTGGAGCCTTGATGGACTATACACTGTTTGGCGAGTCCCATGGGAAAGCCGTGGGCGTGCTGCTGACGGACGTGCCGCCGGGCATCCCGGTGGACGGGGAATTTATCCGCCGTCAGCTTCTGCGCCGCATGGGGCAGGGGGGACTGACCACGGCTCGGCGGGAGAGCGACGAGGTGCAGATCCTCTCCGGCGTATACGAGGGGCGCACCACCGGCGACCCGCTGGCGGCGGTTCTCTACAACACCGACGCCCGCTCCGGGGACTATGCCCCTCTGAAGGACAAGCCCCGCCCCTCCCACGGCGACTACACCGCCGCCGTGCGGGCGCAGGGCTATAACGACCCACGGGGCGGCGGCCACACCTCCGGGCGGCTCACCGCGCCCCTGACGGCGGCGGGTGCCATCGCCCTCACCTACCTGCGGGAGCGCGGCATCACCGTCCATGGGGAGGTGCGGGACGAAGTGCGCCTGCGGGCGCGGGCGGCAGCTGCCAAGGCGGAGGGCGACAGCGTGGGCGGCGTGATACGCTGCACCGTCACCGGTCTCCCCGCCGGTCTGGGCGGCCCCGACTGGCGTGACACGGTGGAGGGCGAGATCGCCCGCCACATATTCGCCATCCCTGGGGTGAAGGCGATCGGCTTCGGCGCGGGGGAGGACTTCGCCGCCCTGCAGGGCAGCGAGGCAAACGACCCCTTCATCGCGGCGGAGGGTGCCGTCCGCACGGTGACGAACCGCGCCGGGGGCATCAACGCCGGCATCACCAACGGCATGGACGTGGTGTTCGACGTGACGTTCCGCCCCACGCCCTCTATTGCCAAGCCCCAGCAGACCGTGGATCTGACCGATATGACCCCCGCCACCGTCTCCGTACCGGGACGGCACGACGCCTGCATCGCGCTGCGGGCAGCCCCGGCGGTGGAGAGCAGCACCGCGCTGGCGGTATGCCGCCTGCTGCCGGACGTGCCGGCAGAGCTGGACGGACTGCGCCAGCGTCTGGATGAGATCGACGGGGAGATACTCGCCCTGTTCGCCCGTCGTCAGGAGCTGGCGGGAGCCATCGGCACGTACAAAAAAGAGCACCGCCTTCCCATCCGGGACGAGGCGCGGGAGGCGGCGGTGCTGGCAAGCCGCGGCGACCTGCTCCCGGCGCGCCGGGCGCAGGTGGAGCGGCTCATGGGGCTGCTGCTGGAGCTTTCGCGGGAGGAGCAAACATGACAGGACGCATCATTCTCATCGGAATGCCCGCCAGCGGCAAGACCACTGTGGGACGCGCCGTGGCGCAGGCTCTGTCCCTGCCCTTCCACGACTGCGACAGGGAGGTGGAGCGTCTGACCGGGCGCACCATCCCGGAGATCTTCGCCGCCGAGGGTGAGGAGACGTTCCGCGCCGTGGAGAGCCGCGCCCTCGCCGCCCTCTGCACCGCCGAGGCTCCCTGCGTCATCGCCACCGGCGGCGGCGCGGTGCTGTCGGCGGAGAACCGCCGCCTGCTGCGGCGCAGCGGCACGGTGTTCTGGCTGGACAGAGATCTCAAAAACATTATGTCAACTGATTGCGGCGGGCGACCCCTCCTCTCCGGCGGGGCGGAGGCTCTGCGAACGCTGTACAAAAACCGCCGCGACCTGTACGCCGCCTGCGCCCACCTGCTGGTGCCGGACGGTACGATCACGCAGGTCACGGACTATATTCTGCAAACGGCAAAGGAGCTGCTATGAAGCTGCTGATCCTGAACGGCCCCAATCTGAACCTACTGGGGCGGCGGGAGCCGGACATCTACGGCAACCGCACCTATGATGACTTATGTAAACTTATCCGCGACCACGCCTCCGCCTGCCGCTGTCAGGTGGAGCTGCTCCAATCCAACCACGAGGGGGCGTTGATCGACGCCATTCAGACCGCCCGGAACGACTGCGGCGGCATCGTCATCAACCCCGGAGCCTACGCCCATTACAGCTACGCTCTCTACGACGCTCTGCGCTGCGCCGGCATCCCGGCGGTGGAGGTGCACATCTCCGACATCGCCGCGCGGGAGCCGTTCCGGGCGGTGTCCGTTACCGCCCCGGCGTGTGTGCTGACCGTGGCGGGGCACGGGCTGGAGGGCTATCTGGAGGCGATGGACTTCCTGCTGGCGCGGGCAAAGGACGGTGCACAGGCAGGGGAGGGCGCGCTATGACGGCGGGACGGCTCTGCGTTATCGGCGACCCGGTGGGGCACAGCCTTTCGCCGCTGCTCCACCGCGTCATGATCGCCCAGACCGGCGTGCCCTATACCTACGAGCTGCACCCCATGTCCGCCGCCGCGCTGCCGGAGTTCGTGGCAGCGGCGAAGGATGGCGCGTGGGCGGGCTGCAACGTCACCATGCCCCACAAGCAGACCATCCTGCCCCTGCTGGACGAGGTGGACGGCTTCGCCGCCGACTGCGGCGCGGTGAACACCGTCTGCTTCCGTGACGGACGCGCCGTGGGGTACAATACCGACGGCGTGGGGCTGGTGGACAGCCTGCGCTGCCGGGGCTTTGACCCGGCGGGGCGGACGGTGCTGCTGCTGGGCGCAGGCGGCGCGGCGTCGGCGGTGTGCTGCGCGCTGGCGCGAGCGGGCGCGTCCCATATTTTCGTCGCCGCCCGCCGCCCGGAGGCGGCGCGAACGCTGTCCGCCCTGAGCCCCGGCCGGGTGGAGGAGGTGCCCTTCGACGGCGCGACGCTGCGCCGCGCCCTTGCGGAGAGCACGCTGCTCATCAACGCCACGCCGCTGGGCATGGACGGCAAGCCCCCCTTCCCGGAGCTGTCGTTTCTCCGCGCCGCCCCACGGGAGGCGGTGGTATACGATCTGGTCTACCAGCCCCGGCGCACGGCTCTGCTGGCGTCGGCATCGGCGTGCGGCCTTGCGACCGTACCGGGAACGTCGCTGCTGCTGCATCAGGCGGTGCGGGCGTTTACCCTGTTCACCGGCGCGCCGGTGAACGTGCCCGCCCTTTCGCGCGCGGTGGAGCGTCAGCTGGGTTGACAGCACACCGGCACGGTTATATAATACCCAGAGGTTTTTCCGCTTTGATCGAGGTATGACTATGAATGTACGATTAGTGTCCAACACAATGGGCTACATCCTTTGGGTGGAAGCCGGGTTCCTGCTGCTGCCGGTGCTGACGGCGGTGGTCTGCGGCGAGGTGTACTGGCGGGAGTTCCTGCTCACCGCCGCGCTCTGCGCCGCCGTGGGTACGGCACTCCATGCGGTGCCGCTGAAAAAGGCCCAGATGCACAGCCGCGATGGCTTTGTGGCGGTGTCCCTCAGCTGGGTGGTGCTGGCGTTGTTCGGCGCGCTGCCCTACGTGTTCACCGGCACCATGACCAGCTATATCGACGCCGTGTTCGAGACGGTCTCCGGTCTGACCACCACCGGCTCCTCCACGTTCACCGCCGTTTCCCACCTGCCCCGCAGCATCCTGCTGTGGCGTTCCCTGACCCAGTGGATGGGCGGCATGGGCGTTCTGGTGCTGTTTCTGGCACTGACGCCCCGTATGGGCGAGGGCGCGGTGTTCCTCATGCGTGCGGAAAGCCCCGGCCCCATCAAATCCAAGCTGGTGCCCAAGGTGGGCGGCACCGCCAAGATCCTCTACATTATCTACGTCGTTCTGACGGTGTGCGAGATCATCGCCCTCCGTCTGGCGGGGGAGAGCTGGTTCTCCTCCATCTGCCACAGCTTCGCCACCATGGCGACCGGCGGCTTCTCCGTGTACGATACGTCCCTCGCCGGCGCGTCCAAGGCAGTCATGTGGATCGTCACCGTGTTCGCTTTTCTGGCGGGCGTGAACTTCTCCCTGATCTTCCTTGCCGTTCGCGGCAAGCTCAAGGACGCCCTCCGCAGCGAGGAGCTGCGGTTCTACACGGGCATCGTGGTCGTCACCACGCTGCTGCTGTGCCTCAACCTCCGCCTGCAGGCGGGCATCCCCTTCGGCGACTCCATCACCGACGCGGCGTTCCAGACCGTGACCATCATCACCACCACCGGCTTTGCCACCGTGGACTTCGCCATGTGGCCTACGTTCTGCCGTATGGCACTGGTGATGATGATGTTCACCGGAGCCTGTGCCGGCTCCACCGCCGGCGGCATCAAGCTCTCCCGCATCCTCATTTTGTGCAAGAGCCTCAAGCGGGAGCTGAAGCGTCTGGCGCACCCCAACCACGTCAGCGTCGTCAAGATGGACGGTCAGGGCGTGGAGGAGCGCGTGGTCTCCGCCGCCGGCTCCTTCCTCACCGCGTACCTGCTGGTGCTGCTGGTGGGCGCGCTGGTGGTCAGCTGGGACAACTTCGGCTTTCAGGAGTCCTTCGCCGCGTCGCTGACGTGCATCAGCAACGTGGGACCCGGTCTCGGTATTCTGGGCCCCATGGAGAACTTCTCCATCCTCTCCCCTCTGAGCAAGGTGGTGCTGTCGGTGGAGATGCTCATGGGCCGTCTGGAGCTGATGCCCCTGATGGCTCTGCTCCTCCGCAGCACGTGGCGCGATTAAGCAGCAAAAAAGCACCCCGCCGGGGTGCTTTTTACTATCCCTGTCTGGCGCAGTACGCTTCGTACTTTTCTTGCAGCCAGCTTTTCAACGCTTCCACGCCGTCCTCGTTCCACGGGAAGTCCTGCTCCTCCCGATCCTGTGCCAGCTCGTAGCACACGTTGGAGTACACGGCGGTGTGCAGCACACCGCCCTCCCTGTCTCCGGCGAAGCGGTAGCGGAACTCCCCGATGGAGCCGGTGTATACGAACGCCCGCTGGAACCAGGTGGGCGTCATTTCTGCAAACTGCGGGTGCATGGCGGTCACTCCTTACGGATAAGATAGGTAAAATCATACCACAAAAACGCCGGACTGTACAGGCAAAAATTCCCCGCTGGTGCCGGTAGGGACTTGAAAACAGACCAAACGTATGGTACAATATGGGCGAATATCCGGGGCTTTCCCCCTTGAAAAGTGAGGTCATGGACTATGGAAAACGCAGTGAAACGCATCGGTGTGCTGACCAGCGGCGGCGACGCGCCGGGCATGAACGCCTGCATCCGCGCCGTGGTACGCAGTGCCAACGCACGGGGCATTGAGTGCGTGGGCATCCGCCGCGGCTGGCAGGGTCTTATTGCCGGCGACATCATGGAGATGGACAACGCCAGCGTCAGCCGCATCATCAACCGCGGCGGCACCATGCTCTATTCCGCCCGTTGTGACGAATTCCGCACGAAGGAGGGGCAGGAGAAGGCATACGCCACCTGCAAGCTCATCGGTCTGGAGGGTCTGGTGGCGATCGGCGGCGACGGCACGTTCCGCGGCGCACAGGATCTGTCCAAATTCGGCATATCCGTGGTGGGCATCCCCGGCACCATCGACAACGACATCAACTGCACCGATTATACCATCGGCTTCGACACCGCTGCCAACACCGCCGTGGAGTGCATGGACAAGCTCCGCGACACCATGCAGTCCCACGAACGCTGTTCCGTGGTGGAGGTCATGGGGCACCGCTCCGGCTACCTGGCTCTGTACGTGGGCGTCGCCATCGGTGCCACCGCCGTTCTGGTGCCGGAGAGACCCTACGACTTCGAAAAGCACGTGGCGGAAAAGATCCGCCGCGCCCGCCTCAGCGGCAAGACCAACTTTATGATCGTGGTGGCAGAGGGTGCC
>ENA-OUQG01000735-OUQG01000735.1-human-gut-metagenome-genome-assembly--contig:-NODE-735-length-19253-cov-3.519950_pt1 | contig 19253 bp, 16 predicted proteins | sample MGYA00237943_ERZ548823 | MGnify/ENA primary metagenome ERZ548823 (study PRJEB26490, sample SAMN05194731) | human gut metagenome | biome: terrestrial biome; feature: human-associated habitat; material... | reverse complement strand
GTACCGGCTGCAGGACGGATGGGGAAACGGCGGGAAACGTGGCTCACATCGCTTTGACCGCATGCCGGACGCTGTTTCTGACCGGCTCGTGCTGCAAAAGCCCGAGGATTATTCGGTGTTTCTGCCCATAACGGCGCTGCCGGAGCCCTTCACCGCAAAGGATCTGGAGGCCGCTGTCGGCATTCACCGGAAATCCGTTCAGTACTCTGCGGTTCTGAAGGTGCTGACTGCAGTCGGTGTGACGGAGCGTGTCGGCCTCACCTCACGGCGCGCCTATCTGTATCAGGTGAGAATTCCGAACAAAACAGGACACGATTACTGCCGGAAAAGGCGGTGAGAAAGGAAGCGAAGCTATGGCAACATTACATTTTGACAAAGAGCAGCTGGCAGATCGCCTGATCCGCTATGCGAAAGTGTTTACACAGTCCAAAGAGGGAGTCAATGATACCCCTTCCACTCCCTGCCAGAGAGATCTGGCAAGGCTCCTTACGCGTGAGCTTGAGGAGATGGGTGCCTCGGACGTGGTTCTGGATGAGGAGAAATGCTACGTCTATGCAACAATCCCGGGCAACATCCCTGCTTCGAAGGAAAAGCTTGACGCACGAAGCGACAAAGAGAGCAAACGACGGGAGAATACCGCACCGATTATCGGTCTTGCAGCGCATATGGATACCTCGGATGCGGTGGATGCCAGCGGTCATCCGGAAATTCATCCCCGCAAAATTGAAAATTATGACGGCGGAAGCATTCTTCTGAATGAGGAGGAGCATATTACGCTTCGTCCCGAGGAGTTCCCGGAGCTTGCCGGTAAAAAGGGAAAAACCCTGATTGTCACAGACGGAACGACGGTTCTCGGAGGAGATGACAAGGCAGGCGTCGCAGAAATCATGGCCGCTGCGGAATTTCTGCTTCAGCATCCCGAGATTGCTCACGGAACCATCCGTATCATGTTCACGCCGGATGAAGAGGTGGGAAACGGCACCCGCAATATGAACCGGGATGAATTTGCCGTGGACTATGCCTATACGATGGACGGCGGAGGAATCGGAGAGCTGGAATACGAAAACTTCAACGCAGCCTCCGCTCACATCACGATTCAGGGACTTTCGACGCATCCGGGCAGTGCCAAGGGGAAAATGCGGAATGCGCTTCTTGTTGCCATGGAATTCAACGCACTTCTTCCGGAGAACGAAATTCCTGCAAGAACCGAGGGCTACGAAGGCTTCTATCATCTGGATGAAATGCATGGGACCACAGATTCCGCGGAGATGGACTATATCATCCGGGATCATGACCGGGAGAAATTTGAACACCGCAAAAAGGTCGTTCTGGATGCCGCCGAAAAAATCAATAAGAAATACAACGCAAACGTTGTTACAGCAGATGTAAACGACAGCTATTACAACATGGAAGAAAAAATCCGTCCGCATATGCACCTCATTGACAATGCGACGGCTGCCATGAAGGAGATTGGCGTCACACCGGTGATTTCTCCGATTCGCGGAGGAACGGATGGTGCCGTTATGAGCTTCCTTGGCATTCCCTGCCCGAATCTCTTCACAGGCGGCTACAACTTCCACAGCCGCTATGAATACGTTGTTGCCGAGGAAATGGCTCTCGGCGCCGAAACACTGATAAGGATACTGAACAGATATGCAGAATACGAACTTGACTGAATCCACTGTAAAACCAAGAGTCCCCATGCCGGCAAAGCGTCCGGAGAGTGAGCGCAGACAGGCATCGGAGGAAGAGCTTGCAAGGCAGGAGGAATACCTGAAAAAGGCGCAGATTTATACGGCGCAGCTTGCAGGCATCCTTGGCAGAACACCGACCTTTCACGTGCAGAACTTCGGCTGTCAGATGAATGCCCGGGATGCGGAGAAGCTTGCCGGCATTCTCCGGAACGCCGGATTCGAGGAGATTGAGGCGGAATCGGCGGATTTTGTCATCTACAACACCTGTACGGTCCGTGACAATGCCGATCAGCACTTCTTCGGGCGTCTGGGCCGCGCCGCACACTTTAAAAAGCACAGTCCCTATATGAAGATTGCCGTCTGCGGCTGTATGACGCAGGAAGAGAGTGCTGTAGAAAAGATTAAAAAGAACTACCCGTATGTGGATCTTATTTTCGGAACGCATAACCTGTTCTGCTTTCCGCAGTACCTCTGCGAGGTATACGAGTCGAAAAACGGAGGCTTTGATCCCAAAGGCCATAAGATCACACAGATCTGGGATGCCACGGACGAGATTGTTGAGGATCTTCCCGTAGAGCGCAAGTACTCCTATAAATCCGGCATCAACATTATGTTCGGCTGCGACAATTACTGCACCTACTGCATCGTTCCCTATGTCCGCGGTCACGAAAGATCAAGGCAGCCCGGGGATATTATAAGAGAATGCGAAAAGCTTGCGGCAGACGGCGTGGTGGAAGTGATGCTTCTTGGACAGAACGTCAATTCATACGGAAGAGATCTCGAGACGCCCTGCAGCTTTGCCGAGCTCCTGTCCGCAGTTGCCGAGGTTCCCGGAATCAAACGGGTCCGCTTCATGACCCCCCATCCCAAGGATATGGGGCGCGACGTGCTTGAGGTCATCCGGGATCACCCGAACATTGCAAGGCACATTCATTTCCCGCTGCAGTCCGGCTCCAATGAGATTCTCCGCAGGATGAACCGGCGCTACACCAGAGAGCAGTTTATGGAGCGCGCCGCGGAAATCCGTGAAATCATTCCGGATGCGGCCATCACAACCGATATCATTGCAGGCTTTCCGGGGGAAACCGAAAAGGACGTGGATGATACCGTTGATGTCATCGAGAAGGTCTGCTTTGACAATGCCTACACCTTTATCTATTCGCCCAGAAAGGGAACTCCTGCTGCCGCTATGGAGCAGGTTCCGAAGGAAGAGGTGCAGAAGGGCTTTGACAGAATCCTCGCCGCGGTTCAGGAAAATGCGAGAAAACGTGCAGGTGCTCTTGCGGGAAGAACCATGACCGCCCTGGCAGAAGAGGTCAACACGCAGGATCCGGAGTATATTACCTGCCGCCTCTCCAACAATATCATTGTTCATGTCAGGGGAGATGCCTCCATGATCGGACATTTCTATGATGTGACCCTGGATGAATGCCGTAATTTTTACTACTTTGGAACTGTTCTTTGCGAAAACGTGAAGGGATATTGAGGTAAGAAACACATGTCTTTTCCGAAAATCGAAGATGTATCGCCGATGATGCAGGAATACCTGCGCACCAAACAGGAGCACCCGGAGTGCCTTCTGTTTTACCGGCTTGGCGATTTCTATGAAATGTTTTTTGATGATGCGGAGGTTGCCTCGAAGGAGCTGGAGCTGACGCTGACCGGAAAGTCCTGCGGATTGAACGAGCGGGCACCGATGTGCGGCATCCCGTTTCATGCCGTAGACATCTACATTGCAAAGCTCGTGGAAAAGGGATACCGCGTCGCCATTTGCGAACAGGTTGAGGATCCGCGCTTTGCCAAAGGTCTGGTAAAGCGCGAGGTGACAAGGATCGTGACGCCCGGCACCAATGTCAGTCCGGAAACGCTGGACGAGCATAAGAACAACTACATCATGGCAGTGTTCTATGACGCGGGCGGCGGAACGTGCGGGCTTGCGGTCAGTGACATCTCAACCGGTGACTTTTATGCCACACAGGTCTCGGGGATTCAGAAAATCCTGGACGAAATTCAGAAATACCTTCCCTCTGAGATTGTCTGCAACGAAGCCTTTATGATGAGCGGCATTGACATTCAGGATCTCAGAAACCGCCTCTCCATTGTCATCAATACGCTGGATGCCCATTATTTCGGAGAAAACGACTGCAGGCAGATCCTGCTGAAGCATTTCCGCGTATCGAGTCTTCTGGCTCTTGGCATCGACGACCTGAAGGCGGCTCTGCCCGCCTGCGGGGCGCTGCTTCGCTATCTTTATGATACGCAGATGAACGATCTGTCCAATATCACAAGGATCGATGCCTACCTGTCCGGCAAGTATATGCTGCTGGACACCGCGACCAGGCGCAATCTTGAGCTGACGGAGACCCTTCGTGAGAAAAAGGTTCACGGCTCGCTTCTTTGGGTCCTCGATAAAACCAAAACAGCGATGGGCGCAAGACTTCTTCACCAGTTTCTGGAGCAGCCGCTCATTGATGAGGAAGAAATCCGGAAGCGCTTTGATGCTCTGGAGGCACTCCAGAACAACAATGTGGACCGGGATGAAATGCGTGAGTATCTGAGTCCTGTCTATGATCTTGAGCGTCTGCTTACCAAGATCAGCTATGGAAGCGCCAATCCCAGGGATCTTGTTGCATTCCGGGAATCGCTTCGCATGGTGCGGCCGATCCGCCAGGTTCTGCAGGGCTTTACGGCCCAGGAGCTGGTCCGGATCCGTGAGGATCTTGGGGATTTCGATGAGCTGGTGAGCCGCCTGGATCAGGCAATTGATGACGATCCGCCTCTTGCCATGAAGGAGGGCGGCATCATCAAAAAAGGCTACAACGCGGACATCGATTCCTTCCGCGAAGCGAAGACCGGCAGCCGCCGGCTTCTTGCGCAAATGGAGGAGGAGGTTCGTGAATCCACCGGAATCAAGAATCTGAAGGTCAAGTACAACAATGTGTTCGGCTATTTCTTCGAGGTCACCAATTCCTTTAAGGATCTCGTGCCGGATTATTTTGAACGGAAGCAGACGCTTGTAGGGAGCGAGCGCTATACAACGCCGCAGCTCAAGGACCTGGAGGCCAGAATCCTTGGCGCAGAGGATAAGCTGAATGACCTGGAATACGAGGAGTTCGACAAGCTCCGCAAGGAGATTTCCTCCCGCGTCGCTGAAATTCAGAAGGCTGCAAAGGCAGTTGCCTATATCGATGTTTATGCCTCCCTGTCTCTCGTTGCAGAGCGTTACGGATATGTACGTCCGAAACTCAACGACAAAGGAATCATTCGGATCAAAGACGGAAGGCATCCCGTTGTAGAACGGATGATGCCCGGAGACTTTGTCTGCAACGACACGGTGCTTGACAGCAAAAAGGACTGCATCGCCGTCATTACCGGTCCGAATATGGCCGGGAAATCAACCTACATGAGGCAGGTTGCCCTGATTGTCCTGATGAGTCAGATCGGAAGCTTTGTGCCTGCTGCCGCAGCGGATCTTTGCGTGGTGGACCGTATTTTCACACGTGTAGGAGCATCGGACGATCTGGGAAGCGGACAATCAACGTTTATGGTGGAAATGAACGAAGTGGCCAACATTCTTCGAAATGCGACGCCGAAGTCACTCCTTATCCTGGATGAGATCGGCCGCGGCACCTCGACCTTCGATGGCCTCTCCATCGCATGGGCTGTCATTGAGTACATTGCAAACCGTAAGATTCTCGGTGCCAAAACTCTTTTTGCAACGCATTACCATGAGCTGACGGAGCTGGAGGGAAAGATCAGCAGCGTCAACAACTACTGCGTGGCCGTCCGGGAAAAGGGCGATGACATCGTTTTTCTCCGAAAGATCATCAAAGGAGGCGCAGACCGTTCCTACGGCATTCAGGTTGCGCGTCTTGCCGGGATTCCGGATATTGTGATTGAACGTGCCAAAGAGATTGCCCGTCAGCTTTCGGACAATGACATCACGGAGAAAATTCAGTCGATCGAAGTAAAGGCAGGGGAGACCGGAAAGCCTGCCAGGGTCCCGCACTATGATGATGTGGACCTGAATCAGATGTCCCTCTTTGATACGGTCCAGGAAAACGATGTGCTGAAGGAGCTGCAGGAGCTGGATGTCACCAATATGACGCCGATGGATGCGCTGAATACACTCTATCGCCTGCAGTCAGAGCTGAAAAACCGTTGGGAAGCGGTCCCGAATTCATGACATAAGAAGGTGCCGGATTTTTTCCCGGCACAGGATACGAATACAAAGGATATTTTCATGGCAGAAATTCATGTTCTCAGTTCGGATACCATCAACCGCATTGCGGCAGGAGAGGTTGTGGAACGGCCCGTCAATGTGGTCAAGGAGCTTGCGGAGAATTCCATTGACGCAGGTGCAGGAGCCATCACGGTCGAGATCAAAAACGGCGGCATTGACCTGATTCGCGTAACCGACAATGGCTGCGGCATCGATCCGACACAGATCACCAGGGCATTCCGCCGTCATGCAACGAGTAAAATCAGCGAGGCAGAGGATCTGACCAGGCTGCAGAGTCTTGGCTTTCGAGGAGAGGCACTTTCCTCCATCGCCGCGGTTTCCAAGGTCGAAATGATTACCAAGACAAGGGACTCTCTTGTCGGCATCCGCGCCGTCAATGATGTGGTGCCAGGTTTGTCCGAAGGGACATCTGCTCCGGATGTGACACCTCTTGAGATGACAGAGATCGGTGCGCCGGATGGGACCACCGTCATTGTAAGAGATTTGTTTTACAATGTTCCGGTGCGTCGTAAGTTTTTAAAGACCGCCCAGACAGAAGCAGGAGCGGTAACGGATCTTGTTTATCATCTTGCGCTGTCTCACCCGGACATCTCCTTTCATTACCGCGTGAACAATCAGGAAAAGCTCCACACCACCGGAAACGGCAACATCAAGGAGCTGATCTACCGCATTTACGGGCGGGAGCTCTCGAACTCCGTGATTCCGATCTCCAGGACCTCCGAAGACGGAACCCTTGTGCTGAATGGCTTTCTCGGACGGCCCGAGTTCTCAAGATCCAGCCGCAGCTGTGAAATCTTCTTCGTGAACGGGCGTATCCTGAAAAGCGATGTTCTTTCCAAAGGGCTGGAGGAGGGCTATCGCACCGATCTGATGCAGCATCGGTTTCCGTTTGCCATTCTGTATCTGCAGCTTCCGGCAGAAGAAATCGATGTGAACGTACATCCCTCCAAGATGGAGGTCCGCTTTCAGGACGGAAAGAGAATTTTCGATTTTCTGAATGAATCGGTACATGCAACGCTCCACCGGATCGAGCTGATTCCCCGTGCCACTTTGGATACGCAGGCACAGGAGAACAAGGCGCGCAAAGAGGAAGAAAAGATCAGAGAGGCGGCAGAAAAGGCAGAGGTTCATACAGAGCCCTTTGAACAGCCGGTGCTCGCAGCGGAAACGGGAAGCAGGAAGCGGGAAACGCAGAAGCCTTTGCCTGCAGGGCCCTCCTCCTATCAGGAGGAAGGCTTTACCTTCATCGACAAGACGGCGGCTGTCCATGAGCCTGCAGGCCGTTACGAGCAGGAGAGCTTTATAGAAGAAGCCGCATTACCGGATCCGGAGGAAGCCCGCAGGAAGCAGAAGAAGCTTGAAACGGAAGGCCTCTCCGGGGATCTGGAAGCCATGTTCCGTGAAAGCGTAAAGGAGGACTTTGCAGAGGACCTTTACGGAAACCGTGAATATCACATTCTGCGTGCGGATCATGCGGACCAGTACCGGATTGTCGGTCAGATTTTTGACACCTACTGGATTGTCACGTTTCAGGATAAGATGCTGATGATTGATCAGCATGCAGCGCATGAAAAGGTCAATTTCGAGAGGCTGATGCGGCGGCTCTCCAGAGAACAGAGCGAAGCTTCTCCGTCACAGATGCTCGCACCGCCGATCATTCTTACGCTCTCCGGAAAGGAGGAGGCCGCGCTTCTCCAGTACATGGATTCCTTCCGCCGGATGGGCTATGAAATCGAGTCCTTCGGGGCCGGCTCCTATGCGATCCGGGCCGTCCCGCTGGAGCTGTATGCCAACGAGCCCGATGCGCTTCTCCGGGAAATTCTGGATGAGATTCTGGACTCCAGGATGAGCGGAACACCGGCAGCCATTCTGTACAAGATTGCATCCATGTCCTGCAAGGCAGCGGTGAAGGGAAATATGCACCTTTCGGCAGAGGAGGCAAAGGCACTGATCGACGAGCTTTTGTCTCTGGACAATCCCTATCACTGCCCGCACGGACGCCCGACCATGATCGTACTCTCGAAGCAGGAAATGGAACGTAAATTCAAGCGTATCGTATAAGGATGAGAACAGCATACTATGGATAAAATGGTCATCGTGGCAGGACCTACGGCAAGCGGAAAAAGTGCTGCAGGCGTAGAGCTTTGCAAACGCCTGCAGGGAAGTGTGATCTCTGCGGATTCCATGCAGGTTTACCGTGGAATGGACATCGGCTCTGCCAAGATTACAGAAGAAGAGATGCAGGGGATTCCGCATGAACTGATTGACATCATAGACCCTTCGGAGGAATGGAACGTCGTCCGCTTTCAGAAGGAAGCGAAGGCTGCAGTCCAAAGGATTACCGCAAGAGGCCGCCTTCCGGTTCTGGTCGGCGGAACCGGCTTTTACATTCAGGCGCTTCTCTATGACATAGATTTTACGGAAACCAGAGAGGACACCTCCTACCGCTCCCTGCTGGAGGAAAAGGCAAGAACAGAAGGAAACGAGAGCCTTTACCGGATGCTTCAGGAAAAGGATCCGGAGGCAGCGGCTGCCATTCACCAAAACAACCTGAAACGTGTCATCCGGGCGCTGGAATTTACGCGTGAGACCGGTGAAAAGATTTCCGATCACAATGAGGAACAGAGAAAACGGCAGGCTGCCTATGATGCCGTCTTTTTTGTGCTGACGATGGAGCGCGAAAAGCTTTATCGCCGCATCGATCTTCGCGTGGATCAGATGATGGAGGCAGGACTTTTGGAGGAAGTAAAACGGCTGCAGGAGCAGGGCTTTACATCCCGTGACGTTTCCATGCAGGGGCTTGGCTACAAGCAGATCCTTCAGTATCTGGAGGGAGAGGGAACGCTCGAGGACGCAGTCGAACAGATCAAGCTTCAGACCAGGCATTTTGCGAAGCGCCAGCTCACCTGGTTTCGCCGGGAAAGGGATGTCATCTGGGTAAACACCGATGAATTTCCATCCCGGGAAGAAATGCTGGATTATATGGAAAACACAATACGGATAAGATTTTCATAAGTTTTACATAAGGAGCAACCATGCTGCAGATTACCAATGAATTTGAACAACACGAACTTGAGATTTACCGGAGCCTTGGCATTTCCCGGAAAGTGCTGGACTTTGCAGAGCCTGTTCTGGCAGGTCTTCGCGATCGCTTTGATGCCATTGACAAAATGGCGGAGCTCAATCAGCTCCGGATCATTGCGGCGATGCAGGAGGCTCACATCGGCGAGGCAAGCCTGAAGGGAACCACCGGCTACGGCTATGATGATATCGGCCGTGACGGTCTCGAGAAGGTTTACTCCCTGTATTTTCACACGGAGGATGCCCTGGTGCGTCCGCAGATTACCTGCGGAACCCATGCGCTTGCGCTGGCCCTGATGTCCAATCTTCGTCCCGGACAGATTCTTCTTAGCGCTGCCGGGAAGCCCTATGACACACTGGAAGAGGTGATCGGCATCCGGAAGTCCCGCGGCTCTCTTGCGGAGTACGGAATTTCCTACAGGCAGGTGGATCTGCTTCCGGACGGAGGCTTTGACTTTGAAGGTCTCCGAAAGGTTCTGGAGGAGGATACCGATCGCAGCATTCATCTTGTCACCATCCAGCGTTCCAAGGGCTACCAGACAAGACGCACGCTTTCCGTGGATGCGATCGGAGAGGCAATTTCATTCATGAAGAGCATCCGGCCGGATCTGATCTGCATGGTGGACAACTGCTACGGTGAATTCACGGAGGAAAAGGAACCCTCTGATGTCGGCGCGGACATGTGCGTCGGATCCCTGATCAAGAATCCCGGCGGCGGACTTGCTCCCATCGGCGGATACATTGCCGGGAAAAAGGAGTGTGTGGAAAATGCTGCGGTGCGACTGACAAGTCCGGGCCTTGGAAAGGAGGTCGGCGCTTCTCTGGACCTTCTTCCGCAGTTCTTCCAGTGATTTTTCATGGGACCGATTGTTACCGCGAGTGCCTTAAAGGGTGCCATTCTTGCGGCAAATCTTTATGAAAAGCTTGGCTTTTCCGTTCTGCCGGACGGAAGCGAGGACCGGCATGACATCATTCAGGCAATTACCTTCGGAAAGCCGGAAGGCGTCATTGCCTTTTGCCAGGGCATTCAGTCCGCATCTCCCGTGGACAGCTTTGTCTCCTGTGAGCCTGCTCCTATGCCGGGGTACGACTCGGATGTCATCATGGCTGCCGGTGCCTTTGTGTCCGGCTCCTCCATTGAATTGTCCGCGGACGGCCCCCTTCGCGAGCCGTATACCGTCTTTTTCCAGGGCGGACTTACCTGGCCGCATGCAAAGCTTGGCATCCTGAAGACTCTTCAGAACATGCAGGAGCGCGGCCTTGTCAATCTTGATTAACGGGACGTAACTCGCTACAATAAACTCTGACTTCCTTTCCCGAAGAGGCAGGAAAGAGGTCAGATGAAAAAGGAAAAACAGAAAAATCACCCCGAAATGCCATACGAGCGTTTTCTTTCTCACGGAAAGGATGCGCTTTCCAATGCTGAGCTTCTGGCTGTTTTGCTTCGGTCCGGAACGGCAAAGGAGCCCGTTCTTCAGCTTGCGAAAAGACTTCTTTCGCAGAAGAACGGAGATGGGACGTCGCTTTCGGCTCTATATGATTTCAGTCTGGAGGAGCTGACAGAGCTTCCGGGAATCGGAACGGTCAAGGCCATTCAGATTCAATGTCTTCTTGAGCTCTCACGAAGACTTGCCATGGAAGCCGTCAGGGGCTCAGGCCAGAGCTTTATCTGCCGGAGTGCAGCCCAGGTAGCAGACTGCTATATGGAATCGCTCCGCCATGAGAAGCAGGAGAAGGTGCTTTTGCTTCTTCTGAATTCGAAGAATGTGCTGATCCGGGAAGAGGTTGTGACCATCGGAACCGTAAACACAGCGCTTTGCTCGCCGCGTGATATTTTCATGCGTGCGCTGCAGGCGGGAGCATCGAATATTCTGGTCATGCACAATCATCCGAGCGGGGATCCGCTTCCATCGGAAGAGGATATCCGGCTGACCAGGAGACTGGCTGAAATCGGAAACCTCATGGAAATCCATCTACTGGATCATGTGATTGTCGGGGATCGCTGTTTTTTCAGTATGCAGGAAGCCGGTCTTTTACGTCCGGCGGCAGGAGAATGTGATGTCTTTATTTCGAAGAAGACGCCGGGGACCCGGCGATGTACGTGAGCAGGAAGAATTTCATGATCCCGGTGTCATAAACAACGCCTATGCCGTGGATCTTGGAACCTGCAACATAAAAATATACAATGCGGCAACCGATAAAATCATGGTTCAGAAGAACATGATTGCGGTCAAAAACAAAAAGACCATGATTGCTTACGGAGACAATGCATATGAGATGTTCGAGAGAGCTCCCGCAAACATCCGCGTCAGCAATCCCATCGGAAACGGTGTGATCGCGGACATCCGCAACATGGAGCTTCTGATGAAGTCCTTCATGCGCGATGAGCAGAGGGGAACGCTGCATCCGGCAGATTTCTTTGTTGCCGTTCCGACGGATGTCACAGAGGTAGAGCGGCGCGCATTCTATGACCTGATCGAGGATGCCGGCATTAAGGCCCGGCGCATCATGGTCGTAGAGAAGGCTCTGGCCGACGGACTTGGTCTTGGAATTGATGTGAAGACTGCCCAGGGCGTCCTTGTCGTGGATGTCGGCTATGACACAACCGAGATCTCTATTCTGTCTCTTGGCGGAATTGTTCTTTCGAAGCTGATTAAGATTGGCGGGCATCAGTTTGACGCCAATATCGTCAGTGCTGTACGACGGGAGTATAATCTTGTCATCGGAATGAAAACCGCGGAAACCGTCCGGCTTACCATCGGCTCCAAGGATTCCGGTGCTTTTGACAGCGGTGTCTGCACGATTTACGGGCGTGACATCGTCACCGGTCTTCCGATGGAAAGAACGCTTTCCCGTGATTTTGTAGAGAATACACTGCATGACAGTTTCCGCAGCATAGTCGACAATGTCAAGGTTCTCCTCGAGAGAACCCCTCCGGAGCTTTCTGCCGATATTTATCGCCACGGACTGTTTCTGACAGGCGGAGCCTGTCAGGAGGAGGGGCTGGCGGAGCTTCTCGGAGAAGAAACCAAATTGGATGTCAACATGGCAGATGCGCCCATCAATACCGTAGCGCTTGGTCTGGCACAGGTCATCAAGAAGATGCAGTACCGGCCGCTTGCCTATACCATTGAAGGACTTGGTAAATGAGTTCAGGCCCCATCAGGAGAAGAGAGCCGTTCCGGCCGCACATTCCGGGAAGGTATCTGCTTCTTCTCGTCACCGCCTTGTGCGTTGGCATGATTTTAACTACATATTATACGGATGTCCTGAATGGACCGCTTTCCGGCTTTGCCAATTACATTGTGATTCCTTTTCAGGATGGTGTCAGCAAGGCAGGAGAGTGGCTGATAAAGCGTGAGCAGCTGGTTTCGGATATCAAGGAGCTTCAAAAGGAAAATGAGTCGCTCCGGCAGGAAAACGAGGAGCTCTCTGTCACGAACAATGCTCTGCTGCAGGAGAAGCATGAACTGACGGAGCTGCGGAATCTCTATCAGCTGGATCAGACCTATGCCGACTTTCCAAAGACCGGCTGCCGGATCATCGCAAAGGAAAACGGAAGCTGGTATCACTCCTTTGTCATTGACAAGGGTTCCGAGGACGGGCTTTCCGTGGACATGAATGTTCTGGCAGACGGGGGCCTTGTGGGACGCATCACCTATATCGGCAGGCACTGGTCAAGAGTACAGGCAGTAATCGATGATAACTCCAACGTTTCCGCAACGGTTCTGTCTTCACAGAAGAATCTGATTGTTTCCGGAAATCTGACCTTATACGAAGAAGGGACGATCAGGTTTTCCGAGCTTGCGGATCCGGATGATCTTGTGAAGGTCGGCGACAGTGTCGTCACCTCCAACATCAGCGATAAGTATCTCCCGGGCATTCTGATCGGATACATCAGTGAGATTCAGACGGATTCCAATAATCTGACTAAATCCGGCCGGATTACGCCTGCCGTAGATTTCTCCAGGCTGGATACGGTCCTTGTCATTCAGAAGCTGAAGCAGACGGCGGAAGACGACGGGTAAACGTGACAGGACTTAATTCAAAATGAAGAAACTTCGAATCGTACTACTGGTATTTATTATCATTATTTCCTGCTTTATCCTGCAGACATCGATTCTTCCGATGATTCTGTCATCCGATATTACGCCGAACCTTATGATCATTGTCACGGCTTCGTACGGCTTTATGTTCGGCGATCGAAAAGGCATGTGCATCGGTCTTGTCTGCGGACTTTTGTCTGATATTTATTTTGGACCTCTGATTGGATTCGAAGCAGGGGTGTATGCAATCATTGGTTATTTTTCCGGGAAATTCCAGAAAATTCTGTATGTGGAGGATCTGGCCTTCCCTTTGTCGCTGATTGCGGTATGCGATTTTGTCTATGGCTTTCTGACCTTTGTTTTTCTTTTTGCCATGCGCAACCGCCTTTTTATGAGAGCGTTCCTGATGCAGCGCATGCTTCCGGAAATGGTATATACGCTGCTTGCCGCGCTCCCGCTTTATCCGCTGCTTCGTTTTCTGTACAACAAATACATGCGGAAGAAGCACCATAATCCTCTGGAACAGGGGTCCGTAATGAAAGAAACCTGACGATGACAGATTTTTTGTTTCGTATTTATGACCATATCGCAAATTTCTTCCGAAATGATTTCTTTCGGAAAATCAATCTGCGCACGCTGATCATGATCGCAGCCGTGATCATGACAGGGTGTGTTCTGATTTATCGCCTTTTTGTTCTTCAGATCGTAAATGGTGAGAACTATCTGGATAACTTTCAGCTTCGCATTCGACGCGGGGTATCCATTTCATCAACAAGAGGAAATATATATGATCGGAACGGCAAGCTTCTTGCCTACAATGAACTGGCTTATTCGGTCATCATGAACGATCTCGGCGAGTCCTCCTCTGCCCATGATAAGGAACTCAACAGTACCATTGAAGAAGTGATTGATCTCGTTGAGAGAAACGGTGATTCCATCACCTCTGATTTCAATGTCATCTATAACAAGAATACAGGACATTATGAGTATACCGTAAGCGGAACCACTCTTTCCCGTTTCCTCGCGGATGTGTACGGCTATGCCAACATCAGCGATCTGAAGGACAACGAAGCAAAAGCCTCCGCCGATGACCTCGTCTGGTATCTGTCAAAGCGTTTCCGTATTGGACAGCGAAAGGATCCGGAGGATGAATCCAGCGCTTTTGTTCCGGAAAAGGGATATGATCCGGAGCGTCTCCTGCAGCTTGTTACGGTTCGCTATCTGATCAATCTGAACAGCTATCAGAAGTATATCCCGACCACCATTGCGGAGGATGTTTCCGAGAAAACAATGGCGGCCATTCTGGAGAACAAGAACCATCTGGAGGGTGTGGATATTTCGGATGATACGGTCCGTCGATACAATGACAGTGAATATTTTTCCCAGATTCTCGGTTATACCGGAAAAATCAGTTCGGAGGAACTGACCCGTCTTCAGAAGGAGGACGATTCCTACACCAACAGCGATGTTGTCGGAAAATCCGGAATCGAATCCGCTCTGGAAACAGAGCTGCAGGGAACCAAGGGATCGGAGACGGTTTATGTCGACAATCTTGGCAACGAGCTCGAGACCAGCAATTATGTCGCTCCGGTCGCGGGCAATGATGTGTATCTCACCATCGATCATGATCTTCAGATTGCTGCGCAGGATATCCTGGAGCGAAAGCTTGCAGACATCGTCTATAACCGGATTATTGATGCCAGAACCTTTGAGATGGGAGAGAATACCAAGAGTTCCGAAATCATGCTTCCGATTTACGATGTCTATTTCCAGATGTTCAACAACAACATCATCGATATTGCACATCTTCAGGAAAAGGACGCAAAGACCACGGAGAAACAGGTGTGGTCAGCCTTCGAATCCTATCGGAAAGCCGCCCTCTCCGGACTGAAGGATGAAATGCTGACGACAAAGCAGCCCTACAATGTGCTTTCTGCGGAATACAAGGACTATGAAAGCTACATTGTTCAGATGCTGAAGAACAATGATGTACTGGTCCGCGACCGCATTGACACCGAGGATGAAACGTACATCAGCTGGACCACAGATGAAGTGATCTCGATGTCCGAGTTCCTGAATTATGCCATTTCCATGGACTGGGTCGATGCCGGAAAAATCGGCATGGATGAGAAATATGCTTCCAGCTCGGAGGTTTTCATTGCTCTTTCCGATTATATTCTGAAAGAGCTGGAAGAGAGTGAAGACTTCACCAAGCATCTGTTTCATTACATGATCCAGAGTGATACAATTTCCGGCGCACAGGTCTGTGAGATCCTGGTGGAGCAGGGGGCGGTTTCTGTATCGGATGAAGAAGCGGGACGTCTTGTCAGCGGAGAAGAAAGTGCCATGACCTTCATGATGAACCGGATTAAGAGAATGGATCTGACACCGGATCAGCTGAATCTCTATCCGTGCTCCGGCTCCATTGTTATCACAGACGTCAATTCCGGTGCTGTGCTTGCCATGGTTTCCTACCCAAGCTATGACAATAACAAAATGGCAAACGGCGTGGATGCGGATTATTACAGCTCGCTTCAAAAGGACCTTTCGAAGCCCTTGATCAACAAGGCCACGTATGAGGAAACTGCACCGGGATCTACCTTCAAGCCGGTCACCGCAACCGCGGCACTGATGGAGGGTGTCATTGACCTGAGCAGCATCGTGAAATGCGAAGGAGTTTTTACCAAAATCGGAAAGCCGGAGCCCAAGTGCTGGGTGTATCCCAACATTCACGGCAATCTCAATGTGAGCGGAGCGATCACCCATTCCTGCAATATCTTCTTTTATGAGATGGGATACCGGCTCGGCCTGGACGATGAGGACACCTACAACTCCGACCGTGGTATTACGAAGCTTCGCAAATACGCAGACATGTACGGTCTTACCGAAAAATCAGGCATTGAGATCGAAGAGCGTGCTCCGCAGGTTTCCAATCAGGACTCCGTGCGTTCCGCCATCGGTCAGGGCAATGCCAGCTATACGACGGTGGGACTTGCCCGCTATGTCACGACACTTGCCAACAGCGGAACCTGCTACAATCTGACGCTGCTCGACAAAATACAATCTTCGGATAAGGAGAACGTTCGAAGCAATTCGGCAACCGTGCGCAATGTTGTGAATATGGATCCTGTCTTCTGGGATGCGATTCACAGCGGAATGAGAGGAGTGGTTCAGAATATGTCCTTCTTCTCGGATTTCCCCTATGAAGTAGCCGGAAAAACCGGTACTGCGCAGGAAGCGGAGGACAAGCCAAACCACGCACTGTTTGTCTGCTACGCACCCTACAACAATCCGAAAATTGCTGTGGCAACGCGAATAGCAAATGGTTATACGTCTTCTTATGCAGCCCAGATTACAGAGGCTGTACTGGAATATTACTTCGGTGTTTCGACGCTCGATGATATCCTGAATGATTCTATGGATGCGGGGGATCGGATTTCGGACTAAGACACTCGCAGGCGGCCGATGCCGCCTGCTCCTGTTTCGTGCGGTCTCACCTTGTGAGACTGCACGCGCATCGGAGAAACCGCCTGCGCGGATTTCTCCTCGCGACACTCTTTGGCGGCCGATGCCGCCTGCTCCATATTTACAGGTGATTATGCATAGCAATGTGACGATCAAAAATGAACAATATGGTCTTCGGATCCGTCTCGATGAGAGGGAGCCCTGGGAATCACTTCTGGATGAGATTCGTGAGAAGTTCCGGGCTTCTGCTGCTTTCTTCGAGGATGCGGCACTGACGCTGACCTTTGCAGGCCGCCGCCTTACCGAGGAAGAGGAGGATGAGGTCATCCGGATCATCGAGGAGGAGACCAGAATCCGTGTGATCTGTGTCTTTTCGGAGGATCCTCTCCGCTGCGAGCCGTTTCTTCGGGCAAAGGAATTTGCCTATCAGCAATGTATGGAGACGTTGGAGAAACAGATGAAGCAGGCTCTGGAGGAAACCCAGCCGATTCGTCTTCAGGAGGAGATGAATCGTTCCGAGAAGGCTTCCTATGACAATGCCGGTGCAGCCTCTTCACAGGGGGCTGCCTCCAACAACAAATATCAGCTGCTTCTTCGAAGCCTCCATTCCGGGGAGATTTATAAGACGCAGCGCACCGTGATCGTCATTGGAAATGTAGCAGAGGGGGCTGCGCTTACGACTCTCCGCGATGCCATTGTTCTTGGAAGCATCCGCGGCGTTGTGCGGGCGGGTGAAGAAGGAAAGGGTCGGCATTTTGTTGCATCTTCCGATCTTCGGCCGAAAAAGCTTTCCATTGACGGCGTGGTATATCGCACAAAAGCAAAGCTTTTTTCAAAGCCGTTCCCCGGTATCGCCGCGGTAAAAGACAACGAGATTCGTATGGTTGCCTTTGATCAGGATATGGAGGCTCTGTTTCGCAGCGATGAGACGTAAACACGCAGGAAAGGACTGATTCGAAGAGAATGAGACATCGGTTATTTCAAACTTTTTCGCTGAAGCATCTGGATTTTATTCTGCTTGCTTTGGTTGCGGCTCTGAACGGCATCGGTATTGCCGCCATTGGTTCGGCAGAGCATGACCTGCAGGGAAAACAAATGGAAGGCTTAATCCTTGGATTCGTGGTTGCCGTTTTTCTGTCAGCTCTGGATTATCACAGAGTGATCCGCTTCTCGTGGCTGTACTATGCGGCCGCGATTTTTCTGCTGGCCCTGGTTTTTACTCCGCTTGGCGTATCAAGAGATGAGGCAACCAGGTGGATCCGGCTCGGAATTCAGATTCAGCCTTCTGAGTTTGCAAAGATATTATTGATTTTATTTTATGCTAAGTTTATCATGACATATAGGGGCAGAATGAAAAAATATGTATGGATTTCACTATGTCTCATGCTTGCCGTTCCGCCGCTTCTTCTGATTTATGAGCAGCCGGATCTTTCGACAACAATCATGGTATTCATTCTTATTGCGATGATTTTGTTTGTCAGCGGTTTGAGTTATCGGCTGGTAACCGGTATTCTGGTCATCACAGTTCCTTCTGTAATCGTTTTTATTAATATGGTGACGCAGGAAGGGTCTACTTTGCTGAACGAATACCAGCGCGGACGAATTCTTGCCTGGCTCCACCCGGAGGATTACGCATCAACATTGGCGTATCAGACCATGAACTCGATTATGGCAATCGGTTCCGGTCAGCTGATGGGAAAAGGCTATAATACCAATGAGATCAGTTCTGTTCTGAACAGCGGCTTTATCAGTGAATCACAGACAGACTTTATTTTCACCGTAATCGGAGAAGAGTTTGGCTTTATCGGAAGCAGTACGGTTGTGATTCTTCTGATGCTGATTGCAATCCGCTGCTATTTTATTGCGCGGGCGGCGAAGGATACAGCAGGAACGGTCATTGCCACAGGGGTGGGGACCTGGATCGGTTTTCAGGGATTCATGAACATCGCGGTAGCCACCGGCATCTTGCCGAACACCGGAATCCCTCTTCCGTTTGTAAGCTATGGACTGACAAGTCTGCTGAGCCTGTACATCGGTGTCGGTTTTCTGCTGAATGTAAGAATGCAGAGCATGCAGAAAACATCAAAGAGTGAAGGAATTCATTTTGGGGGTATGACATGAATATTGCATTGATTGCGCATGATGCTAAAAAGAAACTGATGCAGAATTTTTGCATTGCATACCGTGGCATACTGAGCCGTAATGAGCTGTATGCAACCGGAACAACCGGACGTCTGATTGAAGAGGTCACGAATCTCAATATTCACAAGCTCCTCGCCGGACATCTGGGCGGAGAGCAGCAGATCGGTGCGCAGATCGAGAACAATGAGATTGATCTTGTTATTTTTCTCCGGGATCCTTTCAGCGACAGCAAGAAGCATGAGCCGGATGTCAATAACATCGTGAGACTTTGCGATATTCATAACATTCCGCTTGCTACGAATCTGGCTACGGCGGAGCTGTTGATTAAATCATTAAGTCGAGGAGATCTTGAGTGGCGTGAGATGTACAAATAAGAAAAAGCTGGCAGCACTTGTTGTGTTGTCTGTTTTGCTGACCGGCTGTAAAAGTGCAGCGGTTTCAATGGAATACGAGCTGGACAGTCCGGTAAGCGCATATCGGATTGATCATACAAACAGTATAGCTGATGATAAGGCGGAGGGCTTTGCGGCGGATTTATGCCTGCGTGACGGACAGACGCTTTCCGGGAATGAAGTAGATCTT
>ENA-OUQG01000728-OUQG01000728.1-human-gut-metagenome-genome-assembly--contig:-NODE-728-length-19300-cov-7.340348_pt1 | contig 19300 bp, 19 predicted proteins | sample MGYA00237943_ERZ548823 | MGnify/ENA primary metagenome ERZ548823 (study PRJEB26490, sample SAMN05194731) | human gut metagenome | biome: terrestrial biome; feature: human-associated habitat; material... | reverse complement strand
GCAGGGTGCTGCCGTGCAGCTCGTACACGGTTTTGCTGCCCGCCGCCTGATGCAGCCCGTCAATGTTCTGGGTAACCACAGCCCGCAGCTTGCCCTGCTGTTCCAGCTTTGCCAGCCGCAGATGGGCAGCGTTGGGCTTTGCGTCCTTTACGATCAGCTTATCGCGGTAAAAACGGTAAAACTCCTCCGGGTTTTCCTCCCAGAAGGTATGGCTGAGGATGGTTTCGGGCGGGTAGTCGTATTTCTGGTGGTACAGCCCGTCCACGCTGCGGAAATCCGGGATGCCGCTTTCTGTAGAAACACCCGCGCCGCCGAAAAAGACGATGTTACTGCTTTTTGCAATGATATCTTCCAGTGCCTTGACCATAGTTGAAACGCCCCTTTCCTCACGGAAATTTTTGTGTTAAGATAATACCAGTATAGCACATTCTTACAGGAAAGGAAGAGGCCGATTTTGAACGTCTGGTACATCAACAGCATCCTTGGTGCCATCTGCTTAGAGGAGGAGAATGACGCGCTGTGCGGGGTACATTTTTGCCCGGACGGTGCGCCGGAGCTGGAACCTCTGCCCCGCAGGGTGGTGGAAACGCCCCTGCTACAGGAAGCCGAGGAGCAGCTGAACGAATATTTTGCCGGGGTGCGCCGGGAGTTCGACCTGCCGCTGGCAGCAAAGGGCACGCCCTTTCAGCAGGCGGTATGGGCGCAGCTGCGCAAGATTCCCTACGGGGAGGTGCGCACCTACGGACAACTGGCGGCGGCGCTGGGCAAACCCAAGGCAAGCCGCGCCGTAGGCAGCGCCTGCCACCGCAACCCGCTGTGCATCGTGGTGCCCTGCCACCGGGTCATCGGCGCAGACGGCAGCCTGACCGGCTACGCCGAGGGACTGGAGATCAAGGAATATCTGCTGGAGCTGGAACGATTTTAAGAGAATGATAAAGGCTGCTGCGCATCGTTTGCGCAGCAGCCTTTGGCGTTTTATGCAGTTTTAAAAGCCCGTAGGCGGGACGTAATAGCTTGGGATAGACCCGCTTTTGGGCGTAGCTGCGGCCTGCTGGCGCAGCGCCGAACGGGTGACCTCTGCCCAGGAATACTGGGTCATATACTCGCCCCGGTAGGAGTTGAAGGCCGAGCGGTCTCCCCGCAGGAAGTTATAATAATCGCAGTCCACCTTGCTGGTATCCAGCGCCAAGGTGCTGCGGCCGCGTACCAGCAGCCCGTTGACCCCTGCATCCTCCAGCGTATGGCTGAGGTCAAAGATCAAATTGCGCAGGTGGCTGTGCAGCGAGGCGGTGTCGGGCTTATCCTCCCACAGGACAGCCAGCATCTCGCCGTTGGTACAGGTGGCGCCGTTGCGGTCCACAAGGTAGGCCAGCAGCTCCTTGCTCTTACTGCGCTTGAAGGAGAGCGGACGTCCGCCCACAAAGATCTCAAAGTTGCCGAAGCACTGGATCTTGATGCCCACAGGTGCCGTTTCCGGCGGGTAGCGCAGATTTTCCAGCACATTGCGCACATCCGCCTCGTTGGCGGGCTTGAGCAGAAAACCGCTGACGAAGATCTGCAATGCTTCCAGCGCATACTCCGGGTGCTCGGTGACCACGATGATATTGCAGCGGGGCTGCAATTTCTGGATCATGCGGGCAAGGGCAAGGCCATTCATGCCCGGCATTTCCAGGTTCAAAAAGGCAGCATCCATCGGGCCCTGCCGCATCCACGTCAGGGCATCGTCAGTCGTCATGGCACTGATATAGTCACAGTCCGGTGCCACCCGGCACAGGATGCGGATCAGCGAATTGATCGCAAGCTGACCGTCATCCACAACCAGTATTTTCATAGCTTCACCCCCTATCTGCTTACGCAAAACAATTCCCCGCTGTTAGTTTAGCACGCCGCAAACTTTTAGGCAAGTTTTTTTCCGGAAAAACCCAAAAAAGAAACGTTTTCGCCCAGATATCTGTCCATCTTCTCCTGTCTCTTCAAGTCATTTCCGCAGCTTCGGTCGCCTTTTTCGACGAAATACCGGAGCATTGCGCGCTCAATTGATATATCAAATCAGCGCTCATTTGTCCCCGCTTCCCGCCGGAAGGCACGGCTTTTTCCCGACAAACACAAGGCCGCTGCACCGGTCTTGTGCAGCGGCCTTGTGAATAATTTGCGTTTGGCGTGCTCTGCGGCGCGCTCCAAACGTTTTTTCACGGGTTCTTCAATGGAGATCCAGCTCCGGCGGGACATCCAGCTGGTCGGAGACATATTTCCCATTCTTTTTGCGCTGACGCACACACTCGGTAAGCAGATATTCGATCTGCCCGTTCACCGAGCGGAAGTCATCCTCTGCCCAAGCGGCAAGGGCATCGTAGAGTTTAGCGTTCAGGCGCAGGGGCACCTGTTTTTTCGGCTCTGCCATATCAGTACAGGCTGCCGCTGTTCACGATGGGCTGGGCATCCCGGTTGCCGCACAGCACCACCAGCAGATTGGATACCATTGCCGCCTTGCGCTCATCGTCCAGTTCCACTACCTTGTTCTCGTTCAGACGATCCAGCGCCATTTCCACCATGCCCACAGCGCCGTCCACGATCATCTTGCGGGCATCAATGATGGCGCTGGCCTGCTGGCGCTGCAGCATGACCGCTGCAATTTCCGGTGCATAGGCCAGATAGGTGATGCGGGCCTCCACCACCTCGATACCTGCCTCTGCCACGTTCTTCTGGATCTCGTCCCGGATGCGGGCTGCCACCACCTCGGAGGAGCCGCGCAGGCTGCCCTCATCGGCTACGCCGTCGCCGGTGGTGTCCACGTTGGGAGAAACATCATAGGGGTACACCCGCACCACGTTGCGCAGGGCGCTGTCGCACTGCAGGGAGAGGTATTCCTTGTAGTTATCCACGTTGAACACAGCCTTGGCGGTATCGGTCACGCGCCAGATGACTGCAATGCCGATCTCCACCGGGTTGCCCAGACAATCGTTGATCTTCTGGCGGGAGTTGTTCAGGGTCATCATCTTGAGCGAGATCTTTTTGCTCATGGACTCGACGCTCATCTGAGCATTCTGGCCGTTATTGCCAAACAGCGCAGCCACGCTGTTTTCCTTGCTGTTCACGTCTCCGCTCTGGCTCAGGCGGGTGCCGGCGGCGGGGTTGACGGCGGTGCAGAAGGGGTTTACCCAGTAAAAGCCCTGTCCCTTCAGCGTACCGATGTAATCACCAAACAGAGTGAGCACCAGCGCCTCCTGCGGCTTTAACACCTTGAGACCGCAGAACAGGAAAATGCCTGCGATCCAATACGCAATGGACAAAATCAGCAGCGGAATGCCCAGAAACAGCCGGTGCGGCCGATCTGCATTGAGCAGCGTGATACAGAAAATGAACAGGGCAATGGACACCACATAGCCCAGCAAGGTGAGCAGCAGCATGGCCATACCGTTTTTGCGGGTATTCAAAATTTTCTCTTCCATAACAAGTCCCTCCTTATCAGGGTCGGAAGCGTTTCTTTGTGATATCAAAATCATATCATTTTATAAAAAAATTGTCAAGTACTTCCAACAAAAAATCCCCGCCTGCCCGGGTAAAGCGAGCAAAGCGGGGTCAAGCATTATGGGTGCACCGGGCAGACAGAGTTTCAGGCGTCTGCCTGCGCTTCTCCCCCGATCAGCACCACGGCAACATCATTGACGTTGGTACCGGTAGCACCGGTGATGATAAGCCCCTCCACCGCCTGCAAGGCGTGGTAGGCATCGTTGTTTTGCAGGGTGTCGAACACGTTCCGGCCCACTGCTGCCAGTGCTGCGGCGGTGTCGCCGTCCGCATAGCCGCCGGCGGCATCGGTAGGGCCATCGGTGCCGTCACTGCCCACGGAGAACACCGCCGCATTTTGTCCGGCCAGTGCCGGGGCTGCGGCCAGCGCCAGCTCCTGATTGCGTCCGCCCAGCCCTTTGCCGGTCAGGTGCACCACGGTTTCCCCGCCCGCGATAAAGGCCAGCTTTTTTCCTTGTCCCGCATGGGTGCGGGCGATGGCACCCAGAAAGCTGCCTGCCTCCCGCGCCTCGCAGCAGAGCCGGTCGGTGAGGAGCAGCGGTGCATAGCCCAGCTTCCGGCAGGCTTTAGCGGCAGCGGTGCACAGCTCTCGGACGCTGCCGGTGATCTGTGTGGTCACGTTGTCAAGGGCTTTCGGCGTTTCCTGCGCCAGCAGCGCCTTTGCCTGTTCTGACAGGTCCAGGTGGTATTTCTCCGAAATGGCAAGCGCTTGTGCACAGGTGGAGGAATCCGGCACCGCCGGGCCGCTGGCGATCATATCCAGCGGATCGCCCAGAATATCGCTGAGCACGATGCTGAACACCCTTGCGGGCGCGCAGTGCTGTGCGAACCGACCGCCCTTGACAGCGGACAACCGCTTGCGGATGGTATTCATCTCCACGATATCGGCTCCGCTGGCAAGGAGCTGATTTGTGATGTCCTGCAATTCCCCGCCGGGGACAAGCGGCTTTTCAAACAGGGCGCTGCCGCCGCCGGAAAGCAAAAACAGCACCGTGTCCTCTGCGGTCAGTCCCTGCACCAGCGCCAAAGCTTTTTCGGTGGCTGCAAAGCTGTTGTCATCCGGCACGGGATGACCCGCCTTATAACAGCTTATGCCGGGGATTTCGCCCTTCACATGGCCGTACTTGGTCACCACCACGCCGCCGTCCACGCGCCCCAGTGTCTGCACGGCGGCGTATGCCATCTGCCAAGCGGCCTTGCCTGCCGCCACCAGCAGCACTCTGCCGCCCCTAGGCTGAAAGTTTTCCAGCGCGCGGCACACGGCTTTATCCGGCAGAACCGCCTGAATGCTGGAACAGATGATCTCATCCGCATCCCGCCGCAATGTGGTATTCATAATACAGTCCTCCTAACAGAGTTTGCCCATCCTCGATCCGAATGACCTGCTGCGCAATTTCCGAGTGATGCAGGGCTTTACGCGGTCAGGTCTTTTTTGCCGGGGTTCAGGATGAACCATACGCCCTCGCCTTCACGGCTGCGGGCTTCGTGGCTGCCGTAGTAGACATAGAGCTTGCTCAGGGATACCGCACTGATCTCTTCCGCAGTGAGAGCAGCGGCAGTCAGGGCTTCAGCGGTGACTGCGCCGTTCTCGGCTTCGCTCACGTCTGCCCACGCGGTCTCGTTGGCAGTCGTCAGTTCGTTCATCTCGGCACGGCCCATGTATGCTGGAATGTTCTCCGGGTCAAGGCCGATAGCCTCGGTAAAAGACGCCACAGCCTCGGTGTAGTTCAGCTCGGTCAGGTATTTCCGTCCCAACTCGATCTTATCCGCTGCCGTAACCGCTTTTTTGCTTTTTTCAGTTGCTACATTTTGTATTCCTCCAAAGCGCAACCCCAAGGTTATGCTTCAAACATTTTCCAGCTGACACAGCCGTCCAGCCAGAATTTTCCGTTTCCAGAGGTCATGCGCACCTTATTCTGTGCATCCAGATCGTTAAAGTGCCACCACTCCGAGGCCAGCGGTGTCATGCCTGCATTGGTACAGTACCCCTGCAGCCGCCGCGCACCGTCTGTCATGGATGCCGATGCAGTGGCCCGCTTCCATGCGGTGGCCGAATTAGAAGTTACCGGGCCGGTAAAGCAGGCCGCCGCACTGCTCAGCTCGTGCATGGCAGAGGGCATGGCGTATTCCTCACCGGTCACCTGTACAAAGGGACACCCCGCCATGCTGTGCTCTGTCTGCTCAGTGATGCGCAGCAGGGTCGTGTCCATTGCCACACCGCGCTGATGGTTGGAAAGAGACGTTGCAATAAACCAGCCGATATTCCACGCGCCCTTGTTCAGCGCCATCATCAGTTCCTTGTCCGTCCTTGCCTTGGCGTACACTGCATCCTTTACCAGCATCTGCACCTCATAGGGCCGGAATGTCTCTATGATCTTTAGGCAATCGCCCGCCTTCAAAGCATTTTTCTGCGCTGCACCAACCTTTTTTGCCATAGCGTAATTGATAGGCATTAGATACTCATCCCGCCCAAGGCGCTGGTTGTAGAACAGGCCATCATACAGTTTCTGTCCCGTAATGCCTTCAATATCCTTTCCGCAGGTTTTAAAAATCGATGCCTTGGCATTGGGGTTTTCGTATACGATGGAAGGCAGAACATCGGGCAGATTGATCATACACAGTTCATTTTCCAACCAGCCCACGGTGCCGTCCAGCAGGCAGACCTGCCAATATGCGCCAGACTCCTGCCGGATATAAAACATATCTCCCGCTGCAAGTCTGCGCAGTACCGTACTGGTCCCATCCGGTCTCTCGTACAGCAGCATCACAGCCGCCCCTGCAAAGCCTGTTGAACCTTCCAACGGCAGTTCGAAGTTCTGGGGAACGCGGATGCCATCCCGCAGAACCGCATTGTCGTCCAGTGCTGCATTCCACATCGGTCCGGTTTCAGAGACCGGATCACTGACTTCCTGCTGCTGCCAGCTGACAGCCCGCTCTTCCACTGTGGGTTTCTGGCAGCCCGTCAGAAGCCATGCGCATGCCATGGCCGAAAGGCACAGAAAATCACGTCTTGTTGTTTTCATGTATTTTCCGTCCCTTCTTCCTGTTGTTCCTGTGCCGGCTGTTGTGCCGCCGGGGCAGTCTGCCCCGCTTCCGTTGTTTCGGTCTGTGTCGGCTGCGCTTCCAGCAGTTCTTCCTCCGGCGGTTCGCCCTCGGCATCCTCTGCAAGATCGTCCTCCGGTGCCTGATCCCCAACCGGCTGAACACTGCCGCTGCCGTTCAGGTTGCTGCTAAGTGCGCCCTCCCCGAATGTGCCCGACTGACTGACGCCGTTGATAAAATAGTAGCTTTTTTCATGGGAATGATCCCATCCCTGCTTCGGTTCTCCATTTGTCCCAAAAGCATAGGGCTGGCCGTCGATCACACACCACCCGGTCATCTGATTTCCGTTGCCGTCCAAATAGCGCGTGCCCGCATCCGTTTCAACCCAGCCGGCCTGACTGACACCGTCCACAAAGAAATAATCCTTTCCATCGATCTCTGTCCAGCCCTGTGCCGGTGCGCCGCTGTTGTTGTAGTATTTCAGGACGCCGTCCGTTTTTTTCCAACCGTTCAGTCGGTTTTTGACCCGTCCATCGCTATCCAGTTCCCAGACCTTTCCGTCCTCCTGATAAGTACCGGTGCGCGGATGTCCGGTTTCGTCAAAGCAGTACTGCACTCCGTCCAGCATGATCCAGCCGGTGTACAACTGGCCGGTCTCCGGTTGGAAATAGTAGTATTTTCCGTCTATCTTCGCTTCACCCTGGGTGAGCGCTCCATCTGCGTTGGCATAGCCGACATAGCCGTTCTCTTCGATCCAGCCGACCTTCAAAAAGTTGTTGCTGCCAAAATAGTAGAGCTTATAGTTGATCTCATACAGCCCCTGCGCACGGGTGCCGGTAGTCGGCGAGATATAGTAGCGATGCAGTCCTTCGCCGTGCCACCCCGTAGTCTTACTCTGGATCGCTTTGTAAACTCCAAAAGCGACCCCTGTGAGCAGACACAGGCACACCAGTACTACACCGACGGCTTTCAGCGGCCTTGCCGCCCTTCTTCTGCGCGTATTCTGCGTCACGCTAAACCGATATCGTTTGATCTTCTGGCGTTTCATTCTCATCTTCCCATATAAAGATTCAGCCCCCGGTGGAATGCCAGAGGCCGAATTTCATGTTTAATAGGCGTCCTGTACCGTCTCTTTACCGTTTTCACGGTAGGTCGTCACAGTAAAGCCGTTGTAATACAGCAGGCCATCCTCGCCATCACCGATGCAGCTGGAAGCATACTCCGAACTGTTCGGCTTGCCAATAGCGGCATACAGCTTGGAAACATCTTTGCCCACATACTTCAGGGCAGTTTCCAGGCTGGCAGTTTCTGCCGGAGCAGTCTCTGTAACGGGCTTGCTTTCCACAGGCTCCGTCTTTTCTTCTTTGGAGGAAGCAGCCGTCTCCTGCTTTGCAGGCATAGATTTTGCCGCGGTCTCGGCCTTGGATTCTGCCTTCGACTCTGCCTTGGATTCGGCCGGTTTCTCCGATGCCGCCTCGCTTACCGCAGAAGAAGCTTCAGAAACTGCCTCCGAGACAGCCTCGCTTTCCGGCACAGCCTCCGACGAAGCAGCCTCCAATGCCACAACGGAAACCGATTCGGATTCCACAGCCGAGGAAGCGGTCGTTTCTGCTTTTGCCCCGCATCCCGATGCCAGAAGCATCGCACCGCAGAGCACTACACCCATCATCTTATAGTTTACATTCATTTTGTTTGTTCCTTCTTTCTATTCTTTCAGTCAGTCGGCCAAGGCGCAGAAGACCCATTCACCGTCCGACAGAAATGCTGCTTTTAGTTGCTGCTCCCGCACATTCTGCGGAAGATACGCCGTAAACGGCTGTGTTCCCTCTCCGCAGGGGGAGGCTTCGTAGGTTCCGGTCTCTGCCAGAATGTAGATCGGAGAGTCGTCATCCACACGCTGCCCGCTCAGATCGCCTGTCAGGCAGAAAGTTTCCTCCATTCGGCTGTCCTTCCGTTGTGCCTTCGCACTTGTACCGGTATCTGCTGCCGGGACTGCCGTGCGTTCCGGAGCAGGCATTTCCGGGGCGCGTTCCAGCAGCCAGTTCAGGTTGCGTTCCACCAGTTCCACCAGCAGCACATCGGGATGCTCTTCTGTAACAGCCGTCAAAAGGTAGGGCATATTCCGGGAGAAACAGGCGTTGCCGTAGCTCTGTGCCAGAAAAGGATGCAGATTGATGCCAAAGGAATCGCGGTATACAAAAATGCTTTCGTCTGCCGCCGAATTTTCCGTGTGGATCGTGATATCATCTGCCGAGTGGAATTTTTCGTCATACTGATAGGTAAAGTCGTATGCCGTATCCTGTTCCGTCTCGTTTCCGGCAGGGTACACCATCTCATACAGATCGCCGGTATGCGGGGATGTTTTTCCATTGATGCAGGAATCAAACTCCGCTTCAGAGCCTTTCAGTTCTTTCAGCAAAGTCTGTGCTGCCAGCTGTGCGCCCCGCATATTCCAGTGGCTGTCCCGACGGTAATACAGCTGCTCTTCGTGGTCAGACAGTGTTTTGAACAGATCCACATACCGGACATTCTGCTGTTCCATCTGCTGCTGAAGCAGTTGGGCGTTCCGTACGGAGGCTGCCGTATACCGTGCCGGCATCTGACCGCCATACAGGGAATTTTTATTGGGTGCGATGGTAAAGCAGAACCCCATGCCGTTCTCTTCGCAGTATTCCTGCATCAGACCCAGTACATGAGCGGCCGCATAACTCTGCCGGGCTGTAAAGGGTTCTGCGCCGGTATAGTCCGCAAGGGTGCTTTTATAGAACAGCCAATCGTCTTTTCCCAACAGCACACTGCTGCTGTCCAGCGTTTTGAGCACGGTTCCGGTAAGCTGATCGTTCAAGGTGATCATCTCATGACGGAGCCCGAAATGATCCGCAAAATAATCCGAAAACTCATTCAGGATACCGGTATTGAAGCTGCCATCCTCTTTCCGTAATTCAGGAAAGGATGCAAGCTGCTCATTGCCCACCGCTTTTTCCGTCTGCCAAGGCATCACAGCCACAGGCAAAATGCAAATTGTGGCAATGACCCCCACAAACAGGATATATCCTAATTTTTTCACTTGCATTTTTCCACCTCAGAACTGGAAATAGATAAAAGGCACATAGGATGCAGCCGACAGATGCAGGATATCCACCAGCAAAAGCGCCAGCACCCCTGCATAACTCAGTGCCTGAAGGCATGCATACACGCTTCCGGTCTGCTGCTCTGCTTTACGGCAGACCAGCGGCAAAACCGGCATACTGCCCACAAGGCCAACCGCCAGTGCAAACAGGGTCAGCGGGGTCAGACACTGCGCCAGCAGCAGCCCTGTCTGCGCAGAGGCAGAGCCCCCGGAAAACATGGCTCCTATCATTGAGAAGGCCTGCCCCATGTTGTCTGCACGGAAGATCACAAAGCCAACCAGCACCACAAGCAGGGTGTACAAATGTTTCAGCACCGCACACACAGGGTTCTGCCCGCCTTTGCCATGTTTTCCCAGCCCAAACAGCTTTTTAACGGCGTCCTCTGCCACGATAAAGAAGCCATGCCACAGGCCCCAGACAATAAAGGTCCAGTTTGCACCATGCCACAGACCCGTGCAGAAAAACACGATCAGCTTGTTCCAGTAAGTCTTTGCCTTGCCCTTCCGGTTGCCGCCCAATGGGATATACAGGTATTCCCGGAACCAGGTGGAAAGGGAGATATGCCATCTGCGCCAGAATTCCTGAATACTGGCCGAGATGTACGGATAGTTAAAGTTTTCCTTGAAGTGGAACCCAAAGCACAAGCCCAGGCCGATGGCCATATCGCTGTATCCGCTGAAGTCGAAATAGATCTGCATCAGATAGCACACCGCGGCCAGCCAAGCCGTCCGGCTGTCCAGCACAGAGCGGTCGGCGTTGTAGATCAGTGCTACAACATTGCCGCAGATATCGGCGATCAGCAGCTTCTTGCTCAGGCCCACAATAAACCGGCGCAGGCCTTTTGCCAGCTGCTCCAGCGTATTTCGGCGGCTATGGATCTCATCTGCCACGTCCTCATAGCGGATGATCGGTCCTGCCACCAACTGTGGAAACAGAGCAATGTACAGCAGTACATCCCGGAAATGAGTGCTCTTCAGGCGTTCATTCCGGTATACGTCGATCACATAACTCAGCCCTTGAAAGGTGAAGAACGAGATACCCACCGGCAGAACGATGGAAGGCACCGGGATCGTCACGCCCGGCAGCCGGTCTACTGTCTGTACCAGAAAAGTCAGATACTTGAAAATACCCAAGATTCCCAGATTAACGGCCACAGCGGCATAGAGCACGCTCTTTCGCCCGGAGACGAACAGACCGGCCAGATAATTGCAGAACACAGAGAACAACAGCAGCAGAACATACCACAGCCCGCTGAAGGCATAGAACAGCAGACTGGCTGCAACGAGCCAGAGATTTTTTGCTTCCCGCCCGGGCAAAAGATAATAGCATCCCAGCACGATGGGCAAAAACAGAAACAAGAAAATTACGGAACTAAAAACCATTTTTCGGCTACCTCAGCAATCACGGAAACTGGTAGCTGAACACCGTTTTATTCAGCGGCATTTTATACATATTATATTCTGCATGGTCGTATCTGCCGGCACGATAGCCCCACTCCAGTTCCACATCATAGATATAGGGAACTCCGTTCTCGCAGATCATGACCCATGCATGATCCGAGTCCTTGCGGCCCACACCGCCAGACACTACATAGGCATTGTAGCCCAGCCGCCGGGCCATATAAAGGAACTGGCCTGCAAAGCAGTAGCAGTTGCCCTTTTTGTGTTCAAACATGAACAAAGCGCTCTCTTCTGCCCAAGCCGTTGTGCCTCTTGCCTGATGCGGACGGGCAAGGTATGCGCCGTGATCCCGGACATACAAATAGGCGGCGCGCAGCTTTTGCGCCTTCGTCATGCCAGAGTTTGTGCACGCAGCCAGTGCCTGATCCACATAGCTGTCCAGCGTTGCATTGCCAGAGGTATAGCGGCCATTCGTATCAAAAGTAAGGTATTCTACCGCGCTGTTCGTCAGGAACGAGCCATCCTCTTTGACACAGTACATTCCTCCGTCGATCTCGTGCAAACCCTTGGCGTACCGATCGATGGCATAGCCATTCTTCGAAACATGATACAGCTTGCCGTCAATCGTCACAAAGCCACCTGTGCCGGTGCGTCTACTGACTGCACCGCGTATGCAGTCGGCACCAGAAGCATGGCCGACATTGCAAGAATAACAGCCGTTACACTAAGTTTTTTCAGCATTTTTTCATACCCCTTAATCGATTGATTTTTATTGATACTCGTTCCAGATCTGTTCCTTCAGCTTTTTTTCCTGCCTGCGCAGGATCCATGCTGAAACGACTGCCGCAACAGCCGAAACGATCATGCCAACGATTCCAACCACAAAAAAGATCTGTCCGGTAGACGCAGGTATTCCCTCCTTATTTGAGCCATCCGCTGGTGCGGAGCTGGTCGATCAGAAGATAGGCCATCTGCATATCAAAACGATAATCCGATGGATACTGCTCCTGCAGATCTTTCAAAACCTTTTCAGCTTCACTGTACTGATCCAATGCCTGCAGTACAGTTGCCAGATTCAACCGGGTGGCAATAGTATCGTAGCCGCTGTCCACCAGTTCCTCCAGCAGCTGCTGCGCTTCAGCATAGTATTCTTCTGCATTTTCTTTGTCAGATGCTGCCTGCTGCATCATAAGATCCGCAAGCATCTCCTTTTGAAGCACAGCCTGACCTTCCGGAAGGTTCTGGCATCCCTGTTTCAGAATGCGCACAGCCTTTTCCATATCGTCCTGATTCAGCGCTGCATTTGCGGCTGACAGGTAAGCATGGCTCAGGAGCTGCGGGTCCTCCACCTCATTGAACACTTTTGTGTAAAGTGCAAGTGCCTGATCATAGTTCTTTTGCAAGGACAGAATCTCTGCCGCAACCAGATCACAGTCACCGGAGGAAGCGCCTTTTTTCTGCAATGTATCCAGCTCCTGCTGTGCCTCTTCCAGCTTTCCATCATTGGCAAGTGCAATAGCAAGACCCCCGATAGCTTTCAGTACCTGCTCCCTGTAACCGGACGGCCGCCTGCAGTTCCAGCACCGCATTGGCGTAATCCTTATCATAATACTTAAAGATCGAGCAGATCGTAGAGTACCCCACTCTACAGCCACTATTCTTTTTTAGATTTTACAGCTAATTCCGCAATCGGTCAATGAAAAACACTCCAAAATCCAATTTTTTGGGGAGGGGAAAAAAATTGTTTGACGCAATCGACAGTATTGCCAAAAACCTGACAATTTGATTGTATGCTCCGTCAAATAGGCCCATTAAACAAAAGGAATTGTATCGCCGATGCAGGCGTTGGGCGTGGATATCCAGACCATCCAGAGCATCGTAGGCCATGCCGATACCGAAATGACTGAGCATTATCTCCATGTTCAGGAATCCATTCGGCAGAGTGCGATCCAGTTGTTCAGCGAGGCATTTTCGGCCTGAAAATTGGACGGAACGGCACTAATTATCGCGAGCCAGCTTTTCAAATCGTTGGCATCAACGCTGGCTCGCATATCGCAGCAGATGAGGTTGCGTCAAAAAAGCCCACTTGCCCCTGCGATTGACCAGATAAAATCTTTGGCATTGTGGTCAAAATTGTGGTCAAAGCCAAATGAGGCCAGCCTATAAACAAAAAAATCCAACGATTTCTAACGTGAAATCGTTGGATTTAAATGGTCCGAGTGGCGAGAATCGAACTCACGGCCTCTTGAACCCCATTGTGCTTCTCTCAAAAACGCAATGGACACTCCGATACCACTTGTACGCAGTATCATCAAATTTCAAAATTATTTTATCATTCTGTTTCGTTAGATGTCAAGATGTTTCGTTTCTTTTGTGGTCAAATTGTGGTCAACCGACCCTGACAAATGACCTTTCTCCCCCGGCTAAGTTACATCGCGCAATTTCGATTTTCATCAATCGAAGTTGCGCTTTTTGTTTGCACGAATTATCTATAAGGAGGATTTGTCAACCATGTCAATGAATCATCGTTGTTTTTTCATCCTTGACACAACCGTATGACCCTTGACTACTTTTACGGACAGGCCGGAGAACTCTTTTCGTTCTTCCGCATTCCAAAGGCTCTTTTTCAGGAGCAGCGGTTTCAAGATCTGTCAACCGATGCAAAGACCCTGTATGGCATCCTGCTTGACCGCATGAGCCTTTCTGTCAAAAATGAATGGTTTGACAAAAAAGGCCGAGTGTTCATCATCTTCACGATTGAGGATGTCAAGAGGACTTTGCGTTGCGCAGACAACAAAGCGACCAGACTGCTCCGGGAACTTGAAGAATTTGGTTTGATTGAACGAAAACGTCGAGGGCAAGGAAAGCCATGTTTGGTGTATGTGAAAAACTTTTCGTCAGACCTTTCAAATGAGCGTGTCCAGAATCGTGAAAATCACGAATCTGGAAGTCCTAAAAACGCTTGTCAAGACCCGCCCAAATCACGATGTAATAAGAATAAAAAGAGTAAGACAGAGCGGAATAATACGAATCCTATCCTTTCCGATGAATCGGAGAAAATGAAGAATCGTAAACTGCTCGAAGAATATTTTTCACGTTCTTTGGAGATAGAACTTCTTCTCCGGCTTTACCCGGATGATGAAGATACCATCTATCAGATCGTAGATTTGCTGGTGGACACCTGTGACAGCAAGCGTAAACTCATAAGAATCGCTGGCGATGATAAGCCCGCCGAAGTTGTGCTCAGTCGGCTAAAAAAGTTGAATGCAGACCACATCCGCTTCGTACTGGACTGTCTGGCAGCGAACACTTCCCCGATACGGAATATGAAGCAGTACCTTCTGGCCGCACTATTCAATGCTCCAACCACAATACAGCTCTATTATCAAAACAAAGTCAACCATGATTTAGCAGCTCGGAGGTGATGAAAATTTCCAAAAAGGCAACAACGATAGCCGTTATCAACCAGAAAGGCGGCACGGGCAAAACCACCACCTGTGAAAATTTGGGCGTAGGGCTTGCAATGGAGGGCAAGAAAGTTCTGCTTGTGGACGCTGACCCACAGGGTTCGCTTACTGTCAGTATGGGCTGGCAAGACCCGGATACACTGCCCACTACACTCTCCACTCTTATGCAGAAAGCCATGAACGACCAGTGTATTCCACCCGGCGAAGGGATTTTGCACCATGCGGAGGGCGTTGACCTTATCCCGGCCAACATCGAACTGGCCGGACTGGAAGTGGCTCTGGTGAATACCATGAGCCGGGAGAAAGTGATGAAACAGGTGTTGGAAAGCGCAAAACGCGAGTACGACTATATTCTGATTGACTGCACTCCCTCTCTCGGTATGCTGACGGTCAATGCGCTGGCAGCGGCAGATTCCGCACTGATTCCGGTGCAAGCACAATATCTTTCGGCAAAAGGGCTGGAGCAGTTGCTTCAAACCGTGCAGAAAGTAAGGCGGCAGATAAACCCGAAACTGAAAATTGAGGGCATCCTGCTCACCATGACGGACAGCCGCACCATCTATGGGCAGCAAATCAGCAATCTGATTCGGCAAGCCTACGGAAAGCATTTGAAAGTGTTCGACCAGACAATTCCCCGTTCTGTCCGCGCTGCCGAAACCAGCACGACCGGAAAAAGCATTTTCCAGTATGACCCGAAAGGCAAAGTGGCAGAAGCCTATCATTCCATCGCAAAGGAGGTGCTGACTAATGCCGAAAAACAGCTTAAACGTGTCGCTGAGAGGGGCAGATGACATTTTCTCCACCGAAGAATCCCGGCAGGAGCAGCAGCGGGAACAGGTGCAGCAGATTCCTATTGGAGAGCTGTTTCCTTTCAAAAACCACCCCTTTAAGGTTTTGGACGATGAATCCATGCAGCGCACGGTGGAAAGTGTAGAACAGTACGGCGTGCTTTCTCCGCTGATTGCACGTCCACGCCCGGAAGGTGGCTATGAGATCATCTCCGGGCACCGCCGTCAGTATGCGGCGAAACTTGCCGGGCTGGAAACCCTGCCGGTCATTGTGCGGCAGATGTCCGATGATGCCGCTGTGATATTGATGGTGGATTCCAATTTGCAGCGTGAACACATCCTGCCCAGCGAGAGGGCGTTTGCCTACAAAATGAAGCTGGAGGCTCTAAAAAATCAAGGTGCTAGGTCGGATTTAACTTCATCCCAAGTTGGGATGAAGTTGCAAGCCCTCGATATTGTTGGTCAGGAAGCTGGCGATAGCCGCAATCAAGTTCACCGTTTCATCCGCCTGACCAACCTTATCCCGGAACTGCTGGACATGGTAGACGAAAAGAAAATCTCTTTTAATCCCGCTGTGGAGTTGTCCTATCTGGACGAAAGCCAACAGCGGGATTTTTTAGAAGCCATGGAGGATACCCAGAATGCACCGTCCCTCTCGCAGGCGCAGCAACTGAAAAAAATGGCACAGCAGGGAGATTTCAGCTACGAAAAAGCCTTTGATGTGATGGGACAGGAGAAAAAGAGCGAGAAAGACACCGTGACCATCAAAAACGAGACCCTGCGGAAGTATTTCCCCCGCAGCTACACGCCCAAACAGATGGAGGAGAAGATCATCCAGCTTTTGGATGCGTGGCAGAAAAAGCAGCAGCGCCGCAACGAGCGCTGACTCACACCGTAACGCAAGACCCGATGGGGTCTTTTTTGTTTGCAAAAATTTGGAGGTAACGCCTATGAACAATACGATTCCTTTTCACTCCGCAACTCACGCTCCACAGATCACGGTGGACGTGAACATCCTGTCCATGCTGAAACAGGCGGCATCCTGTTTGAGCGAAATGGCAAGCGAGAATGTCTACCTTGCCGCCATCGGCCCGGACATGGAACTGACCATTATCATGGAGGAGGATGCTCCTTCCGTTCTGCCCTGTTTCGATGAGGGCGACGCCCTGATTGCCGTGAAGGGTGCGCCGCTGTTTATCAGCTACAATCCGGCGCAGGTCCTCAAACTGGCAGGCAAGCGGTACCTGACCGGCCCGGTCATCTTCTACCGCACCGATGGGCACAGTACCATCGTGTCCCTGACAGTGGAGGACATTTATCGCTTTCAGACCTATCTGGAAAGTCACAGCACCACCCTGATGGCAGATGGGCAGAAGCTGACCTGCATCTGCATCGACTGAGGTGTGCTATGCTGAACTTTTTTATCGGTATCGCGTTTTTTGAGGCTGGTGCCTTTTTCGGTTTCTTCGTGGCGGCTTTGATGCAGGCGGCACGGAGCGGCGAAATCGGGCTGAACGGAAAGGAGGATTCACATGGAAGAGAACACTCTGTCGGTGCTGAAAATTGCGCCGGGGCAGTATCCGCAGCAGGTCGAGATCGATAACGACCTGAAAGCATTGCAGCAGGCTGTCGGCGGTTCCATCGGCGCAAGCTATCCCTTTGCCGATGACCCGGTTGCCATCGTTTATAACGATGACGGCAAGCTCATGGGACTGCCCCTGAACCGTGCCCTTCGGGATGAAAACGGAGAAATGTATGATGCCGTTGCCGGAACCTTTCTGGTTGTGGGACTGGGCGAGGAAGATTTTGCATCCCTGACCCCGGAACTGGCGCAGAAGTACGAGCAGCTTTTTCATCAGCCGGAAGCCTTTCTGAAGCTGGGCAACCGTCTGCTGGTGCTGCCGGTGCCTGATGAACCTCCGGCAGAAAAGCCCCGCACCAAGCCCCCGGCAGAGCATGACCGCTAAAAGCATCCTGCTGCATGGGAGGTGATGGCAGTGCAGGAAGAAATCGAACAGAAGTCGTTCAACATTATGATCTCCACCACAAAGCTGTCCGCCCGGACTGTCCTGCGGGCAGTTAAAGCGGCGTTTCGGCTGTACCAGTCCAAAACATCCCAAGGTAAGCAAAGTGTCCGCACCCTGTTGCGGCAGAACCGGGGCGTGTCCAGCGTGGAGATCAGCAAGACCGGCATCCGTGGGCTGGAACACTATGCCAAAAAGTACGGCATCGACTACGCCATCCGCAAGGACACCTCCGAGGTGCCGCCCCGGTATCTGGTCTTTTTCAAAGCCCCGGACGCAGAAGCATTCAACTCGGCGTTCAAGGAGTATTCGGCATCTTTGCTGAACAAGGACAAACGCCCCTCGGTGCTGGCAAAACTGCATGAACTGGTGCAGGCAGCGGCAGAACTCCCCGGCAAAGTCCGGCACAAGGAACAGGAGCGTGGACTGTGACCACGAAAAAGCTGACAAAACTGCTGGCGCTGTGTCTGCCCTATATTTTGCTGGGACTGGCGGCAACGAACTTCGGTGAAGCGTGGCGGCTTGCGGAGGGCAAGGAACTGGGCGATAAGATCATGTCCATGATGGGCACTGTCCCGCTGGCTTTTGCAAGCCCTCTGCCCAGCCTGCATCCTCTGGATTTGCTGGTGGGCTTGTGCTGCGGTGCAGGGTTACGGCTGGCGGTCTATCTGCGTGGCAAGAACGCCAAGAAGTACCGCCACGGCATGGAGTATGGCTCTGCCCGGTGGGGCACCCCCAAGGACATTGAGCCGTTCATGGCTCCCAAGTTTGCCGACAACATTATCCTGACCAAAACGGAACGTCTGATGATGTCCAACCGCCCACCGGACCCCAAGAATGCTCGGAATAAAAATGTGCTGGTGGTGGGCGGCTCCGGCAGCGGCAAGACCCGGTTTTGGCTCAAGCCCAACCTTTTACAATGTCACAGTTCCTATGTAGTCACTGACCCCAAAAGTACGATCTTGCTTGAATGTGGCAACGCAATGTTGAAGAATGGCTACAAGGTCAGGATTCTGAACACCATCAACTTCAAAAAGTCCATGCACTATAACCCCTTCGCCTATGTCCACAGCGAAAAGGACATTCTGAAACTGGTCACGACCCTGATGACCAACACCAAGGGCGAAGGGTCCGGCGGGGACCCTTTCTGGGAAAAAAGTGAACGTCTTTTGCTGACTGCACTTATCGCCTATCTGCATTATGAAGCCCCGGTGGAGGAGCAAAACTTCGCTACTTTGCTGGAAATGCTCAACACCATGCAGGTACTGGAGGACGACGAGGAATACCAGAATCCGGTGGATCTGCTGTTTGAAGAACTGGCAAAAAAGAAGCCCAACAGCTTTGCCGGGCGGCAGTACAAACTTTACAAGCTGGCCGCAGGCAAAACGATGAAATCGATCCTTATTTCCTGCGGTGCCCGCCTTGCGCCCTTTGATATTCAGGAAATTCGGGATGCCACGATGTACGATGAATTGGAGCTGGACAAGCTTGGCGACCGGAAAACAGCGCTGTTTTTGATCATGAGCGATACGGACAGCACCTTCAATTTTCTGATTTCGATGGTCTACACCCAGCTTTTCAATCTGCTCTGTGATAAGGCGGATGACCAATACGGCGGCAAACTGCCTGTCCATGTGCGGTGCCTGATCGACGAGTGCGCCAACATCGGGCAGATCCCCAATCTGGAAAAGCTGGTAGCCACCATCCGCAGCCGTGAGATCTCGGCCTGTCTGGTACTGCAAGCCCGTAGCCAGTTGAAAGCCATCTACAAAGACAATGCGGACACCATCGTGGGCAACATGGATTCTCAAATTTTTCTGGGCGGCTCCGAACCTACCACCCTGAAAGACTTGTCCGAAATACTAGGCAAAGAAACGATTGATGCCTTCAACACCTCGGACACCCGTGGCAACAGCCCCA
>ENA-OUQG01000722-OUQG01000722.1-human-gut-metagenome-genome-assembly--contig:-NODE-722-length-19443-cov-13.731432_pt1 | contig 19443 bp, 13 predicted proteins | sample MGYA00237943_ERZ548823 | MGnify/ENA primary metagenome ERZ548823 (study PRJEB26490, sample SAMN05194731) | human gut metagenome | biome: terrestrial biome; feature: human-associated habitat; material... | reverse complement strand
ACGGCGGCAAGATGCCCAACGCTATCGGCGTGCCCGAGGATCAGCTGCGCGAGGCCGCAAAGCTCTCCGTCTGCAAGATCAACATCGACTCCGACCTGCGCCTTGCCATGACCGGCACCGTGCGCGCCTTCCTCGATGAACATCCCGACAAGTTTGACCCGCGCGAGTATCTCAAGCCCGCCCGCGCCAACATCAAGGAGCTCGTCCGCCACAAGCTCGTCGATGTGCTCGGCTGCGCTGGCAAGGCCTAAGCGATAAGGAGAACTGCTATGAGTGAATTGAAAGGCGCGTGCATCATCGGCCAGTCCGGCGGCCCGACCTCCGTCATCAACGCGAGCGCTTACGGCGTCATCCGCACGGCGCTCGATTCCGGCTGCATCACGAATGTCTACGGCGCAGAGCACGGTATCAAGGGCGTGCTCGAAGACCGCCTGTTCGACATGAGTCAGGAAGACCCGAAGGAGCTGGAGCTTTTAAAGTACACCCCCTCCTCCGCCCTCGGCTCCTGCCGCTACAAGATGAAGGACCCCGACGAGGACGACACCGATTACAAGCGCATCCTTGAGGTATTCAAAAAGCACGACGTCCGCTATTTCTTCTACAACGGCGGAAATGACTCGATGGATACCTGCAATAAGATCAGCAAGTACATGCAGAAGGTCGGCTACGAGTGCCGCGTCATGGGCGTGCCCAAGACGATCGACAACGACCTTTACGGCACCGACCACTGCCCCGGCTACGCCAGCGCCGCCAAGTACATCGCGACGAGCCTGATGGAGGTCTATCAGGACGCGCACGTCTACGACACGGGCATGATCTGCATTGTCGAGATCATGGGCCGCCACGCCGGTTGGCTGACTGCCGCCGCCGCGCTCGCGACGAAGTACGGCGCGGGTCCCGACCTCATCTACCTGCCCGAGACTGATTTCGACATGGACACGTTCCTTGCCGACGTCGAGCGCATCTACAAGGAGACCGGCAGCTGCATGGTCGCCGTATCCGAGGGCATCCACTATGCCGATGGCAGCTTTGTCTCCGAGGCCAAGACCAGCGCGACGGACGGCTTTGGCCACGCGCAGCTCGGCGGCCTCGCCGCGCTGCTGGCGAGCATCGTGAAGGAAAAGACCGGCGCGAAGGTGCGCGGCATTGAGCTGTCGTTGCTCCAGCGCTGCGGCGCACACCTCGCAAGCGAGACCGATATCGAAGAGGCCGTCATGGCCGGTCGTGCCGCGGTGGAGAACGCCGTCGCCGGCATCACCGACAAGATGGTCGCCTTTGAGCGTGAGACTGTGGACGGCCACTACGTTTGCAAGACGAAGCTGCTGCCGCTCACCGAGGTCGCAAACTTCGAGAAGAAGATTCCCATCGAGTGGATCAACGACTCTCACAACGGCGTCAAGCAGGAGTTCATCAACTATGTCCTCCCCCTCATCCAGGGCGAGCCCAAGCTCCCGAAGGAGGACTCCCTCCCCCGTTTCGCCAAACTCAAAAAAGTGCTGGCCAAGTAAATTTTTCAGTAAAAAAGGAACCGATTCAAAAGAATCGGTTCCTTTTTTATCCTGGTCCACGCATTCCGCTTATTCCGTGTACCACTCACCGAGAACATCTGTGGTAAGCGGCAGCGTCGTTTCCTTCGTGCCGCTTTCCGTGTAGAGCGTCAGCGTAACGGTATTGTCCTGTGCGTGATAGGTCTCCGCCCGCGCGGTCACGCCGAGGGGCGCACTCAGGCGCGCAAGCTGCGCGTCCGCCTTATCCCAGTCGACCTCACTGCGCTGAGAGCCCCCCTCCGCGGCGTTCCAACGGTAGACAAAAACACACGACATACCGTCGCCAAAGGTGCTGCGCGTAATGAGTTCGCTGCGCCCATCTCCCGTGAGATCAAGCGGCCACGCGCCGTCGCCCTCCGCCGCATCATCAAAGTCATAGCCAACGGTCCTTCCCGCATAGACGAAGCCCTGCTCCGTCAGCGCATAGAAGTCACAAACTGTCATAACTATGCCTTGGATCGTTTCAAGCTCGAAGCCCGGAAATCCGAGCACATCGTCCCGTGCGGTGAGGGAGACTTTTTCGGCAGCGTTGCCATTCCCGATCCAAGTGCCGCGATTCACGCCGAACGGTATGTCGATCTCCGCACCGTCCGCGCCAAAGAGCGCGTAGCGCGCATAGCCAGCCTCATCCGGCTCGTAGACTCTCAGCGTGACGGTCTGATCACCGACCTCCTCGGTCTGCGTGAGCAGCGCGGTGGGCGCGTCAGCCTCCTCCGGCGGCAATTCCTCTATAATGGGCTGCGGGGTGCGGCTTGCTAAGATGATGCTGACAAGCGCCGCTGCCACCAGCAGCGGCAGCGCGATCTTTCGGCTCATATCCTCTTCCTCCTGTTATCCTTCTTATAGAACAGCATAACAGCGGGCAGCGGAAATGACAAGTTACAAAGTGATGACATTCCAGTTACAGGAATGTAACAAAGCGAGAGGAACCTCCTCTCGCTTTGTTTCTTTACAGGATGATACAGATGAGACCGCCCGTGCCCTCGTTGATGATGCGCTCAAGCGTCTGGCGGAGCTTGAGGCGCGCGTCGTCCGGCATGTGCTTGAGCTTTGCCTGCAAGTCTTCGTTCACGATCTCGTGGAAGCTGCGGCCGAAGATGTTGGACTGCCAGATCTTCGTCGTGTCGCCCTCGAACTCCTGCAAGAGGTAGTTGACCATGTCCTCGCTCTGCTTTTCGTTGCCGACGATGGGCGAAACGGTCGTTTCGATGTCGGCGCGGATGATGTGCAGGCTCGGCGCGCTCGCCTTGAGCCTCACACCGTAGCGCCCGCCCTGCTTCATGATCTCCGGCTCCTCCAAGTTCAGCTCGTCGACCGTCGGCACAACGATACCGTAGCCTCTCTCGCGCGCATCGGACACCGCCTGCGCCACCTTGTCGTACTCCGCCTTGACCGACGAGAGCTCAGTGAGAAGGCTCAGCAGATCGCCGTCATCCTTCACATCGAAGCCCGACTGCTCGCTCAGCGTCCGGTAGAACAGTGCGCGCGGGAGCTGCAATTCCGCCGCGGCGACGCCCGTGCCGAGCTGAATGGACGTGATGCGCGCGCTGCTGACGCTTTCGCAGCCGCCGATGGCGCTGATCGCGCCCTGCACCTCTCGGATACAGTGGAGGCTGCCTGTGTTCTCGCGGATGGCCTGATAGAGGCCGCTTTTGATCGGGTGATCGTCGGCAAGCGCCTCGACCCACGGCGGGATGAAGAGGTCCAGCTCGCAGAGCGGGAACTCGTAAAGGATGGCCTTGAGAATCATTCCCACTGCGTTGTCGTCGAGCGTCAGGCAGTTGACGGGCAGACATGTCACGCCATAGCGTGAAGCGATATCCCTTGCCATTGCCTGCACGCGATCGCTTTCCGGCTCTGTCGCGTTGAGCAGGACGAGGAAGGGCTTGCCGATCTCCTGCAATTCGCGGATGACGCGGCCCTCGGCCTCTATGTAGTCCTCGCGCGGGATATCGGTGATACTGCCGTCGGTCGTCACAACGACGCCGATGGTCGAATGCTCGCGGATGACGCGCGTTGTGCCAAGCTCCGCCGCCTCACTCATCGTCACCTCGTGGTCGAGCCACGGCGTCGAGACCATGCGCGGGCTCTCGCCCTCCATCTGCCCCGTCGCGCCCGGGATCATATAGCCCACGCAGTCGATGAGCCGAACCGAGCAGCTGCTGCCCTCGTCGAGCGCGATGTCCACCGCCTCTTCCGGCACGAACTTCGGCTCCGCCGTCATCACCATGCGGCCGCTGCCGCTCTGCGGCAGCTCATCCTTCGCCCGCTCGCGGCGGTAGACATTGTCGATATTCGGGATGACCTGCGTTTCCATAAAGCGCTTGATGAACGTCGACTTGCCCGCGCGCACGGGGCCGACGACGCCGATGTAGATGTCCCCCGCCGTGCGGGTCGAAATATCCTGATAGATCTCCGTATTCATGCTCATACCTTCTTCCTCCGTTCCTCAGCGCCTGCGCGGGATCAGCAGCAGCTTTCCGATCACCGCGGCGGATTCCTCCTTGAGCTCGTTGGCCGCGAGGATGGCCTCGACCGTTGTGCGGTAGAGCTTGGCAATATCCCACAGCCGCTCGCCCTGCTTCATCGCGCGGAGCACGAGCGAGGGGACGTTCTCGTCCTTTTTCCCGCACTCCTCGGCCTCAAGCGACTGAAGACAAGGATAACGCGGCGTTTCCGCCACGCTGACGGCAAACGTTACGGGGAAGCGCAGCTCCACGCCGTCCGCGCCGACGGACGCGGCGATCTCGCCCGCGTACATGTCCTGCACCCGCGCCTGTCCGCTGCCCGGAAGGTCGGTCTCGAGCAGCACCTCGCTCCGCCGCTCGGAGAGCAGCGGCACGGCGTTTTCGTCGAGATACAGCACGCGCAGATTCGCCGTCGCGCGCAGCGACGCGCTCTCTCCCCCGCCGCTCACGCCCGCGCTGCTGAAGATCACGTCCGTCGCCAGCACCGTCTGCACCTCGGCCCCGGTCTCGATCTTTTCGCGCACGAGCTGCTCGCGCAGCACCAGCGCCGCGCTGTCGCACAGCTCGACCGTCTCCGTCTTCGCGGTCAGGTCGTAGGCCGTGCTGTAAAGGTCCGCCACACAGCAAACGCTTTTCACCTCGCGCACCGCTGTGAACGCGCTGATGTAGAGCCGCAGCGAGATGGCGCGGTTGTTGTCCGGCTCGCTCTCGCTGCCGACATGGATCTCCGCGCCTGTCAGGCGCAGCGACGCGCGCACCGTCGTCTCGCCCTCCTCTTCGGTAAGTCCGTCTAGGATCTGCGAAAACGGCAGCTCACTGCTCATCGACGCAAGATTCCCGCTCTCATCCAAGTAGATGGCATCCAGCCGCGCGACGCCCTTGAGCACGATCTTGTTGCCGATCGACTTGCAGTCGGTCACGCGCAGCGCACACTTTGTGCGTAAAAGCTCCTGAATGGGCTCCTTCGTGCCCGAAAGCAGCACTTCATCGGAAAACGTGAAGTCCTTTTCCCGAATGGCGCGGATGATGCCGATGTCCTTTTTCTCGCACAGCGTTTCGATCTTGTAGGCTTCCTGCTCCTTCACGCCGCTGCACACGCTCAGCGACGCGGGCACGTAGGGCGTAAGCGTCAGCTCCACGTTCACGCGCGTGAACACCTTGCGCGGGTTGAGCATGCGCACTTCGCACGAGCAGAGCCGGCCGTCGAGGCAGCTGTCCGCGCTGCCGCTCAGCGCGCGCCCCTCGATCGTCTCGTCGAGCGGCAGCGTGTATTCAAACGACTTCATCCCCTGCGCGTCCTCGGCCACGTACAAAAGCGTCATGCGGACCGTGCCCGACACCTGCGCTTTTCCGTCTGCGATCTCACGGCTGCGCAGGAAAAGGCACCCGCTCGCATCCACGATGCGGGCAATATCCGGCAGATAGTCCGGCACGATGGTCTCCGTCGTCTCCTCGCGGTTCTCGCTGAGCTGCGGTAACGCCTGATAACAGGCAAACTGCTCCTTTTTCAATTCCAGTTCCATTGCAGTCCCTCTCCTTCGGCTAAGTGGTTACTGCACTCTATGCACTGTGGACGCGCGTTATGCTTCCTCCCTGACACCAAATACGCGCCGCAGCAGCGACGAGAGGACCTTGGGTGACTTCCAAACGACAATTTTCATGCTTTTCCCTCCCAATATTCATACCCTTTTCAACCAATGTTAGAATCTGCGCAGGCAGCCGATGCCGCAAAAGATGAGAAGAAACGCGACCAGAAACATCAGCGCCCCCACCGGAAAAACAGCCGCGATGAAAATACCGAGCCCCAGCGCCAGCGCGCAAACACCCACGCAGTGCCACGGGCCGAACAGCGGCGGTCCCGGCGGGCGCGGCGGCGGATTCGAATACATGCTTTTCCCCTCCTCTCCCGGCGTTCGCCTGCTCCATTCTATACAAAAGCGGCCGCCGCGTTCCTGCTTTATCGTGACAAAGCGTCGAACTTCGTCATGTTGTCCTTTGTAATACTTGACATTCTCTCATCTTTATGTAATATTAAGAACAACTTCACTTGATCGCGGCTCTGCGAGCGTGTTCCGCACTGACCGCAACGGAAAGGACGGCACACCCATGCAGGAAATGAGCAGAAGAAATCAGCACTTTACCGACTCCGTCATTCGCAGAATGACGCGTATCTCCAACGAATGCGGCGCGATCAACTTAGCGCAGGGCTTCCCCGATTTTGACCCGCCCAAGGAGATGATGGACCGCCTCGAGGTCGTGAGCCACGAAGGCCCCCATCAGTACCCCATCACGATGGGTGCGCCGAATTTCCGCCAGGCCATCGCGCGCAAATGCGGTCACTTCATGGGCCGCACCATCGACCCCGAGACCGAGATCGTCGCGACCATCGGCTCGACCGAAGCGATGGTCGACACGCTCTTCGCCCTGACGAATCCGGGCGACCGCGTCGTGATGTTCTCCCCGTTCTTCGAAAACTACCGCGCACAGGTCATCATGGCCGACTGCGAGCCGGTCTTTGTCCCTCTGAATCCGCCGACGTTCTCCTTTGACCCGAACGTGCTCGAAGATGCGTTCCGCGGCGGTGCGAAGGCCATCATCATCTGCAATCCCTCGAACCCGAGCGGCAAGGTCTTCACCGAGGAAGAGCTCAAGACCATCGCCGACCTCTGCATCCGCTACGACGTTTACGCCATCATGGACGAGGTGTATGAGCACATCATCTACGACGGCCGCAAGCACGTCTACATGAACAGCATCCCCGGCATGTGGGAGCGCACGGTCTCCTGCTCGTCGCTCTCCAAGACCTACTCCGTCACCGGCTGGAGACTCGGCTATGCCATCGCGCCGGAGAACATCATGGCGCGCATCCGCCAGTACCACGACTTCAACGCCGTTGGCTGCCCGTCTCCTCTGATGGAGGCCGCCGTCGTCGGCCTCAACATGCCGCTGAGCTACTATGACGAGTTCGGCGCGCACTACGCGCACATGAAAAAGATCTTCACCGAGGGCATGCGCGACATCGGCATCCCCTTCACCGATCCCGAGGGCACGTACTTCGTGCTGGCCGACATCTCCCCGTACCTCAAGAAGGGCCAGAGCGACGTCGACTTCTGCGAGCAGCTGGCGAGAAAAGCCGGCGTCGGCGCCGTGCCGGGCAGCTCGTTCTTCAATGAACCGATCAACAATATTGTGCGTCTGCACTTCGCGAAGAAGGATGAGACGCTGTACGCTGCGCTGGATCGGCTGAATCATATCAAGGATATGATGTGAGTTTTCCGCACTTCATGCGGAAGGAATGTTCCCCACACTGTGTGGGGACGCGGATAAGGGAGGGATGTCTCTTTTTGAAAAAGAGACACCCCTCCCTTAAACCCTCCCAGAGAAAATTTTCATTGCGAGCGAGCGGCTTGAAGAAGTGCGGCGCTTGCCGATTGCTACTTCCTGCGCGCGGCAGAGCCGCGTTAGCATTGCTATACGATTTGCCTCTGCTTCTACTACCCGCTGCCGCTCTGCCAGTCTTGTAGTAGTGCAGCCTAATTTCCGTCTACTGTAGCACCCATCAATGCGGCGAGCGCCAGCAAGGCCGCATTCGGTACGCAGTCTGCCGCCAGACTACCGTCACTCGCGCCTCACGGTAGTAAGGCGCGGTTGCGACCGGTAACGAATAGCAGAAGATTCATGGCGAAGCCATGTACACCGCACCAGATTACCCGCAAGGGGTATGCCACATCCGTAAGGCAGCAGAGCTGCCAACGGCTGTGCAATGCGCAGCGCGTGCAGCTCTTCGAGCTCCAATCCGGCAATGTCGGGGGTCGAGGGGTTCTCCCCTCGCCTTTCTCTGGGGGTTCCAAAGGGGGGATTCTCTTTGGAAAGAGAATCCCCCCTTTGTCCCGCGTCCCCACGGCAGTGGGACAGAACACCGCGCCCTTTGGGCATCCAAAAAGAGAATACAGCTTTCGCTGTATGAATAAAAAACGTTCAACGAACAAAAGAAAGTTGAGGATCACCTATCATGAACAAAACGAAAACCGCTATGATCACTGTCTGCGGACGGCCTAACGTCGGCAAATCCAGCCTGACGAACGCCCTTGTGGGCGAGAAGATCGCCATCGTGTCGAACAAGCCCCAGACCACGCGCAACCGCATTTACGGCGTGGTGAACCGCGGCGACACGCAGTACGTGCTGCTCGACACGCCTGGATTCCACAAGGCGCGCAACCGCCTGGGCGACTACATGGTCAAGGTCACGCGCGAATCCATCGCGGACGTGGACGCGGTGCTGCTGCTCGTTGAGCCAGTGGCGCACGTCGGCATCCCTGAGGCCGAGCTCATCGAAAAGATCAAGGCTTCTCACCTGCCGGCGATTTTGTGCATCAACAAGATCGACACTGTCGAGAAAAAGGACGACCTGCTCGCCGTCATCGCGGCCTACAGCGAGGCGTATGCGTTTGACGCCATTATCCCCATTTCCGCGCGCACGCACGAGGGGCTGGACGATCTGATGAACGAGCTCGGTAAGTACGCCTCTGAGGGCCCGCAGCTCTTCCCCGACGGCATGACGACCGACCAGCCCGACCGTCAGGTCGTGGGCGAGATCGTGCGCGAAAAGCTGCTGCGCAACTTGGATAAGGAAATTCCGCACGGCACGGCCGTGGAGATCACGCGCTTTATTGAGCGCGACGACGAGGTCATCGAGGTCGACGCGACCATCTACTGCGAAAAGGCGAGCCACAAGGGCATCATCATCGGCAAAAACGGCGCGATGCTCAAGAAGATCTCGACCGAGGCACGCCAGGACATCGAGCGCTTCATGGGTACGAAGGTCTACCTTGAAACCTGGGTCAAGGTCAAGGAAAACTGGAGAGACAATATGAATTATATCCGCTCATTCGGCTACGACGAGCAGTAAAAAATTTTCCCAGCCATATTGCCGGCGTCTTTCCTCATGCTATGTATGAGGTGAGAGCAGTGGAAGAAGGATATCTGGCGCTTTTTATGCAGACCGGGCAGCCGCTATTTTATCTCATGGCGGCAAAGGAACGGTCCTGCGAGGAATGAACGCTGTTCCCCGCGCGCGGGGAGCAGCGCTTCGCGCCGCCGCGAGCAGAGAAAGGACGTGCTGCGCCGCCATGGAAAAAATCGTCACAAAGGGCATCGTCCTTCGCGCAACGGCGACGAAGGAGGCCGACTACATACTCAACATCCTGACCGACACCCTCGGGCGGATCGCGGTCGTCGCGCGCGGCGCGCGGCGCAAGGGAAGCCGCACCGCGGCAAGCTGCGAGCTGCTGGCCTTTTCCGAGTTGACGCTCTATCAGCGCGGCAGCTGGTACTACCTCGACGAGGCGTCGACGATCTCGCTCTTTGCCGGATTGCGGCAGGACATCGAACTATTGTCGCTCGCGTCGTATTTTGCCGAGATGACCGAGTACGTTACGGCGGAGGACGAGCCTGCACCAGAGATATTGTCGCTGCTGCTCAATTCACTCTACGCGCTCGACACGCTCGATAAGCCGCAGAGCATCGTGAAGGCGGCCTTTGAGCTCAAGCTCCTCGCGCTCTCGGGCTACGAGCCGCTGCTCGACGGCTGCGCCGTCTGCGGCACGCACAACCCGAAAGAGCCGGTGTTCGACGCGCAGCAGGGCGTGCTTTTGTGCAGAGAATGCGCGGCGCACAGCGGGGCGGGACTGCTGCCGCTGGACGCGGGATCGTTCGCCGCGATGCGCCATGTGCTCTTTGCAGAGCCGAAGCGGATGCTCTCATTTTCCCTCTCGGGGGAGACGGAACAGCGCTTTGCCGCCGCCTGCGAGGTCTTTGCGCAGGTGCAGCTTGACCGGCGGTTCAAGACGCTGGACTTCTATAAAAGCATCAAAACTGTCAACTAGACGTATAATCTGTCGAAAACATTACGAATCGGAATCGAATTTTCGGAGAAAACTATGAGTGAACTGTTTGAAAAATCCATTCGCGTGCTGGAGCTGCCGCGCCTTTTGGAGCGGCTGGAGCGCCATGCCGTGAGCGCCGACGCCAAGGCCCGCGCGCGGCGGCTCACGCCCTCGGACGACTTTGGCGAGGTGAACCGCCTGCTCGACGAGACCGACGCGGCGCGCAAGATGATCGCCCTGCGCGGCAGCCCGTCGTTCGGCGGCGTGAGGCCCGTGGCAGAGGCGCTGGGCCGCGCCGAGCGCGACGGTATGCTCAACACGCGCGAGCTTTTGGACATTGCGGCGCTCCTGACGAACGTGCGCCGCGTGAAGGACTATTACCGCGAGGATGAAGAGGGGACGGTCATCGACAAGCTCTTCCTCTCGCTGCATCCCAACCGCTTTCTGGAAGAGAAGATCACGACCGCCATCCTCGATGAGAACGAGATCGCGGACAATGCCTCGCCCGAGCTTGCTGAGATCCGCCGCCACAAGCGCGCGGCGGCGGCCAGAGGCCGCCAGATACTACAGCGCATCATTTCTTCGCCGAGCTATCGCAACGTCTTGCAGGACGCGCTCATCACGCAGCGCGGCGGGCGCTTCGTCGTGCCGGTGAAGGCCGAGTGCCGCGCGGAGCTGCCGGGACTCGTGCACGACACGTCCTCGAGCGGCGCGACGATCTTCGTCGAGCCGATGGGCGTGGTGCAGGCCAACAACGAGCTCAAGGAGCTGGAGGCGAAGGAGGAAAAGGAGATCGACCGCATCCTCTACGCCCTCTCCGGCGAGGCGGCGAGCTTCAGCCGCGATATCCTGTGGGACTACGACATCCTTGTGCACCTCGACCTCATCTTCGCGCGCGGCGAGCTGAGCTACGAGATGAACGCCATGCGCCCGGAGATCAAAAAGGACGGCAGCGTTTACCTGCGCCATGCGCGCCACCCGCTGCTCGACCCGGCGAAGGCCGTGCCCATCGACATTGAGCTGGGCCGCAGCTTCGATACGCTCGTCATCACCGGCCCCAACACCGGCGGCAAGACGGTGAGCCTCAAGACGCTGGGCCTTCTCTGCCTGATGGCGCAGTGCGGGCTGCACATCCCCTGCGACGACCGCAGCGCCGTGAGCGTTTTCACGGCCGTCCTTGCCGACATCGGCGATGAGCAGAGCATCGAGCAGAGCCTTTCGACCTTCTCGGCGCACATGAAGAATATCGTGCAGATCCTGGACGAGGCCGATGCCCACAGCCTCATCCTCTTCGACGAGCTGGGCGCGGGCACCGACCCGGTCGAGGGCGCGGCGCTTGCCATCGCCATCATCGAGCAGGCGAGAAACTGCGGGGCGAAGATCGCCGCGACGACGCACTACGCCGAGCTCAAGACCTACGCCATGACGAGCGCGGGCGTGGAGAACGCAAGCTGCGAGTTCGATGTGGAGACCCTCTGCCCGACCTATAAGCTGCTCATCGGCATCCCGGGCAAGTCGAATGCCTTTGCCATCTCCAAGCGCCTCGGTCTTGCCGAGAGCGTCATTGAAAAGGCCAAGGCGCAGATGGACAGCGAGAGCCTGCGCTTTGAGGACGTGCTGACGCAGCTGGAGCAGAAGCGCCAGCAGCTCGAAAAGGAAAAGGCGGAGGTCGACCGCCTCTATGCCCAGCGCGAGGAGGACGCGCGAAAGGCGCGCGAATTCCGCACGCAGATGGAAAAGGCGAAGGAGAACGCCCGCAGCCGCGGCGAAGCCGAGGCCAAGCGCCTGCTTGCCGAGGCAAAGTCCGCCGCGGACGAGACCTTCCGCGAGCTGGACGCGCTGCGCAAGCAGCAGAAAAAGCTCGATGCCCAGCAGATGAACGCCCAGCGCGCCGAGATCATGCACAACATTAAGGAGGCGCGCGACGCCGTGGGAGTGCGCGACGAGAGCGCCGAGCCCATCCCCAAGCCCTCGCGCCCCATTCAGGTCGGCGACCTTGTCGAGATCCCCGGCACGAAGCGTCAGGCCGAGGTCGTGGCCGTCAAGGGCGACAGCCTGACGCTCAAGGCGGGCGTTTTGCAGATGAAGGTCAAAGCGGACGAGGTGCGCCTCATCGAAGAGGCCGAGCGCGCGGCAACGGCGAAGAAGCAGCCGCAGTTTGCCCCCTCGCAGCGCATCCTGCGCACGGCGAGCGCGGCGCGCGAGCTTGACATCCGCGGTATGGAGACGCTGGAGGCCGAGAGCGTGCTCGATAACTACATCGACGCCGCCGTGATGGCCCATCTTGAAACGGTGACCATCATCCACGGCAAGGGAACGGGCGCGCTGCGCAAGGCGGTGCACGCTTCTCTCCGGCGCAATAAGGCCGTGAAAAGCTTCCGCCTCGGCAACTACGGCGAAGGCGAGTCGGGCGTAACTGTGGTCGAGTTGAAGTAAATCGCCGCCCGGGAAAGCATTTTGTCTGTGTTTATTGCCAAATCCGCGACATTTCGCGAAAAATGACATTGACGAATGGCGGGGCAATGGTATATGATACGGTATAGTCCGAAAGATTTTTTGGAGAGGGAGAAAGTAACGATGTATACTCAGAATGTTACGATCAACAATGAGGTAGGCCTGCATGCACGTCCCGCCACGTTCTTCATTCAGAAAGCCAACGAGTTCAAGAGCGGCATCTGGCTGGAGAAGGACGAGCGCCGTGTGAACGCCAAGAGCCTGCTGGGCGTGCTGTCCCTCGGGATCGTGAAGGGCACGACCATCACGCTGCTGGCCGACGGCGCGGACGAAAAGGAAGCCGTGACCGCTCTGTGCGAGCTGGTTTCCAGCAATTTCGGCGAATAAAAGACAAACAGGAAAGGCGGCTTCGCAAAGAAGCCGCCTTTTTCCATTTCATGACGGTTTCGACACTATATATTATATAGTATCATGGAACGGCATGCAGCCGGAAAGGAGGGACGGACATGACCAAGCAGGAACTGCTCGACAAGGCGAACGACCTGCCGCTTGCCCCGGGCGTTTACCTGATGATGGACAAAAGCGGCACGGTCATCTACGTCGGCAAGGCGAAGAAGCTCAAAAACCGCGTCAGCCAGTATTTTCAGGAGGGTTCTTCCCACAACGAGAAAACGCGCCGCATGGTCGCGCAGGTGGACCACTTTGACACCATCTTTGTCACAAGCGAGTTTGAGGCGCTGATCCTTGAAAACTCACTCATCAAGCAGCACATGCCGCGCTACAATATTCTTTTGAAGGATGACAAGGGCTATCCCTTTGTGCGCCTCGGCACGGAGCGCTACCCGCGCTTTACGATGGTAGGAAAGCCTGCGGACGACGGCGCGCACTACTTTGGACCCTTCGGCGGACGCAGCGAGACGCGCGCAGCCATCGACGCGATCTGCGCGGCCTTCCGCCTGCCGACCTGCACGCGGAAATTTCCGCGCGACATCGGGAAAGAGCGTCCCTGCCTCAATCACCACATGGGCCGCTGCGACGCCTTCTGCCGCGGCACGCCGGATGAAGAGGAGTATCTGCGCCGCATCGCGCAGGCCGAGGAACTGCTGGACGGCCATTACCGCCGCCTCACGCGCGCACTGCGCGAGGAGATGGAGCGCGAGGCCGGGGCGCTGCACTTTGAGCAGGCGGCGGCGCTGCGCGACCGCATCCGTGCCATCGAGCTTCTGGGCAAGCGCCAGAAGGTCATTGCCGGCATCTGCGCGGATACCGATATCTGGGGCGTCTATCGCGGCGCGCTCAAGTGCGGCAGCGCCGTGCTGCACATCGAGGACGGCAGCGTGACGGGGCGCGACTTGAACCTCTTCGCCGCACCGCAGGACGAGAGCGAGGGAGACATCCTCTCGGCGCTGCTGCCGCAGTATTACCTCAATAAGAGCGTCCTGCCGCGCGAGATCCTTTTGCCGCACGAGATCGAGGGTGCGGACGAGCTTGCGCAGGTGCTCACGCAGCGCGCGGGACGCAAGGTGACGCTTCATGTGCCCCAGCGCGGTGAGAAGGCGGAGCTCCTTGCCATGGCGCAGCGCAACGCGCGCGAGGATGTGGAGCGCGTGACGACCGCGCAGGAGCGCGAGGACCGCACGCTTTCCCAGCTTGCGGGGATGCTCTCGCTTTCGGAGGCACCGAAGCGCATGGAGTCCTACGATATTTCCAACACTGGCGCGAGCGATATCGTCGCCTCGATGGTCGTCTACGAGGGGGCGAAGCCCAAAAAGAGCGCCTACCGCCGCTTTAAGATCAAGACACTCTCCGCCCATCCCGACGACTACGCCTCGATGGAGGAGGTGCTCACGCGCCGCATCCGGCGCTACCTTGACGGGGACGAGAAGTTTGCCCCCCTGCCGGACGTGATGCTCATCGACGGCGGCGTGACGCACGCGCTCGTCGCCCAGCGGGTGTGCAGCGCGATGCGTGTGCATATCCCCATCTTCGGTATGGTCAAGGATGACCGCCACCGCACGCGTGCACTCGTCACGGCCGAGGGCCGCGAGATCGACCTGCATGCCGCGCCGAACGTCTTCGCCCTGATCGGTCAGATTCAGGAGGAGACGCACCGCTTTGCCATCACCTTCCACCACGAGAGCCACACGCGCTCCTCCACGCGCTCGGCGCTCGACGGCATCCCCGGCATCGGCAAGGTGCGCGCGCAGGCGCTGCTCAAGGCGTTCAAGAGCGTCCGGGCTATCCGGGAGGCGGACATTTCGAGCCTGGAACGTGTGCTGCCAAAAGACGCGGCGGCAGCCGTATACCTTCATTTTCATGAAAAAACGAACGGGGAAGAGGGATGATCGCCGCTTGCCTGCTGCTTGCCGTTCTGGCGGAAAAGGCGAAAAAGAAACGCAATTTTTGTCTTCTTTGCCAACAATATTCGAAAAAACAGGTTGACATAATGAAAATGAGATAAATGAATTTTTAAAAGGCAAAACTTGCATTTTTCTTCTTGAGAGGGTCTTGCTTTGCTTCTTTTTCGGCCCCTGCGCCCCATACGGGCGCAGGGGCCTTCTCTTTTTCCGCGCATCGGGCCAAAGCGGAGGTCAATGGGCAAAAAAGCCAGTGTTTGCAAGGGCTTTGGCGATTTTTAAGCCCGCTGCGAGCGGCCGATGACACACGCGGCCTGCCTCCATAGATCGCTGCGCGCAGCAAAGGGACTCTTTCACGCTGAAAAAAGACGCGGCGCAGCAAGGGAAAGGCACGAGGGGAAGGTCGGAGCGGGGTGACGAAAGTTTACATAAATCTGAAAAATCGCGTTTTCAGCCGCTTATTTTCGAACTTTTTGACTTAGATAATGCGAAAAATATGATAAATAATTGAAAAATAAGAACTTTTAGCGAACGGAAGGTGAAAACTTGACAAATCCTTTTTCGGGCGGTATACTGCCAGCATGTTTTGGAAAAGTTACAAATTGTAATCTTTTTCCGGGACGCAGCGCATTCCCCGTTGCGCGAAGCTGCGGCGGCTCACGCCGCGAAAAAAGGAGTAACTCATGAAGGAATATATGAAACAGTTGTTCACAGCCCCGCGCAGCCGGAGAGCGATGTTCTTCCTGCTCTTCGCGGCCGTGATGCTGCTGAACAGTTCGCCCGAGCTGCGGGCCGACGCGCTCTACCTCATCGCCGACGGCGAGACGGTCAGCGTGCTGGACGGCACGACGGCGATCCCGCAGGAGCGCGTCATCGTCACGGGCGCGCAGAGCGGCGATGCGGAGGTGACCCTCCCCGCCGGCGAAAAAGTGACCGTGACACACGGCAGCAATACCGAGTACGCCACCACGCGTGCAGGCGAGAGCGTCGGCGCACTGCTGCGCCGCCTGCAAATCACGATCAGCCCGCTGGAGATGGTGCTGGTCGATGTGTCGGATGAGGCGGTGGAGGTCACCGTCGGCGCCGACTTTACCTACTATGAGACGCTGAGCGAGACCTCGGCGCACGCAACGCTCACGAGCACGTCTTACCGTATACCCAAGGGCGAGACGAAGGTCGTGCAGCAGGGCGTCGACGGTACGCGCGAGGTCGTCTATGAAGTCGTGTATGCCGACGGGCAGCTCGTCTCCCGTCAGGCGGTGGAGGAGAAGAACGATACCTCCGTTGCTGAGATCACCTATGTCGGCACGCTCGTGGAGCGCCCGCAGAGCGGCGATACGGTCAAGTCCGTCGTCTATGAAGACGACGGCAGCGGCTACCTCCTCATGCAGTCCGGCGATTCCGTGCATTTCTCCGGCTCGATGAAGGTCACCTGCACGGCCTATACCGCGGGCTACGGCGGCGTGGGCACCAGAACCGCCACGGGCACGACCGTCCATGTCGGCACCGTTGCGGTGGATAAGAAGGTCATCCCCCTCGGCACAGAGATGTTCATCATCGGCTCGACCGGCTATACCTACGGCAACGCCGTTGCCGAGGATACCGGCGTGCGCGGCGCGGCAGTCGACCTCTATATGAACACCTATCAGGAGTGCAAGCAGTTCGGTCTCCAAAGGAATTCGACCGTCTACTTCCTCGACTGATGCAAGAGCAAGAAAAAAGACGTCTGGTTTTCCAGACGTCTTTTTTTGATCGATCGCGCCTTCAGAACAGCAGCTCGTAGCCCATTTTGATGAAAAGAAGCGCCAGCACGACGAAGATCATGCCGCGCACGCGCTTGCTGCCGCCCTTCATCGCATAGCGTGCGCCACAGAACGCGCCGAAGGCATTGCAGACGGCGGCGGGCAGCGCCAGCATCCACCAGACCTTGCCGCTGAGGATGAACAGCACCGCCGAGGCGACATTGGAGCAGAGATTTGCAAGCTTTGCGCAGCCCGATGCGGTGAGTAGATCCATCGAGAGCGCCATCGTGAAAGCCATGATCATAAATGTGCCCGTGCCCGGGCCGACAAGCCCGTCATAGCAGCCAAGTCCCAGACCGATGAGCGCGGCGCGCACGAGCTCCTGCTGCGATGTGTATTCGCGCGCGGGCGCGTCGCTGTCCTTGCCAAAGTCCTTTTTCAGGAGCAGGAGGATGGCGGCGCAGGGCAGCGCCACGAGCATGATGATCCTGAGAATGTCTTCGGGAATGAGCAGCGCGATGCGCGTGCCGATGGCCGCGCCGATCAGCGCGCCGACGCCCGCGATGACCGCCGGGCGCATCCTGATCTTGCCGCCCCGGAAGTATTTGACCGAAGCCGTCGCCGTGCCGATGCCATTGACGACCTTGTTTGTGCCCATTGCAAGGTGAGCCGGGATACCGGCCATGAGATAGGCAGGCAGCGTGATGAGTCCGCCGCCGCCGGCAACGGAGTCGACAAAGCCGCCGAGAAAGATGAGCGGCAGAACAACTAGAAGGATTTGCGGTGTGAGTTCCATGTGGATTCTCCCTCTTTTTCAGGATTTCTGCATTTTATCACAAGGGGAAAAGTTTTACTACTCTTTTGCGCAAAATATGATAAAATCATTTTGCTGATTTTTAACGCCCAAAGCGCAGAAAGGAACAACGCTATGGAACGCAACAACAAAGCTGCCATCGAGGCGCTCTTGAAGCGTCACGGTTTTCATTTTTCCAAGTCCATGGGGCAGAATTTCCTCATCGACCCCGCCATCCCCCTTGAGATCGCCGAAAGCTCGTGCGCGAGCGGACAAAACGGCGTGCTGGAGATCGGCCCCGGCATCGGCGCGCTGAGCCACGAGCTCTGCGAGCGCGCGGGGAAGGTCGTTGCCGTGGAGCTTGACAAGACGCTGCTGCCCATCCTTGAAGAGACGATGGCGCGCTACGATAACTTCGAGGTCGTCTCTGCCGACATCCTCAAGACCGATATCCCCGCGCTGGTGCGCGAAAAGTTCGCTGGACTCACGCCTATTGTGTGCGCGAACCTGCCCTATAACATCACGACCCCCGCCATCACCGCGCTCATCGAGGCGAAGTGCTTTGAGAGCATCACGGTGCTTGTGCAGAAGGAGGTCGCCGAGCGGCTCTGCGCCGCGCCGGGGACGAGCGCCTACGGCGCGTTCTCCGTCTTCATGCAGTACCACACCGAGCCGGAGTATCTCTTTGCCGTGCCGCGCGAGTGCTTTGAGCCGCAGCCCAAGGTCACCTCCGCCGTGCTGCGCGCCGTGGTGCGCAGGGAGCCGCCCGTCAGGGTGGAGGACGAAAAGCTCTTCTTCCGCGTGGTGTACGCCGCCTTTGCCCTGCGGCGCAAGACGCTCGTCAACAGCCTGATGACGGCGTTCGGCGCGCAGCTCACAAAAGAGCAGCTTGCGCAGGCGGTCACCTCCTGTGGACTTGACGCAGCTATCCGCGGCGAGCGGCTGGGGCTTGCGGAATTTGCCGCCCTCTCCGCTGCGATCGGCGCATTACTGCGATAACACGCTGCGATATATTCAAAATATTGATAAGCTATATGGTTGTTATTGATGAGACATTCTGCTACAATTTGCTGTAGAAAGGAGTCAAACTCAATAGCAACCATTTTCCTGTGCATCGGTTAGCTCCCTGCCGCCAAAGGCGGCACAGCACACCACACAAGACGCGGTGCAAAAAAATATGATTTGCGCCATGAAAATGCTGCGAGGAAAAGAACAATGACGAATTTGACAAACAACAAGGCGGTACTGTCGTGGATCGACGAGATGACCGCCATCACCAAGCCGGACAAGATCGTCTGGATCACGGGGGAAGAGGACCAGATCGCCGCGCTGCGCGAGCAGGCCGTTGAAGAGGGCATCCTCATCAAGCTCAACCCGGATAAGCTGCCGGGCTGCTACCTGCACCGCACCGACCCCGACGATGTGGCGCGCGTGGAGGACCGCACCTTCATCTGCTGCGAAAAGGAAGAGGACGCAGGCCCCACGAACCACTGGATGGAGCCGAAGGAAATGTACGAAAAGATGTACGCCCTCGCTGACGGCGCCTACAAGGGCCGCACCATGTACATCATCCCCTACTCCATGTCCATCATCGGCTCGCCGTTTGCCAAATACGGCTTTGAACTGACAGACTCCATTTACGTTGTGCTCAACATGCACATCATGACCCGCGTCGGAAAGGCCGTGTGCGACGCGCTCGGCGACGATACGGGCTTTATCAAGGGCCTGCACTGCCAGTGCAACCTCGATAAGAACAACAAGTACATCGTCCACTTCCCACAGGACAATACCATCATTTCGATGAACTCCAACTACGGCGGCAACGTCCTTCAGGGAAAGAAGTGCTTCGCCCTGCGCATCGCTTCGAACCTCGGCCGGCAGGAGGGCTGGATGGCGGAGCACATGCTCATCCTCGGTATCCAGAACCCGCGCGGCGAGATCAAGTACATCTCGGCGGCCTTCCCCTCCGCCTGCGGCAAGACGAACCTTGCCATGCTCATCCCGCCGGAGGGCCTTCAGCGCTGGGGCTGGCGCGTTTGGTGCGTGGGCGACGATATCGCGTGGCTGCGCGTCGGTAAGGACGGCAGGCTCTGGGCCGTGAACCCCGAGAACGGCTTTTTCGGCGTAGCGCCGGGCACCTCGATGAAGTCGAACCCCAACGCGCTCATCTCCACGCACAAGGACACGATCTTTACGA
>ENA-OUQG01000719-OUQG01000719.1-human-gut-metagenome-genome-assembly--contig:-NODE-719-length-19487-cov-8.143783_pt1 | contig 19487 bp, 16 predicted proteins | sample MGYA00237943_ERZ548823 | MGnify/ENA primary metagenome ERZ548823 (study PRJEB26490, sample SAMN05194731) | human gut metagenome | biome: terrestrial biome; feature: human-associated habitat; material... | reverse complement strand
TCGCGGCTGGTCAGGGTGTGATCCAGTTCCATCTCACCGATGATGTTGCGCAGGGTGGTGGCAGAAAGGCTCTCGATGGCGGCAATGGGCTGGTTGACACCGTAGGTGTACAGCTTTGCGTCCATGACCTGAAAGAACACCACCGTGTCAATCTGCATGGTCACGTTATCGCGGGTGATCACGGGCTGAGGGGGAAAGTCTGCAACCTGCTCCTTCAGGCTTACCTTTTTGGCAATGCGCTCAATAAAGGGGATCTTGACGTGCAGGCCGGCAGTCCATGTTTCGGAATAGCTGCCCAGCCGCTCAATGACATACACCTTGGACTGCGGCACAATGACGATGTTGGAAACAATGACCAGCACCAGAACAAAAACAAGCGCAAGGATGACAAAAAACAGGACCATAATACATCTCCTTTGTCAGGTGGTTGTGTGGGGGTTGCGGCTTTCGGTCAGAACAGGCTCTACGATGAGCAGGGTGCTGTGGATCTCGGTAACGCGGCAAAGCGAACCGGGTGTGAGGGTGTCGCCGGGGGTGGCGCAGCGGGCGTTCCAGTCCACGCCGTCCAGCCGTACCCGGCCGGGGACCTCGGCAGTGACAGGGGAAAGCACGATGGCCTCCCGTCCCAGATTGCGGTCGCCGTTGGTGGCGGTATGCTTGAGCCGCAGCTTTGCCGCCAGCGGGCGGAAGGCTGCCAGACACAGGATGCTTACCACCAGAAAGACCACTGCCTGCACCCGGAACGACCCGGTGAACACGCAGCACAGCAATGCAGCGGCAGAGCCGATGGCAAACCAGATGGAGGTCATATTAAAGGTACTGGCCTCCAGTGCCAGAAAGCCCACGGCTGCAGCCAGCCAGAGAATGGGGGAGATCTGCATGGTATGTTACCTCCTTATGCTGCTATTATACGGCATCCCCTTGGGGGAAGGTCAAGAGCTTTTTACTGGAACGTTGCACAGAAAACAAAATATAGACAAAAATGGGAAAAAAGCCCGTAAATCACTGCGTCCCACCCTGTGAAAAAAGTAAGTCGGGGGGCTCCGCAGAGCCTCCCGACTTACAAATAAAGAATAGGATCCCGCTATGGATGCTCAGAGCGTAAGCGGAGAGCATTTTAAATGGTTACAGCCTCGCAGGCATCACTGGATATCGTAGTAGCTGTGGTTGGGGTTGTGGCCGTTTTCCTCCACCACGATGGTAAAGCCCATGGGGTTCACCTCAGTGTGCTTGCCGGAAGCCAGCGGCTCCACGATGATGTGCTCGGAGCGGTTTACGATGATCTCCGCAGTCTCGGTCTTACCGATGCGCTGGTAGTGCAGAATGCCGTCCTCAGCCCGCAGCACCCGCAGTTCACCGGTGCGGAAAGCCTCGCAGCTGTGGCGCAGCTGCGCCAGCTGTGCCAGCACCGGGCGCAGCCGCTCCTCGTGGCTGTCCCAGCAGAAAAAGGCGCGGTTGAAGGGGTCGCGGTAGCCCTGCATCCCGATCTCATCGCCGTAGTAAAGGCAGGGTACGCCGGGCAGGGTGTAGATGATGGCATACGCCATGCGCAGGCGCAGCATCCCTTCCTCGTAGGCTTCGCCGGTCACGCTGCGGCCGCTCTGCCACTCCCGGCCGCGTCCGTTGGCGGGCTCGTCCGCGATCACGGTCAAAGCACGCTCAGTGTCGTGGGTGGACAGGAAATTCAGTGCCGTGTTGATGGCAGGGGCAGGGTAGTGCTCGCAGATGGAAAGGATCTCGTTGGCGGCCTGCTGGGCGGGCTTGCCTTTTACAAAATCCAGCACGGAGTTCTTGAAGGGGTAGTTCATCACGCTGTCCAGCCCCTTGCCCAGCAGGTAGGTGCGGCGGTGGTCAAAGCCGAACTTGGTGGTGGCGTCCTCCCACACCTCGCCCAGCAAGAACTTCTCCGGGCTTACCCGTTTAACGGCGGTACGGATCTTCTCAATGAACTCATCCGGCAGCTCGTCGGCCACATCCAGCCGGAAGCCGGCAGCACCCCGGCGCAGCCATGTGTCGATGACGCCGCCCTCGCCGGTGATGAACTCCACAAAGGAGGGGGTCTCCTCGTTGACCTCCGGCAGGGTCTCAAAGCCCCACCAGCTGCGGTAGCCGCCCTTGTACTTGGGGTCAAAATCGTACCAGCTGCGGTAAGGGGAGTTGGGGTCGCGGTAAGCGCCGCCCTCGCCGTAGCGTCCCTCGCGGTTGAAGTACCGGCTGTCGGAGCCGGTGTGGCTGAACACACCGTCCAGCACGATGCCGATGCCGTACTTGGCGGCCTCACGGCAGAGCACCTCAAACTCTTCGTTGGTGCCCAGCAGCGGGTCCACGTTCAGGTAGTCGGCGGTGTTGTAGCGGTGGTTGGAGTGCGCCTCAAAGATGGGGTTCAGGTACAGGTAATCCACGCCCATCTCCCGCAGATAGGGGAGCTTGATGCGGATGCCCTCTAAATCGCCGCCGAAGTAGTCCTCGTTCAGGTGACCGCCGGTCTCGTTGGGCTGCCAGAAAGGTTCGGCGTGCTTATCGGCCTGATACAGCCGGTCCGGGAAGGGCATGGGCTTGTTCTCAATGCCCTCGCAGAACCGGTCCGGGAAGATCTGGTAGAACACCTTGCCCTTGATGCACTCCGGCGTCTGGAAATCCGGCTCGTAGACCGTGATCTGCCAGCTTTCACCCTCCTGCCAGCTGACTACGCCGCAGTTGTCGGCCCCGCGCACGATGCGGCGGAAGTCAGTATACAGGTCAAAGTAATAGAAGTATAGGCCCGGGTCGCCCAGCACAACATCCACCGAAAAGTGGTTCTGGTGAGGCGTCTGGCCGTCAAATTTCATGCGGTAGTGCACGGGCACATCGTATTTGCCCTCCTTTTGCAGCACAAGGTGCGGGTCCACATAGCCCAGCTCCTCGGGGATGCACAGGGACAGGTGCACGGTCTGCCCGGCGCGCACGGCACCAAAGGGCTGCTTAAAGTAGGGGTCGTAGCTGTTGAACAGACAAGACAAAAAAGATCGTCCTTTCTCAAAAAAGCCCCGGCGGGCGAAATGCCACCGGGGCTTTGCGGTTTTTGGAAACCCTCTCAGGCTGCCTTCGGCATCCAGCTCCCCCGAAGGGGGAGCTTTTTGCAGAAAGGGAAACTTTCAGGAAAGAACCCTTAAAACCTCGCCCTTCGGGAGAGGTGGCATTGCGCAGCAATGACGGAGAGGGGTCTTTTACTTGCCCATGGGCACGGGGGAAGCGTACCAGATATCGCGGGCGTAGTCCAGCACGGCGCGGTCTGCGCTGAAGATGCCGCTGTTGGCAATGTTCTTCAGGCTCATGCGCGCCCAGGTCTCGCGGTCAGCATACAGCTTCTGCAGGTCGGCCTGTGCACGGCGGTAGTCCTTGAAGTCGGCCATGACCATGTACGGGTCGCTGCTGCGCAGGTTCTCGGTGACCTCGTGGAAGTTCTCGCCGTTCCAGCCGCGCTCCAGGAAGTTCAGGGCGCTGTTGGCAACGTCGTCGCCCATGATAAAGGCGTTGGGGTGGTAGCCCACCCGCTTCAGGTTGTTCACCTCAGGGGTCAGCATACCGAAGATCAGCTCGTTCTCCTTGCCGGCAGCATCGGCGATCTCCACGTTTGCACCGTCCAGAGTGCCCAGCGTGATGGCGCCGTTCAGCATGAACTTCATGTTGCCGGTACCGGAAGCCTCGGTGCCTGCCAGAGAGATCTGCTCAGAGACCTCGGCGGCGGGCATCAGGTGCTCGCTCAGGGAGACGCAGTACTCTTCCAGATAGACCACGCGCAGCTTGTCGCGCACAGCGGGGTCATTGTTGATCAGATCGCCCAGCTTGCAGATCATGCGGATCATCTGTTTTGCCATGTAGTAGCCGGGAGCAGCCTTTGCGCCGAAGATGTAGGTCTTGGGGATGAAGTCGGCGTTGGGGTTCTCCTTCAGATACAGGTACTGTGCAGCGATGTTCAGCGCATTCAGGTGCTGACGCTTGTACTCGTGCATACGCTTGACCTGGCAGTCAAAGATGGAATTGGGGTCGATGACCTGACCGGTGCTCTTTGCCAGATAGCTTGCAAAGTCCTTCTTGTTGGCCAGCTTGATCTCGTTCAGCTTCTTCAGCACGGTCTTGTCGTCGGCGTACTTGTTCAGCTTGGTCAGATCGGAAGCATCGTGCTTGTAGCCGTCGCCGATGGTCTCGTCCAGCAGCTTGCACAGACCGGGGTTAGAGGCCAGCAGCCAGCGGCGGTATGCAATGCCGTTGGTCACGTTCTTAAAGGCGTTGGGCTTGAACAGGTAGTAATCGTGGAAAACGCTCTCCTTGATGATCTCACTGTGCAGCTTGGAAACGCCGTTGATGCTGTTGGCGGTGTAGGCGCAGATATTAGCCATGCGCACCTGATTGTCGCCGATCAGTGCCATGTAGTCGATCTTGCCCTGATCGCCGGGGAAGGCCTTTGCCAGCTCCTCGCGGGCACGGCGGTCCATCTCCACCACGATCTGGTAGATGCGGGGCAGGGTCATCTTGAAGATGTCCACGTTCCACTTCTCCAGAGCTTCGGCCATAACGGTGTGGTTGGTGTAGGAGAACACCTTCTGGCAGATGCTGAAGGCCTTGTCCCAGTCAAAGCCGCACTCATCCAGCAGGATGCGCATCATCTCGGGGATGGCCAGGGTGGGGTGGGTGTCGTTCAGCTGAATGGCGACCTTGTCGGGCAGGTTCTCCAGCGTAGCGTAGCTGGACAGGTGGTTCTGCACGATATCGCCGATAGAAGCAGCGGACAGGAAGTACTGCTGACGCAGGCGCAGGATCTTGCCCTCAACGTGGTTGTCGTTGGGGTACAGCACCTTGGAGATGAGCTCAGCGTTGGCGTTCTTGCTCATAGCAGTGTTGTAGTTGCCCAGAGAGAAGCTGGACATATCAAAGTCCGGGGCCTTTGCCTGCCACAGACGCAGCTTTGCAACGCCCTTTCCATCGTAGCCCTGCACATACATATCGGAGGGAATGGCCATGACGCTGTTGTAGTTGGTGTGCTGGATGTAGTGGAAGCCGTTGTCCCAGTTCTCGTGGATCTCGCCGTCAAAGCGGATCTCCACAGCCTGATCCGGGTGGCTCTTCAGCCACACCTGACCGCCGGGCAGCCAGTTGTCGGCGCGCTCCTGCTGCCAGCCGTCCACGATCTTCTGCTTGAAGATGCCGTACTCGTACAGGATGGAGTAGCCGGTGCCGCAGATGCCGGTGGTGGCCATGCCGTCCAGATAGCAGGCAGCCAGACGGCCCAGACCGCCGTTGCCCAGGCCTGCATCGGGCTCTTCCTCAAAAATGCTGTCCAGATTGATGTCGGCGTCGGCCAGTGCCTTCTTGGCAACCTCGTCCAGACCCAGATTGAACAGGCTCATCTTCAGGCTGCGGCCCATCAAGAACTCCATGCAGAGGTAGTAGACCTGCTTGGTGCCGGTGCCGATAGCCTTGGACTGGAACTTTTTGTGGTTCTCGCTCATCATCTGACGGCAGATCAGAGCCAGAGAACGGTAGATCTGCTGGTTGGAGGCAACATTCAGCTCCACACCGTACTCACTGGTGAGCTTGTCCTGAAGAATTTTGCCAAATTCTTTTGATGTCATAGTGTGCTCCTATCCGCATAAGCGTTTGCTTTGCTAAAATAATTGAGTAGATAATAGCAGCAGAAACGTTCCCTCTTTCGCCCGGCTGCCAACATAACAAAGTTATTATAATATGAACGATTTATAAATGCAAGGAAACAGGCGCTTTTTTCCGTAACTGCTATTTTTTCAGGCCACTTTCTGACAAATATGCCGAAATTTCAAAAATTCCACTTTTTCTTGCGGCGTATTTATATTATAATAGAAGGTAGAACTGAACCGCGAAACGTTTTTCGGGGAGTAATTCCGGCAGTAATGGGGCGGGAAACTCCATCGAAACGTTTTCAAATGCCGAAACGTTACCGGGAACGATACCGAATCCCGGTAAGATGCAGAACAAACGGCCTTGCGCCGTACAGATACAGGATAAAAAAGGGGAAAACACCATGGTAAACAAGGTAAGGGTCAACATCGCGGGCACACCGTATGCTATCGCAACCACAGATTCGGAAAAGTACATCCTGGGTCTTGCCAAAAAGCTGGACGAGGACATCACAAAGCTGCTGGACACCAACGATAACCTCTCGGTGACCAAGGCGGCGGTGTTCTGCGCGATGGATTATCTGGACGAATACCGCAAGAGCACCGGCAGCGCCGAGAATATGCGCAGTCAGATCCAGGACTACATTGCAGATGCAGCCCGGGCAAAGCTGGCTGAGGACAAGGCACTGGCGGAAAACGCCGTGCTGCGCCGGGAAGCTGCCGCCCTGCGGGAGCAGCTGGCCAAGGAGCGCCAGCGCGAGACCCGCCGGGAGGAGCGCGCCGCTCGGGCTGCGGCAGAAACAGCACAGGAGCAGCCCTCCGCCCCGGAAACCCCGGCGGCAGACAGTGCGCAGGCAGACGAGACCAACTGAACGTACCTTATATAAATAGAAGTCAGAAGGAGAACTATGGCAAGGATCGAGATCTTAGCCCCGGTGGGCAGTGAAGAAATGCTCCGCGCTGCGGTGTTCAGCGGCGCAGACGCAGTATATCTGGGCTTTTCGGGCTTCAACGCCCGCACGGGTGCCGGCAACTTTGACGCAGACAGTCTGCAGGAAGCCGTGCGCTTCTGCCACGCCCGGGGCGTGGCGGTGCACGTTGCGCTGAATACGACCGTGTATGGCACCGAGCTGCCTGCGCTGGAGCAGGCTATCCGCGCAGTAGCAGCCAGCGGCGCGGATGCAGTCATCTGTCAGGATCTGGCAGTGGCTACCTTAATTGGTAAAATTGCCCCGAAGCTGCCCCGGCACGGCTCCACCCAGATGAGCGTCCACACCCTGCAAGGTGCACTGGAGCTGAAGGAGCTGGGCTTTACCCGGGTAGTGCTGGCGCGTGAGCTGAGTCTGCCCGAGGTGGAGCACATCACAAAGCACTGCGGCATCGAGACCGAGTGCTTCATCCACGGTGCGCTGTGCATGAGCGTGAGCGGCCAGTGCTATATGTCCGCCTTTCTGGGCGGGCGCAGCGGCAACCGCGGTTCCTGTGCGGGCCCCTGCCGTCTGCCCTTTGAAGCCAATGCCCTGCCGGAGGGCAAGCCCGGGCGGCTGCACCACCTCTCCCTTAAGGATAACTCCGCCATCGACAAGCTGGACAAGCTGCAAGCACTTGGCGTAGCATCGGCAAAGATCGAGGGCCGTCTGCGCACGCCGGAGTATGTGGCGGCGGCGGTCAGCGCTTGTCTGGCAGGCCGCGAGGGCCGTGCCTACGACCGCGACCTGCTGAAGAACGCCTTCAGCCGCTCCGGTTTCACCTCCGGCTATCTGGACGGAAAAATCGACGGCACCATGTTCGGTGTGCGCAGCGAAGCTGACGCCGAGCTGACCAAAAAGACCCTGCCCATGCTGCGCGAGCTTTACCGCCGCGAGCGCTCCCGCGTGCCGGTGCAGATGAAACTGGAGATCGAGGAGGGCGGCGAAAAGCTGACCGTTACCGATGCCGACGGCAACAAAGCCTTTGCCTATGGGGATGCCGAGCCGCAGCCCGCCCGCACCGACCCCACCGAGAGCCTGAACCGCAGCCTGACAAAGACCGGCGGCACCCCCTTTACGGCGGAGAAGATCACTGTGGAAATGGACGGCGGGCCGTGGTTCATCCCCGGCAGTGCCGTGAACGAGCTGCGCCGGGAGGCACTGGATGCCCTGCTCAAAAAGCGGGAGGCGCTGCGTCCTTGGCCCACCACCGAGGAGCACGTCGCCGCCCTGCCGCAGCGCACTCTGCCGCCCCGCCGCACCCTGCGTGCCCGGTTCGAGCGCTGGGAACAGGTGCCGGAGCGGGCACTTGACGGGGTGGAATATCTCATTCTGCCCATTGCGCAGGCCGACCGTGTGCCCCGGGAGTGGCGGGCAAAGACCCTTTTGGAGCTGCCACGGGTCATGTTTGGTGCGCTGGAACAGGACACTGCCCGCCGCATTGCTGCCACGCAGGACGCGGGCTTTGCCGGGTACGAGGTTAGCAACATCGCCCATCTGCGCCTGTGCCGTGGCTTGCCCATGACCGGCGGTTTCGGGCTGAACATCACCAACAATGTGGCGGCACAGTTCTATGCAGAGCAGGGACTTTCCAGTTTGCTCATCCTGCCGGAGGTAAAAGACAGCGATATTGCGTCCATTGCGCCCACCCGGAACGGTAAGCCTGTGCCCACCGGCGTGATGATCTACGGTCATATGCCGCTGATGCTCACCCGCGCCTGCCCGCTGCAAAATATCCATGACTGTGCCCACTGCAATAAGACCGGCGTACTGACCGACCGCAAGGCCAAAAAGTTCCCGGTGCGGTGCGGCCTTGGAGTGCGCACCATCTATAACCCGGTGCCCATCTACATGGGTGATAAGCCCGGCGCACTGGCGGTGGACTATGGCGTGGCCTACTTTACGCTGGAATCCCGCGAGGAAGCGGCGCAGATCTTGGACAGCATCCGCACCCACGCCCCCTTTGAGGGTGATTTTACCCGCGGTCTGTATTTTAAAGGAACCAACTGATAAGAAACCACCGGCATTGCCCCAAACCTTGCCTGTGAAAAAACAGAAAAACGAAACGAGGTTATACGATGGAACCCATCACTGTAAAATATAAGGTACTGGATGCCCGGGCAAAAGTGCCCGCCTATGCCACCCCCGGCGCAGCTGCCGCTGACCTGTGCGCTGTGCTGGACGCACCGCTGACCGTTGCCCCCATGCAGCGGGTGCTGGTGCCCACCGGCCTTGCCATCGAGCTGCCCGGCGCCCATAGTGTGGCGCTGGTGTACGCCCGCAGCGGCCTGTCCATCAAGCACGGCCTGTGCATGGCCAACGGCGTGGGTGTGGTGGACAGCGACTACCGCGGCGAGCTGAAGGTGCCCATGGTCAATCTGGGTGCCGAGGCTTATACCATTCAGCCCGGCGAGCGGGTAGCGCAGCTGTGCATCGCCCCGGTGTACACCGCCGCCTTTGTGCCCGCCGAGGAGCTGGGCGACACCCAGCGCGGTGTGGGCGGCTTTGGCTCTACCGGAAAATAACCCTCTTCGTCAATGCTTCGCATTGACACCCGAGAGGGGAGAATTTAAAAAAGTAAACCGATTGATGAAAAAAGCTCTCCCCTTCGGGAGAGCGGTCACCGCAGGTGACTGAGAGGGTTTTATGAATCATTTGATCTTAGCCTCTGGCAGCCCCCGCAGACGGGAGCTGCTTTCCCTGTACACCACCGATTTCACGGTCTGTGTCAGCGATTTTGATGAGAGCGCCGTCACTGCCCCCACTCCGGCGCAGCTGGTGGAGCAACTGGCCATCGGCAAGTGCCTTGCAGTGGCAAAACAGCACCCGGATGCCGTGGTCATCGGCTGCGACACCGTGGTGGACGTGGACGGCGCTGTGTTCGGCAAGCCCCATGACGCAGAGGATGCCAAGCGGATGCTGCGCGCGCTCTCCGGCAAGACCCATCAGGTGCACACCGGCGTGTGCATTGCAAAAGGGGACAGGGCAGAGCATTTTGTGGACAGCTGCAAGGTGACCTTTTTCCCGCTGGGGGAGGAAGAAATCGCGTTCTACGCTGCTACCCCGGAGCCCTACGATAAGGCCGGTGCCTATGCCATTCAGGGGCGCGCGGCCCTGTGGCTGGACCGCATCGAGGGCGACTATTACACCATTATGGGGCTGCCGGTCAGCCGCACCGTACAGCTGCTGGCGCATTTTTTGTGAGAAAAATGGAAAAATGATAGAAAACTTGCCGAAACGCTTGAGAAATGGAGCACTTGCGGCTATAATAGAACCGTGTTATTCTGCGCAGGAGGGACTGTTTGCAGCAGGCCGTCCGGCATTCTGGGATAGATTTAAGGAACGATCGTAAGGAGATTTGGAACAATGAGTTTTCTGTCAAAGGACGTTGGCATTGATCTGGGTACTGCCAATACTCTGGTCTACATGAAGGGCAAGGGCATCATCATGCGCGAGCCCTCGGTCGTGGCGGTGGACACCAAGACCGACGAGGTGCGCTGCGTGGGCGGCGAGGCAAAGGCTGTCATCGGCCGTACCCCCGGCAGCATCGTGGCGGTGCGTCCCCTGAAGGACGGCGTTATCGCCGATTTCGACATCACGGCCAATATGCTGGAGAACTTCCTCAAAAAGGCCTGCGGCAACAGCATGTTCTCCCGTCCCCGGGTGGTCATCTGCATTCCCTCCGGCGTTACCGAGGTGGAGCGCCGCGCTGTGCGCGAGGCTACCCTGAAGGCCGGTGCCCGTCAGGTGTCTGTCATTGAGGAGCCCATGGCAGCTGCCATCGGTGCAGGCCTGCCCATCAGCGAGCCCACCGGCAGCATGATCGTGGATATCGGCGGCGGCACGGCGGAGATCGCCGTCATCTCTCTGGGCGGCATCGTGGCTTCCCGCAGCGTGCGCATGGCCGGTGATATGTTCGATCAGGCCATCATCGCTTTCATCAAGCGCAAGTACAACCTGCTCATCGGTGAGCGGACTGCCGAGCAGATCAAAATCGAGATCGGCTCTGCCTATGCACTGGACCCGGAGCTGACCATGGAGATCAAGGGCCGCAACCTTGTAGACGGTCTGCCCAAGAACATCGTGGTGCACTCTGAGGATGTGCGCGGCGCGCTGCTGGAGTGTCTGGTCAAGATCACCACCGCCATCAAGGAGACGCTGGAGCGCACCCCGCCGGAACTGAGCGCGGACATCATCGACCGCGGCATCACCCTGACCGGCGGCGGCGCTTTGCTGCGCGGCTTGGATCAGCTGATCCAGAGCGAGACCGGCATTGATGTGCATATTGCGGAGGACCCGCTGGACTGCGTGGCCAAGGGTGCCGGTGCAGTGCTGGATCATGTGGATGTGCTGCATGACGTGCTGGACACCGATGGAGGACATATGTAAGAGCGGCTCTCTGCGGAGAGTGCTGCTCAGAATGCGGAAAAGTTTCAGACACAGCAGCTGTGCGTTTTTCCGCTGCAAACACTGCATCTTGCGCGGATGGCACGGCTGTCCGCGCTTTTTTCATGCAAAGGCCTGCGGTAGGGCGCGGGCATCCCGACAGGAGGGAAGCACCCTTTGAAAGATTTTTTTGATACTTGGAAATTCAAGATTCTCGTGGCCGTGGCGGTGTTTCTGGTGGGCATCATGGCCTATGCCGGTGCCAACGGACGCCTGACCGCTGCCCCGCAGGAACTGCTGGGCGTGATCCTGACCCCCTTCCAGAAGGCGGGGGCTGTGGTCAGCGGCGGTGTGGGCGCGATGTGGGAAAAATATGCCAGCATCGACAAGGTCATGGAACAGAACGAGCAGCTGACGGCGGAAAACGCCGAGCTGCGTCAGCAGATGGTGGATTATGACCGCATCAAGGCTGAAAACGAGGCCTACAAGGCACTGGCCAACATTCAGGAAAAGAACAGCAATGCCACCTATGTGTCCGGCTTTGTCATTGGCCGCGACCCGCTGGACGAGTTCGGCGGCTTCACGCTGGACAAGGGCACCGCAGACGGCGTAGCGGTGAACGATGCGGTCATCAGTGACCGGGGCTATCTGCTGGGCATGGTGGTAGAGGCTGATCCGACCAGCTGCAAGGTGATGACCATTCTGCACCCCAGCTTCAACGCGGCGGGCGTGGTATCCCGCACCCGGGAAAACGGCATTCTGAACGGCAATACCACCTATGCAGCGGACGGCCTGTGCACCCTGACCAATCTGGAGCGCAGCACCGAGACCCATGCGGGGGATCAGGTCATCACCACCGGTCTGGGCGGGGTGTTCCCCCCGGATCTTCTGGTGGGTACGGTGCAGGACGTGGTGCCGGAGACCAGCGGCAAATCCTCCATTGCGGTGGTGCGCCCCGGTGCCGACCCCCGCACCGCCAAGCACGTTTTTATCGTTACTGCGTACTAAGGAGGATACACTGCTATGGAATCTCGCCGCAGGCGCAGCCGCAGCCAGCTGCTGAAGTGGGGCTGCTATGTGCTGGCGCTGTTTGTGTGCGCCGCTTTGCAGACCACGCCCGGGCTGTTTCAGCTGGGGGAGGCAAAGCCGCTGCTGGTGCTGCCGCTGTGTCTGGCGGTGGCGGTATTTGAAGGAGAATTTGCCGGAGCACTGCTGGGCACGGTGGGCGGCCTTTTGTGGGACTATGCCGCCGGGCGCACGGTGGGTATGCTGGCGCTGGAACTGCTGCTGCTCTGCTTTGGGGTATCGGTGCTGGTGCAGCTGTATTTGCAGGTAAACCCCGGCAACTTTGCCGCAGTAAGCACCGCAACGGCGCTGGTGGTACTCTCGCTGGACTGGCTGTTTTTCTACTATATGCCGGGCTATACCGGCGCTGCGCTGCGGTACGTCGCCTTTGTACTGCCCAGTGCAGTGCTGACCATCCCGGCGGCGCTGCTGGCCTTCTGGCTGGTGCAGCGCATCCATGACGGGTTCAGGATCGACAACGGTGTGGTCTAGCCCGTAAAAGGAGAACCAGATGAACGAAAATGAACGCAAGGTCGTGGTGCGGCGGATGCTGCTGCTCATTGCAGTGGCCTGCATCATCATGGGGCTGTACACCTTTCGGCTGATCTTTTTGCAGCTGGTCAACGGGGACAGCTTCAAGGCAAAAGCCACCAACACCACAGATTATAAGTTCACGGTCACCGCCGCGCGCGGCAATATCGTGGACAGCACCGGCAAGCGCATCGCCACCACCAGCACCGGCTATAATGTGGTGCTGAACAAGCTGCAGATGGGGGATCAGGATCTGGACACCATGCTGCAGCAGATCGTGGAGCTTTTGCGCAAGAACGATGAAAAATGGTTGGACACCCTGCTCATCAGCGAGCCGGATGCCGCCGGAAACTATACCTTTACGGACAGCGCTGACAGTGCCAGCGACCAGAAAACGCTGGCAGACATGAAGGAGACGCTGGGTCTGCAGCAGTACGCCACCGCCAACGATGTGATGGAGATGCTGGTGGAGAAAAACCAGCTGGAAAGTTTCTCACTGCCGTGGCAGCGGGTGCTGGCGGGCATCCATTACGAGATGGACCGGCAGGCCTTTTCCAACGTGAACAACTTTATCATGGCTGAAAACGTCAGTCAGGTGACGGTGGCTACCATCAAGGAGCATTCCCTCACGCTGCCGGGCGTGGAGATCGTGGAGACCAGCACCCGCAGCTATGAGCAGGGCGATATCCTGCCCGCTGTGCTGGGGCGTGTGGGCAAGATCACCGCCGAAAAGTGGAAGGTGACCGACGAAAACGGTCAGGTGACCTATCCGCTCAAGGAAAAAGGCTATAACATGAACGATGTGATCGGCATCTCAGGCCTTGAATCCGTGTACGAGGACGAGCTGCGCGGCAAGGACGGCGTGGAGACCATCACCCGTAATTCGGACGGCGTGATCGTGGACACCAAGATCACCACCGTGCCGGAGCCGGGGCACACCGTGCAGTTGACCATCAACAGCGACTTTCAGCGGGCGGTGGACAAGGCCCTTGCCAATAACATCGATATGATCAACCGGGTGTACAACACCGGCGATATAAAAGCCGCTGCTTGTGCTGCGGTGGTGCTGAATGTGAAGGACGGCAGCGTGCTGGCGGCCTCCAACTACCCCAGCTTTGACCAGAACCTGTACGCCACCAACTATTCCGAGTACAGTGCCGACCCCAGTCTGCCCCTGTTCAACCGGGCGCTGCAAGGCCTGTACACTCCCGGCTCCACCTTTAAACCTGCTGTGGCGGTGGCGGCGCTGGACAGCGGCCTGATCAACCAGTACTCCACCGTCAACTGCACCGGCGTGTACACCTATTATAAGGACTACCACCCCCGCTGCACCCGCCACGGCCACAGCGGCAACATTGATGTGGTCACCGCCATCAAGTGGAGCTGCAACATCTTCTTCTACGACGTGGGCCGCCGCCTGACCAGTGACGTCTACGATGCCTACGCCTACAAGCTGGGTCTTGGGCAGCGCACCGGCGTGGAGGTCAACGAGGCTGTGGGACGCCTGACCAAAAAGACGGATAAAAACTACACCTCCTCGCTGGATATTCAGGCTGCTATCGGTCAGGGCAACACGGTGGTAAGCCCCATCCAGCTGGCTACCTACGCCGCCACACTGGCCAACAACGGCGTGCGCTACCGCACCCACTTTGTCAAGGCGATTCTGGATACCAACACCGGCGAGGTGCTCAGTGAGACCCAGCCGGAGGTGATGGATATCATTGAGGGCAACGGCAACACCTTTGATCTGGTGCGCCAGGGCATGACACTGGTGCCCAGCACCATCAGCGGCAAGATCTCCAGCTACCCCATTGCCATTGCCTGCAAGACCGGCACACCCCAGCGCAGCGAGACCTACGCGTCGGGCAAGCACTACCTGAACGCCATAATGATCGCCTATCTCCCGGCAGACGACCCGGAGATCGCCATCGGCATTACGGTGGAGTACGGCGGTTACGGTGCCCGCACCGGTGATCTGGTGGTGGATATCGCCAACGCCTACTTTGCCATGAAGGACGGCACGCTGGAGGTAGACCCCTATGTGGATCCGCGCACCGTGGCACAGGAGGACGCCGCAGCATCGGATACCGCCGCCCAGACTGCTCCGGATGCTGCAAATGATGCACAGACCGATACCACAGCCGCAGAACCGCAGCAGACGACCGCGCCCGTAGGGGTGACAGAGGAAGAAAACAACGATGCAATGCTTGCGCAGTAAGGCGCAGCTGCGTGCGAAGAAGTGAACTTGAACGGAAATTTGAATATTGTGTCCAAAAACCTGTTGTAAATGAGTTGCGTTTGTGATATCATGTATAACAAAGGAAATTTATCAAGCGTTTTATATATAAATGTTTCAATAGAGGAGAGATCTACAGATGACGATTGCCCTGATCGCGCATGACTCCAAAAAGGAGCTGATGGTTCAGTTCTGCACGGCGTACTGCCGCATTCTGAGCCAGCATAAATTGGTGGCGACCGGCACTACCGGCAAACTGATTTCCGAGGCCACCGGCCTGCAGGTACAGCGTTTTCTGGCCGGGGTGCAGGGCGGCGACCAGCAGATCGCGTCCCGCATTGCCTGCAACGAGATCGACCTGCTGCTGTTCTTCCGCGACCCCATCAATGCAAAGCCCAGCGAGCCGAATGAGATGACTCTGCTGCGCCTGTGCGATGTGCACAACATCCCCATGGCCACCAACATCGCCACCGCCGAGGTGCTGATCCACGGCCTCGAGCGCGGAGATCTGGACTGGCGCGATATTGTGCACCCCCAGAACTAAAATATGTAAAAAAGAAGCGCTGCATCGTACAGATGCGGCGCTTCTTTTTGCGTAGAAAGCGGTTGGCTCAGACCGTTCCGTTCACTTTAAAATCCTGTGCCATCTCCTGCACATCAGTGGCGGTAAACTCGCCCAAGGGCAGCAGTAGCCGGGCAAGGGTGTCCTGCGGCAGCGCTGCCAGTGCGGCGCTCTCGTCCAGTGCAGCGTCCACAGCAGGGCAGACGGTGTGCACACCATCGCTGCCCAGCTCCACCCGGGCGTGGTGCCCGGTGGCAATGTACTGGATGCCCAGCTTGTCGGCAGCGGTCAGCAGGGCGGCAAACCGGGCGTCGTTGCCGCTGCCCAGCACCTCGGCGGGCTGGTCTGCCAGTGCCTCCGCCTTCAGCACGATGCACTCAATGCCAAGAGCCTCGGCAGCCTGCCGTGCGGCTGCGGCCCACGCGCTTTGGTCAGCGGCCAGCTGCACCACAGCCCCGGCCACGCCGAAGCCCTGCTGCTGCAAAATGCGCACCACAACGCCGCAATCTACGGTGCCGTCCATGCTGACAAGCACCTTGTCCTGTGTTTCGTAGGTGTCGAACCCGTTGCCGGGCAAAAATGCGTCGCTCATGTTCCTTGCCTCCCGCCATGTGCTTTGCTTTGTGCTACGGCCAGCTGGTCGCAGCGTTCGTTTTCCGGGTGGCCTGCATGGCCCTTTACCCAGACATAGGTGATCTTGTGCCGTGCCTCCTGCTCCAGTGCCTGTGCCCATAAGTCCGGGTTCAGGGCAGGGGAGCCGTCGGCTTTTTTCCAGCCCCGGCGCTTCCAGCCCTTGGCCCAGCCCTTTTCCAGCCCGTTGATCACATACTGGCTGTCGGAGCACAGCCGCACCTCGCAGGGCTCCTTGAGCTGGCGCAGCGCCTCGATAAAGGCCGTCAGCTCCATGCGGTTGTTGGTGGTGCTGGCGTCGCCGCCGCTCAGTTCCTTTTCGTACACCTTGCCGTCAAAGCGGTAGCGCAACACCGCACCCCAGCCGCCCGGGCCGGGATTGCCGCTGCAAGCGCCGTCTGTGTACACCTCTACCTGTTTCATGGGGTTCTCCTTATAGAATAGAATACCTTTATTTAGCGCTATTTTGCCCGGGATGTCAAGAGCCAATGCATACGTCGGCCCAGTTTTGCCAAACCTTGGAATTGACAAAACCGGTGCGAGATACTATACTTAGCGTAACAAAATGCGTATAGGGGTGCACCAAAGGCGTGCGCCCGGCTGTTCCGGCAGAAACGCCACAGTCGCATCGAACAGATGGACTTACATGGCCAGGAATCTCTTGCGGAACCAACAGCGCTGCTACAAAAAGCACGCTGAACGATAAATTCTATACGATGCATCAACCGGAAGCCGATGCAGTTTCAGGTGCTTCCCCTGTGCAAGGTGCGGCTGCTCTCCCCGGTGGGGCGCGGCCTGGCCTGCAATTGAATCTGGAGGTAAAGAATGGCTCAAACAAAAGAAAATAACCCCGCACCCCGTGCAAAAGCCCCGGCAGCGCCCAAGGCAGCTGCCGCAAACGGCACTGTTCCCGCAGGGGAAAAGCACACCCGTCCCACTACCCGCCGCCCCTACTATAACCGCCGCCCGCGCCGTGCGCAGCAGCCCAAGGAGGCAGCGACCCCCATCCATATCTACCCGCTGGGCGGTCTGGGCGAGGTCGGCAAGAACATGACCGTCTACGAGTGCAACGGCGATATGATCATCGTGGACTGCGGTCTGGTGTTCCCGGACAGCGAGATGTTCGGCGTGGACATGGTCATCCCGGACTTCACCTTTGTGGTGCAGAACAAGGACAAGATCAAGGGTCTGCTCATCACCCACGGCCACGAGGACCACATTGGCAGCATTCCCTATCTGCTGCAAAAGATCAGCCTGCCGGTGTACGGCACCCGCCTGACCTGCGGCCTGATCAAGAACAAGCTGGAGGAGTTCGGACTTGCCGGCAAGACCAAGTTTGTGGAGATCGTGCCCCGTCAGAAGATCAAACTGGGCTGCTTTACCGTGGAGCCTATCCATGTGAACCACTCCATCCCGGATGCTGTGGCTTTTGCTATCGACAGCCCCGCCGGTACCATCATCCAGACCGGCGACTTTAAAATTGATTACACCCCGCTGGCCTGCGGCGTGACCGACCTGTCCACTCTGTCTGAGTACGGGCAGCGCGGTGTGCTGGCCCTGCTGAGCGACTCCACCAACGCGGAGCGCCCGGGCTTTACCGCTACCGAGCAGAAGGTGGCTGCCGGTGTGCGCAGCCTGTTTGCCCGCGCCCGCAATAAGCGCATCATCATTGCGACCTTTGCGTCTAACATCTACCGCGTGCAGCAGATCATTGATCTGGCCGTGGAGGATGGCCGCAAGGTGGCCTTCAGCGGCCGCAGCATGGTCAACAACACCGCCATGGCGCAGGAACTGGGCTATATGCACATCCCGGAGGGCACCCTGATCAGCGTAGACGAGCTGAACCAGTACCCGCCGGAGCAGGTGGTGCTGGTGACCACCGGCAGTCAGGGCGAGCCTCTGAGCGCGCTGAGCCGTATGGCCTCCTGCAGCCACCGTCAGGTACGAGTAGGCCCCGGTGACTTCATCATCATCTCCGCAAACCCCATCCCCGGCAACGAAAAGAGCGTGACCAAGATCGTCAACGGTCTGCTGCTGCTGGGCGCAGAGGTCATCTACGAGAGCATGTACGATGTGCACGTTTCCGGCCACGCCTGTCAGGAGGAGCAGAAGCTGATGCTCACCCTGACCAAGCCCAAGTACTTCCTGCCTGTGCACGGCGAGTATAAGCAGCTGAAAAAGCACGCCCTCACCGCTGCAAGTCTGGGCATTCCCACCAGCAACATCCTCATTGCGGAAAACGGCTCCAACGTTATCCTCTCGCAGGACGAGATGAAGCTGGGCGAGCCGGTGACCGCCGGTGCCGTCATGGTGGACGGCCTTGGCGTGGGCGATGTGGGCAACGTGGTGCTGCGGGACCGCAAGCACCTCTCCGAGGACGGTCTTGTCATCATCGTGGCTACCGTGGACAGCAAGACCGGCAAGGTGCTGGCCGGACCGGATCTGGTAAGCCGGGGCTTCGTGTATGTGCGCGAGAACGAGAGCCTGATGGACGGTGCCCAGAGCATTGTGGAAAATGCGCTGGAGCGCTGTGTGGACGAGCACGTCCGGGACTGGAACAGCGTAAAGACCCGTGTGCGTGAGGCACTGAGCAGCTATATCTACCGGCGCACCAAACGCAGCCCGATGATCCTGCCCATCCTGATGGAGGTCTGATCCGGGCGCACCGCAAGGCGGTGCAGCGTCTGAGGAGGCAAAAAAACCAATGAAACGTAAACCAAGATGGACACTGGAAATGCTTACGGCCAGTCTGGCGGTGCTGTGCGGCCTTTTGCTGCTGGTACTGCTGGTGCAGCGCCCCATGGCATGGCCGCTGCTGGCTGTGCTGGTGGTGCTGTGGGGCATAGGGGCAACCCTGTTCCGTTGCAAGCTGCGCAGCTGGGTGGTACGCTGGACAAGCGGCACAACCTTTGAAAAATCCAAGGTGCAGTTCAGTCTGGAGCCCCTTTCCCAGCCGGCGGCGCTGCTCTCCGGCGACCGCATGACCTTCGACGCCCTGCGCTGCGAGGCCCCCGAGCTGCGCCAGCTCCCCGTCGCGACCTATGTGTGGTTCGAGAAAAACTACCTCGATCGCGACTACCCGCTGCGCTTCGTCCTCAGGTGCAACGGCGTGGAATTTCCCGAAACACTGAAAAAGGAGCCTTGATATGACAGCGGCTGAAATTTATAAGACCCTCGGCGTGAGCGGGGAGGTCCTCGCCTACGGCGAAAAAATACTCGAAACGCTCCGCCCCCGCTTCGCGGAGATCGACGCGCGCGCGGAGATCAATCAGGCGAAGGTGCTCGCCGCGATGCAGAAGAACCGCGTCAACGCCACGCACTTCGCCGCCTCGACCGGCTACGGCTACGACGACGAGGGCCGCGACAATTTAGAGCGCGTCTACGCCGACGCCTTCCACACCGAGGCCGCGCTGGTTCGCCCGCAGATCACCTGCGGCACCCATGCGCTCGCCGTCGCGCTGAGCGCGAACCTGCTG
>ENA-OUQG01000718-OUQG01000718.1-human-gut-metagenome-genome-assembly--contig:-NODE-718-length-19524-cov-4.918383_pt1 | contig 19524 bp, 13 predicted proteins | sample MGYA00237943_ERZ548823 | MGnify/ENA primary metagenome ERZ548823 (study PRJEB26490, sample SAMN05194731) | human gut metagenome | biome: terrestrial biome; feature: human-associated habitat; material... | reverse complement strand
GAAAAGGGGCGCGCATTAAGATCTTCGCGAGACAGATTGTTTTCCGCGAACCCCAGGACGTTTTCATAGAACGCGAGCGGGAAGCGACCGTCGGGCATTACACACGCCGGGGCGCGATTCCAAGCATGCCATTCAGTTGAATAGCTTCCGGTCAAGCTGTTTTTTGAACGACTGCATAAAGCTTCGACGATTTCCAAAGAAACGCTCGTGGGTCTTCGTCTGCTTGCCGGCGTCGTAATCATCCGAGACGCGAACAACGGTGCAAATATAATCTGCCACTTGGAGAAGCCTGCGTGCGCTAGGATCGGCGTCTCGATAGTCAGCTACATTTTTAGCGAGAGCAAAGTCAAGGGCATCGCGCAACGCTATACTAACTGCCCCTTGTCCATTATCGTAGTAAACGGCAATTACATCGAACAACTGAAAATAAGGCAAGCGATCAAAAACGAACAGGGCGAGATCACGCCTAATCCGCGCCTCGAGTTCCTCTCTATTGCGGGCGTCAGAAACGCCATACCGCAAAACAAAGAAAGAAAATGGAAGCTCACGAACGAACCGAGCGAATTGAGCAAGCAATCGCTTCCTATCCCCAGGCGACACCGCCGCATAATCTTGGTTGCCATGCAGCAAATCTTTTCCATGGAAAGGTATATTGGGAAGTCCAGCAATAGAAAGCCGACATTCATAGCGGTCGATTGGATCGGCGATATTGGCAGAATGGTCGTGGAGAACGACAGCAACAATATAGCGCCCCTCCGAGAAATCCTGGCTACCCGATTCGTCGATATGGAGATTCAAGCGGTTTACCATGTAACGCTCCCCAAGCGAATCAATAGAAAAGGCGAGGTACGTACCTCGCCAATCTGACGCCTGCAAGGCTCACGCCTATTCAGCAAGTTAAGTATCGCATTTTGCAGTCCAGGAATTCAACTGCCTTATGAAAAAACTTGAAATGCTTCGGCCCAAAAGGAAGGCCGATAGCACAACCATCGACGTCGCAACATTTGGTCAAAGCTCGACTCGCGGCCAGCCTATTCATCAGGCGCCTCTATATACCCCAACAAACAATGGTGCGCCGGAATGCGAGAAAATGGCGAACGCAAACGGGCGGTCGAAGACAACCCTCACGGGTTCCGGCATAGGTTCGGGCGCGCAACCCGCCGGCACAACAAAGATGGTATATGCCGCGCCTTCCGCCCCGTTGGGGTCGAGCTTGAGCACGGCGTTCTGAACGACTCTGCTCACCATAGCATCCGCTTCGGTTATGTTCCCGAAATCGGCTCCTGGAGAAAATGTTTTCTCGATTCCCAGAGAGCGAAGCATGCCCCCAAGGTCGCGATCGTCGGAGCGCAGCTCGAACTGCGGCACGAAGAGCTCAATGCCGCCCTTGGGGCGGGTGGTTCCCATGCGCATGTGACAACGCAAAATGGCATCCCAAGCCGCCCCACTCTGCACGAAATCGTCGAGCGTCGCGCCATTGTTGGACCTAGCGAACACAGCGACAGCGCCAGATCGCATGGGCCAAGAAACCGCGGTTGTCTCGCGCGTGCTAAGCAAGTGCCCATACGAACCAAATCCGCCCATCATTGCGACGTCGGACTGGGGCTCGGGCGCACGGAAAACCACTTCGACATCTTCATCGTCCAAGGGGTCGACCCAGCTGTCTTTGAAGTAGAGAGCGCTTATGATGGCGAAAACGGTATCAGCATCCATCTCGGGCGCAGAGGTGAACTTACCGCTCGTGTTCTTGCTCAACCACGATGACATGAGGGCTTTGGCTTCGGACGATTCAAAATCAACCTCTGCCGCCTTGCCGTGTAAATCCGCTATTGTGCGGCCGAAGTTTCGCCGCAGGGGAGAGGTGAACTTGTTCACCCATAGCGATGTCGCAATGGCAAGGCGGTAATCGCTCGCAGTTTGTTCGGGGTCTTTCGCGAACAGAAGGGAGCAGGCATCACGACGCGCCTCCGCACCGCCGAGGACCGATTCGAGTTCATTAAGCGTTTCGCCTTTGGCGCCCCTCGTCAACGTTTCAATTGCGATATAGAGGCATGCGGGCGACACAACAAAGCTTCCCATGTCGGTGCAGCCATCTTTGAGCAGGTGCGCTGCAATGGACATAAGCCCCGGCTCACACGAATAGCTCGCGACGGAATCGAGGTTGATATCCAGCGCCTGCCTGTTTTCCTGGCCCATATCGCCTTTCATTGGAAGCTCCTTTCGATGCGCCAACGCGGCAGCCGAGCTTGCACCGTAGCCGTCGTTGCCAATACTGGATGTCCGAACCGCAACAGCAATAATTCACGGCAACGTCGAAAACGCCCGAACCGCTCGTTGAGTGCTCACAGCCACACAAACCCTGGTGCGCTATTGTACGCGCTGCCCAGGTGGCATGTGTCCCTTGGAATGGACAACTATCGCCTTGGAACAAGAACGCCTTAATGCACCTCGCAAGCATCCCACATATTGACGGGTGTAAAATATGCGGAGTCTTACTCACGCACAACCGTCCGCTCCCATCAAGCGATCACACGACGCAAGGATTCCAAATGCCCCAAACCCCGAAAATCAAACTCAAAAACATCCAAGAGCTCGCCAAGATAGCAAAGGAAGTCATTCCCGTAGTCCAACCCTATATCGTGAAGTACGCTCCGAAGATTGCCGAAGAAGCACAAAAAAGAGCCTCTAACGCCGCAGACAATGGCAAAAGAATGAAGCTTGAGTTCCTTAACGGCATGGAAGAGAAAAAGAAATCAAGGGAGCGAAGCAAAGCAGCCGAAGAAGCCCGCAAGAAAACGGTCATCAGTTCTTTGCCGCCAATCACCGCTAAAGAATTTTTCAAAAACTTCGAGAACAACGTTTCCGACGATGGCAAGCTCGACTCGGGTTATATGGGATTCACAGGCTGTTATGCAATTATCACAATGAAAACCTCGCGTGAGAAGGATTTATCCGCCTATGAGAACGTCTTCGTGGGCTGCGGGAAATCCGTCGGCGTTGCCGTCTACTCGCAACTGCGCGGCCTTGGCAATATCGATGTTTATGCCGACTTTAAGTTCGGGCAGCCCATGTGGGTCCTCTCTTATCCGTGCGACGAAGAGGAGCTCGGTCCGCAGTTCGCAAATTTACTTCAAGCCCTGCAATCGGCAGATTCGTATAACAAGTGGGACCTGCAAGGCCTTTTCGATAAAGAGGTCTAAAAAAAATGACGGAAACAGGTAACGAGCCAACCGCTGTCGATGTCGAATTGGTTTCGGTCGAAGACCTTGAAAGCATGGAAATCATTGCCAAAGTTGGCGACAAAACCAGCGAGATCAACTTCCTTGCCAAGGCCGACTCAGCCCTCCAGATAATCTCCGATGCCTTGGAGACAATCCCCGAAAAGGGCCTTTTCAAAGTCGAGGTCCCTGAAGGATTTACGCTTCAAGATCTTGCCCCCGTGAAAGGCGAAGAGGGAGCATTCAGGGGTATCGTGAGGAGTTCGGAAAAGAAGATCGCAGGACAGGCAAAACTCACGGAAGCAGGCAGAATCAACCCTACGCAAATAGCCGGAGTGAGCCTCGCTGCTGCGGCTATGGTGGTCGGCCAAGCTTATATGACCGAGATCAGCGACAGCTTGCATGATATCAACGAAAAGCTCGATAGAGTTGCATCTATGATTGCCGACGAGCAGAGGGCGAGGCTCATGAACGCGTTGGATATTGCCAAAACGTATTCGAAGCTTTATGACGATTATCGCCAGAAACCTGACGCAATGCGCGCCGCGCGCAACGAAATTGAGCGATGTTACAACGACGTCGGAACGGTCATCGACTGGATAACCTTGCAATTGAGTCCACTCGACGAAAGGGCCAGGGAGGCAAAGGCGAGTAAAAAGGAACTCCAGCCGCTCATCGAAGAGCTTCATTCCTATGAAGATCAGTTCAACATGAGCCTCAAGGCGTTGTCCGCGCTCGCAATGACCCGCATGTACTACGATGGGTCGACCGACGAACGAAGCTCTCTAATTGAACAAAAACGCATAATGGAAAAGGCGCAAGGTTTCCTCAAGAGACGCGCCTCAGTAGCCGGGGTATTGGAGATTAGGATTGGCTCAATGAAGGGTGCGCCGGTCGCTCTTCCGAGAGGGGTTGGCAAAAACCCTTTGAGGAACCTGACGTCAATGACGCCTCGCGCCGCGGCCAAGCAAAACCTACTCGATGCAAAAATCGAAATGCAGTCGAACCTACGCGCATCGCAATCGAGAAGCAAAAACGAGGCCCAAACCTGCGCCGACGGAATAAAGCAGATAGCCGCGGTTTCACGTGCCTCACGAACAATTCTTACCGACGGGAACAATTGCTGGATAGCAAAGAACACCGATAGGATGCAAAGCAACGAAGCCTAATAACGGCGAAACGGCAAGCAAAAGTCTACCGCGCGCTTTACGAAAAGAGGGACCAAATTGAAGCTTCAATTTCCCTCGATTCCAGCCAACTCGTTTGGGACAAATTAGATGCGGACAAAAAGACGCGCTCTTTCACCGCGAGAATGGATGTCAACTTCGCAGATGACGACTGGCAAAATATATACGCATGGATGGTCAAACAGATGTGGCAGCTGCGCGATATCATGCGGAAATTCGGCGAATAAGAGTGCCGAACATGATCGGCGCCTCTTCTATCGGAGACGCCGATTGACCAAAGCTTTCATTCTGGTTAGCATCAGTTAGCTTTTTTAGCTTGCGTTAGTTTTTTCAGCATCCGTTAGGTTTATTGGAAATCCAAGCATCAGCATTCCGGACACTCTGCCGCTAGACCATCGTTCCAAAACCCCAATTGTCAAATCGATAACAAGCCCTCCATAGTTTGTTGCCGAGCATGTTTTCGAGCCGTATAATGCACTATTGAACAAGGTGTTGAATAATAATCAACCTGTTTAATAGACCAGATAATTGAACCCAAGGGGGACATTTGACGGCACCGAATACCGCCACCAAAGCGCATGAGGCGCACGCGGCACCAGCCGCTCCGGAGTGCGACCAAGTCGCAACTCCGGGCGCAGCCGCGACACCCGCACCCGCCGCGATGCCCGCCGCTTCCGCGGTTGTGGCGCCCGCTGCCGCGCCCGCTACAACCGCCGCAGCCGAGCGCGACCCACGCATCGCCCGCTCTCGCGCCGCGCTGCGAGAAGCCTTCATCACGCTCGTCGAAGAACGTGGCATCGACGGCTTCTCGGTGGGCGACCTGTGCACGAGCGCCGGCCTGAATCGCGGCACGTTCTACAACCACTTCCGCGACAAAGAAAGCCTGCTCGCCTCCTTCGAAGACGAAGTCATCGAAGGCCTCGGCGGGGTGCTCGCGAAATTCCAGAACATCAAGCTGCGCGAACTCGCCGCATGCAGCCTTACGCACCGCCCGCTTCCCATGCTCGTGGAACTCTACGACTATCTGCGCGAAGAGGGCCCCTTCCTGCACGCGATGCTCGGCCCAGGCGGCGACGCCCGTTTCGGCATGCGCCTTCGCGAAGCCGTGTGCGGGCGCTTCGTGCGATCGCTTCTGCACGAGCGCTACCAGAACGACCCTTCAGCGTTCACGCGCTACTACATCTCGTTTTATTCCGGCGCCTACCTGGGCGTGATCAGCGAATGGATCGATTCAGGAATGACCGAGACCTCCGAAGAAATGGCACTTATCTCGATGCGCCTGCTGTTCATCAAGCCGGGCGAATCCATCAAAATGTAAAAGGGGACCAACATGGCTGAAACCAACGACAAGCAGGCAATCGCCGCCGAAGCGCAGGCCGCCGCAGGCGCCGCGAGCCAGGCGCCGCTCCACATTGGCATCGACGTAGGCTCCACCACCGTGAAAGTGGCCGTGCTCGACGACAACAACGAGATTCTGTACTCGTGCTATCGCCGCCACCACGCCGACATTCGCGCGACCATCGTGGAAGTGGTGGGCGAGGCGGCCGAGCAATACCCGGCAACGCCCATGACCATCGCAATCACCGGCTCGGGCGGCCTTCTGCTCGCGCAGTGGCTCGGCATCGACTTCGTTCAAGAGGTCATCGCAAGCAAAACCGCCGTTGAGACTTTCATTCCGCAAACCGACGTCGTCATCGAGCTCGGCGGCGAAGACGCGAAGATCATCTACTTCGACAACGGCATCGAACAGCGCATGAACGGCACCTGCGCTGGCGGCACGGGCGCGTTCATCGACCAAATGGCGGCCCTGCTTGACACCGACGCTGGCGGCCTGAACGAGCTCGCAAAAAGCCACACCACCATTTACCCCATCGCGAGCCGCTGCGGCGTGTTCGCCAAAACCGACGTGCAGCCGCTTTTGAACGAAGGCGCCCGCAAAGAAGACATCGCGGCCTCCATTTTCCAGGCCGTCGTAACGCAGACCATTTCGGGCCTCGCATGCGGCCGTCCCATTCGCGGCAACGTCGCCTTGCTCGGCGGCCCTTTGCAGTACCTCTCTGAACTGGATAAACGCTTCTGCGAAACGCTGAATCTCGACAATGAGCACGCTATTCGCCCGAAGAACGCCCACCTGTTCGTCGCGAGCGGCGCCGCTTTGTGCGGCAAGAAAACCGCCACGCCCGAGCTGCTTGCCGACGTGCTCGAACGCCTGCGCGGCCTGGGCGACATTCAGGGCAGCGAAGTCGTGCGTCTGCCTCCGCTGTTCGCCAACGAAGCCGAATTCGACGAATTCGAAGCGCGCCACGCAACCGAAAAGGTGAAGCGCGCCGACCTTTCCTCCTACGAAGGCGTGGCCTACCTGGGCATTGACGCCGGCTCCACCACGTTCAAATCGGCCCTCATCGGCGAAGACGGCAGCCTTTTGTGGACCTTCTACGCCAACAACAAGGGCGACGTTTTGGGCACCGCCAAACGCGCGATCGCCGAAATGTACGCCGCGCTGCCCACCGCAGCCGACGGCCAGCCGAAAGTCACCATTGGGCATGCAACCGTGACCGGCTACGGCGAGGGCCTGCTGCTCGAGGCGCTGCGCGTCGACTCCGGCGAAATCGAAACCGTCGCGCACCTTCGCGGCGCGCAGGAAATGTTGCCGGGCGTCGAGTTCATTCTCGACATCGGCGGCCAGGACATGAAGTGCCTGCGCGTGAAAGACGGCGTTATCGACCACATCATGCTCAACGAGGCATGTTCTTCGGGCTGCGGCAGCTTCATCGAGAGTTTCGCTGCGGGCCTGAACCTCGACGTGACCGAGTTCGCTAAAACCGCGAACGCCGCCGAAAATCCTGTCGATCTGGGCAGCCGCTGCACCGTATTCATGAACTCCCGTGTGAAGCAGGCTCAAAAAGAAGGCGCCACCGTGGGCGATATCGCCGCGGGCTTGGCCATTTCCGTTATCAAGAACGCCCTGTTCAAGGTCATTAAAATTCGCGACCCCAAAGAAGTTGGCACGAAAGTTATCGTACAGGGCGGCACGTTCCTCAACGACGCCGTGCTGCGCGCCTTCGAACAGCTCGCCGGCGTGAATGCCGTGCGCCCCGACATCGCGGGCAACATGGGCGCCTATGGCGCGGCCCTGCTGGCACGCGACCGCTACCAGGCCGCCGTGCGCGCAGCCGAGCGCGCGGGCAAAACCGCCGACGTGCACACTGCCATGCTCGGCGCCGCCGCGCTTGAGACCTTGGCCCCCACGCACAAAACCGTGCGCTGCAAGGCCTGCGCGAACCACTGCCTGCTTACCGTGAACGACTTCGGCAAAGATGAAGCCACCAGCAAGCACCGCCGCTTCATCACGGGCAACCGCTGCGAGAAGGGCGCAGGCGTGCTCAACGAGAAGAGCGACGTGCCCAACTTGTTCGAATACAAGAGCCATCGCCTGTTCGACTACGAGCCGCTCGCGCCCGACGCCGCCCCGCGCGGCACCGTGGGCATTCCGCGCGCGCTTTCGATGTATGAAAATTATCCGTTCTGGTTCACCTTCTTCACGAAGCTGGGCTGGCGCGTGGTGCTTTCCGATCCCTCCACGAAGAAGACCTACGAGGCGGGCATCGAAAGCATGCCGTCGGAAAGCGTGTGCTACCCGGCGAAGCTCTCGCACGGCCACATCATGAACTTGCTCGAGAAGCACCCTGACTTCATTTGGTTCCCCTGCAGCAAGTGGGAGCGCCAGGAAGATGCAACCGCGGGCAACCACTTCAACTGCCCCATCGTGGCAAGCTACGCCGAGGCACTGCGCCTGAATATCGACGAGCTTCGCGAGAGCGACGTGCAGTTCTTGAATCCGTGGCTACCGTACGACAAGAAAGATCACCTGAAGAAACGCCTGATGGTAGAGCTTGTGCAGGCGCACCCCGAGCTCATGGGCGAAGGCGTTGCCGCGCCCACGCAGGCCGACATCGACGCCGCGGTTGACGCTGCATGGGCCGAGGACGAAGCCTTCAAGCGCGACATTCGCGAGAAGGGTGCGGAAACCCTGCTGTGGATGGAAAAAACCGGCACGCACGGCATTGTGCTGGCCGGCCGCCCGTACCACAACGACCCCGAAATCAATCACGCGATCCCCGAGCTGCTCACGAGCTTCGGCCTGGCCGTGCTTACGGAAGACTCCATCGCGCACTTGGGCACGCTCGAGCGTCCCATTCGCCTGGTGGACCAATGGATGTATCACACGCGCCTCTACGCCGCCGCGAAAGTTGCCGCCGAGCGCCGCGACCTCGATCTTATTCAGCTAAACAGCTTCGGCTGCGGCCTGGACGCGCTCACCACCGACCAGGTGCAAGAGATTCTGGAAAGCGCCGGCAAAATTTACACCGTGCTTAAGATCGACGAGGTCTCCAACCTGGGCGCCGCCCGTATTCGCGTGCGCAGCCTGCTCGCAGCGTTGAAAGACCAGGCCGATGAAGAGGCCGACGCCAAAGCCGCCGCGCAGGAATGCCCCGCGTGCAGCCTCGATGTGAAAGAGCTTCTAGCCGAGGCCGAAACGCGCGTCGCAGCCGCCGAAGCCGCCGGCTCCAGCAAGCAGACGGCCGGTTCCGCCGACGCCGCAGCCATTGAGGCCGTAGCCCAGGCCATCGAGCCCCCGGCGACCTTCACGGAAAAAGCCGCGCCCGAAGCTCGCGAGCGCTTCAAACAGCGCGAGGCAACCTCAACCGAGTTCGAACGCGTGCAGTTCACCGAGGAAATGAAGGAAGCGGGCTACACGATTTTGGCCCCGCAGATGGCTCCGTACCACTTCGAGCTGCTCGTGCCCATTTTCAAGCGCTTCGGCTACAACGTCGATTTGCTGCCGAGCGTCGACCACGGCGCTGTGGACGCGGGCCTGAAATACGTGAACAACGACATTTGCTACCCTTCTATCCTGGTCACGGGCCAAATTATGGAAGCCGTTACCTCGGGGCGCTACGACACCGACAAGCTGGCCGTGCTCATTACGCAGACCGGCGGTGGCTGCCGCGCCACCAACTACATCTCGCTCATCCGCAAAGCACTCAAAGCCGCCGGCCTTGGCCATATTCCGGTTATCGCGCTTTCGTTCAAAGACCTGGGCGAGGTGAACCCCGGCTTCAAGATCACGCCGAAGATGCTGCTGCAGGCTGTGTACGCGTTGTGCTACGGCGACCTGCTCATGATGACGCTCTACCGCACGCGCCCCTACGAGATTGAGCCAGGCGCGGCCAACCACCTGTTCGACCATTGGATGGCCGAATGCAAGGCGCAGCTGGCGCGCGGCGTGAAGCGCTCGGAATTCAAGCGCACCGTGAAGCAGATTGTGGAAGACTTCGACACGCTGCCGCTGCAGGGCGAGGGCACCAAGCCGCGCGTCGGCGTCGTGGGCGAGATTCTGGTGAAGTTCCACCCCACAGCGAACAACCAGATCGTCGACGTAATCGAGCGCGAGGGCTGCGAGGCCGTTGTGCCTGGCCTCATCGAGTTTTTCCTGTTCGGCATCGCGGGCGGCATTTTCCAGAAAGACCCGCTGGGCCGTTCCGCCAAGGGCGCGCTTGGTGGCAAAATCGGGCTGTCGGCCATCGCGAAGTTCCGCAAACCGGTCAACGACGCGCTCGCCGCATCGACGCGCTTCAACCCGCCGGCGAACATCTATGAGCTGGCCGAATACGCAAGCGAGATCTTGAGCCTGTGCAACTCGATGGGCGAGGGCTGGTTGCTCACCGCCGAAATGGTGGAGCTCATTGTGTCGGGTGCGCCAAACGTAGTGTGCACGCAGCCGTTCGCGTGCCTGCCGAACCACGTGGTGGGCAAGGCTGTGATCAAAGAGCTGCGCCGCCGCTACCCCGAGAGCAACATCGTGGCCGTCGACTACGACCCGGGCGCGTCTGAGGTCAACCAGCTCAACCGCATCAAGCTCATGATTTCGGTGGCGAAGGCGAACCTCGAGGAAAAGGAGGAGGCCGCCCGCGCCGAGCGCAACGCGAACCTCATCAAGCCCGCCGACGAAGAAGTAGTCGGCGGACTCGAGGTCGAGAAAGAAAAGCTGGGCTAGGGGAGCTTGACGGCTTTCATGTAGCAGCCTGTTGAATGCTCTCGGCATTCAACAGGCTTCCTCGGCAGGTTTTCCCAATAATGCAACCCAATACGAAGGGGTAGTCGAAGTGTGCCTTCGGCTACCCCTTCTTTTTGATGATACCGCATTCACCCTAAAGCCCACGCCCCTGCAGGGCCATTAAACGCTGCGAGCATTTTGCAGGTCTGCTATCTTGCTAGTCAGTTAGGTTGCTAGCAAGCACCTTCGACCAGGCGATACCCGATTCCCCATACCGTTTCAATTATGCGTGGGTCGCTCGGGTCGTCTTCGATTTTGTTGCGGAGCTTCTTTATGAACACCGTAATGCTTTGCGTTTCACCGACGAATTCGGCGCCCCAAGCGTCTTCAATAAGCTGCTCTTTCGAAAGCACGATATCGGGAGTTCGAGCAAGCGCAAGCAGGATCTTAAACTCTTTCGGCGTAAGTTTGATGGGCATTCCATCTTTGGTGACCTGGTGCTTTGCGGTGTCAATCACGAATCGGCCAAGCACAAGCGTTTTCGACTCCGGCTTAGCGGGCGCAGCATCCATATGGGCGCGACGCAGGTGCGCCTCGATGTGCATGAGCAGCTCGCGAGGGTCGAAGGGCTTGGTCATATAATCGTCGCCGCCAGCAGCAAACCCTATGCCTTTATCGACGATATCGCCTTTTGCGGAAAGAAAAATCACTGGAGCCGTTACGCCCCGGGTGCGTAATTCGCGACAGGTGGCAAACCCATCCATCCGCGGCATCATGACGTCAAGAATCACAAGGTCGAACGAACCGTTCTCAAACGCCTCGAGCGCATCAGCGCCGTCTTCGACACAGATGCATTCATGACCCTCGTCCTCAAGCAATCCGCTTATGAGCTTCTGAATGCTCACCTCATCATCAGCAAGCAGAATCTTCATCGAAATCCTCCTCGTCCGGCAGGGGAACATAAGGAATGCGCACGCAGAACGTGCTGCCAACCTTGCGCTGCGATTCAACGGTCGCCACGCCGCCGTGCAATTCCGTCAATTCCTTCACAACGGCAAGACCCAAACCTGTGCCGCGATAACGACGATTGGGCGATTGACCAGCCTGTTTGTACAACTCGAAAATATCGGAAATATCGCTTTCGTCAATACCCATTCCATCGTCTGCGACCGTGACGCAAATAGTGCCGCACGGGGCGGAAGAACAGGGAAGGGGAACTTCCCAATCGTGACGCACAGAACACGATTCCGCTTTGGAACCAGGGCGCGCAATGGCGTCGTCGCCATCGCCGCCTGCGAGCCAGGCTTCGCCCTCTGCGCGCAACGCACCATCGTGCGCCTGCGGATCGAGCGGCGCCAAAAACGTCGCGCGAACGTCCACGCGACCACCGCGATGGGTGTACTTGATGGCGTTGTCGGCGAGGTTCTCAATCACGCGACGCAGCTTTTCCCAGTCGGCCATAGAGATTGGCACGTTCGCATCGGCCTTTGCGGAAAGCGCAATATCTTTGTTGGCGGCGATTGGATCGAGCGTCTTTTTGATGAATCCAAGCAGGTCAACAAAGTCGACCGGCTCGACAAGCAGTTCGTTGCGATTGGCTTCAGCCTTCGAGATAGTGAGGATGTTGTTCACCAAATTAAGAAGCAGCGTTCCGTTTGCCTCGATATCGGCAATGGATTCATGCGTTTTTTCATCGAAGTTTGGGTTCTCGAGCAGTAAGCGCGCAAAGGCAAGAATCGACGTGAGCGGCGTGCGCAGCTCGTGACTCACGATGGCAAAAAACTCGCTTTTATAGGCCGATTCCTTGTGCAGTTCATCAACCGCCTTCTTCAACTCGCGCTGCTGGTACATAAGCATGTCATTGAGCACGCGCGTTTCTTCGGTCTGCTTCTTCACTTCGCTATTCAAGTCGGTGCACAAGCGCTCAAGATGGCGCGCCATGGAGTCGAAATCGCGTGTGAACTCGGAAAGTTCGTCTTCGCCCCCGACGCGCGGCGACGTGTCGAGCTTGTAATCGAAATTGCCTGATTCGATATCATGCGCCGCCTGCGAGAGATTCTCGATGGGACGCAGCAACAAACGATTCGCCGCGAGGAAAATGCCGAGGCCCGCAACCGCGACCATAATGAGCACCATGAGCGCCTGCTGCGTGACGGATGTTGCAATGCCTTCTTCATAGATGCTCATGGGCTCGGTAATGGACATAGCGCCGCCAATATCACCAACCGACATGCCCTCTTTCGGATAACCATACTGGTCGATTTTACCAACCGGCTCACCGTGGCACTCAAGACACGATTCGGTCACATACAGCGGTTCGGAATAGCGGAACACACGCTGGCCCGTTTCTTCGTCGGTTCGAACGCCGCTATACGAAGCAAGGCCAGGATTGGCACGAAACGCATCAAAGGCCTCCTGCTCAAAAGCGTCGGGCGCATTCGCTTTTTGACGTGGCGTTTCTCCTGTGAAACGAATAATGTAGTCGGTATTACTCGTGAATAATGTGCTCACCGATTTCGCGGCGACCACGCATACGAGCGTTTTCGTGCGGAAATTGCCATTCTCGTCTCGATTGATGACATCCTGGTTCATATCGATGAAATCCCACATGGCGCGCATTTCGGAAGCAAGTACCTCGGCCTTTTCCCGAGCTTCGTTTTCGGCCTGTGTGCGTTGGAGATTGTAATTCCACAACGCATCGGCGCCCATGAGCATGACTATAAGAACGATTACGATGATCGCCATTTTGCTGCGTAAGCCGCGACGACGAGATGAACCCCTTGCTTTTTCAGGCGCGAGCTTCAAATTCCTCACTATGGTTTGCTTTTCGCTCGTTCGCTCGTTCAATCGGTCGGACATTGATCCCCCTTGCGCCAAACGCGAACCCCCCATTCGCCAGCTGGCAAGCATAATCTTCATGCCTAGTATCCCTGAATAATAGAGTGATTTTGCGATTGATTCGATGTTAATAATTTCTTAAGAATTAGAGCATTTTCTTAATGAAATATTACAGCCTGTTCAATTGAGTTAACCAGGGGTAATGATGAAAATATGAAGCATCCTTTCAAATCTTTAAGGAAAAAGGGGGAAAGATATGAAAGAGCATGCAGAAACCGCCATGCCCGCTCTGTCCCGCAGAGCGTTCGTGGGAACTGCGGCCGTTACCGCTGGCGCAGTTGCTGCAACAAGTCTTGTCGGATGTGGAAGCACAGGGGGCAAAAAGGCCGACAAACAGGAAGAAGCCGCAACCGACCCATACGAGGGCGCCCAAATTTTCTATTCAACCTGCCCGCCAGAATGCCAGCACCACAACCTGAAGGCATATGTCATTGACGGCAAAATCGCCAAAGTCGAGTCTTCCGAGCTCAATGATTGCGCAGCATGCGCCCGAGGCATCGCTCGCGGTTTCATGACGAAAGACCCCGACCGCCTTACTAAGCCTCTGCTCCGCACTGGCGACAAGGGGTCTGGCGAATTCAAAGAAATCGAATGGTCCGAAGCCTTCGATTTGATTCAGGAGAAGTTCCAGGATGCAATCGACACCGACGGGGTTCATTCTATTTGCTATGTAACCGGATCGGGCAACTTTGGAGCAATGCACGGCCCCATTGCGTCGGCGTTCTTCGCTCACCTGGGCGGAGCCGCAACGACCGTTGGCTCACTGTGCTGCGCCGGAACCTCCGCCGCTGAGGTGCCTATTTATGGACAGCGCTTCCTTGACACGCGCAATCAAATCGAGAAAAGCAATTACGTCATCGCCTGGGGTAACAATCCCGCTATCTCCAAGCAGGGCTATTTCCAGCGCTTCGAGAAGATGATGGAAAACGGCGGCAAATTCGTCGTAATCGACCCCATTTGCACTGAATCTGCCGCCAAAGCGTCCGAATGGATTCAGCCTTGGCCCGGCACGGACGCCGCGCTCGCCCTTGCGATGATTAAAATCGTCATCGACGAAGACCTGTTTGACAAGGAATTCACCCTCGCCCACACCTGCGCGCCATGTCTCGTCGATAAGACGACCGGCGAACCCGTTTTGCAGGACAAAGACGACCCGACGTCTTTCGTTGTTTTCGATACGAAGAGCAACGAAATCGTGCGCCACGACAAAGAGGGCATCGAGGCAGCGCTGAAACTCGACGGAACCTCTGCCGCCGATGCATATAATACCGAGTTCGAGCTCATTTACGCCGAAGCGGAGAAATGGGATTCCGCCGCTGCCGAAGCCGAATGTGGTGTTCCGGCAGTCGACATCGAGCGTATCGCCCGCGAATATGCACAGGCCGATAAAGCAATGATCATTCAAAACATGGGCGGCTTCATGCGCACGGAAAACGGCACGAACGCCGTTGGCACCCAACTGTACCTTGCAGCCCTGTGCGGCCATGTTGGACATGAAGGCGACGGCATCAGCGACGCAGGCGGCGTTAACGAGGTCAAGACCGGATCCCCCATCGAGGTTCCGAAGGTCGAGGACCCCGCGCCGAGCATTCCGCGCTTCAAGTTTGGCGAGGCCATTCTGAACGAAAACCCGCTCAAAGTGAACGTCCTGTACTCCATGACGGGCAACCCGATGACACAGTGGCCGAACACCAATATGGTGAAGAAGGCGCTGGAAAAGATTCCGTTCGTCATTACCGCCGATCAATACCTCACTTCTACCGCCCTCTACTCCGACCTCGTTCTTCCTGTAACGGGCGTGTTCGAAACCGAAGGCGTTTTGGCCAATCATCGCAGCCATTGGATCCAGCTGTGCGAAAAGGCCGTTGACGGACCTGGCGAATCGAAGAGCGACTTCGAAATCTTCTCCGAACTTGCTACGCGCTTCGGATTCGGCGATGCTTTCAGCAAGCCCATGGACGAAATGATTTCCAACGTTCTTGAGCCCACTGGCGTTACGCTCGACGAGCTTAAAGAAAAGCATGCGGTATGCGTGGTCGACGACAATTACATCCCGTTCAAGGACGGCGAATTCAAGACCAAGTCCAAGAAAGCTGAATTCTGGGTTGCGGCCTGGAAGAAGGACGGATTCAACCCCATCGCCACCTATGCTCGCGCCGAAGAAGACGCACGCAACGGAGACGAGCTCGCCCAGAAGTATCCGCTCTTTAGCGTACAGCGCAAAACTTATCGAAGCGTGCATTCCACCTTCAACAACCTTGAATGGATGAATGAGGTCTGCGATCAGGCGCCGGTTATCCTCATTAACACCGCAGACGCCGAAGCACGCGGCATCAAAGACGGAGATAAGGTCGTCGTGTTCAACGACCGCGGCGAACACCATGGCATTGCAGAGGTTGGCGAGCGTATCAAGCAGGGCGTTGTCGGCCTTCAGAATGGCTGGTGGGAGCAGCAGGGCGGCACAAGCAGCTATGTAACGAACGACAAATGGAAGACCCTCGGCGGTACCCATTGCTGCAACCAGACCCTTATCGAAGTTAAGAAGGAGGCGTAGTCATGGCTCTCGGTTTCTGGATGAACAACAAGAACTGCTACGGCTGCAAAACGTGCTCCATTGCATGCAAGAGCGAGAAACAGCTGAATGAAGGCGTCTTGCTCCGCAAGGTATCGTGCATTCGTCAAGATAGCCCCGTCGACGTTTCCTTCCTCTCGATGTCGTGCAACCACTGCGAAGACCCCGCATGCGTAAAGGCGTGCCCTGTCGAGGCCTACACCAAGCTCGACAACGGCATCGTCAAGCAGGATCACGAAAAGTGCATCGGCTGCAAAATGTGCATCGAGGCCTGCCCCTACAACGCTCCGTGCTACGACGAAGAGGAGAGCAAGACCTACAAGTGTGACATGTGCTATGACCGCCAACAGCGCGGTGAGCTGCCCGCATGCGTCGCTGCTTGCCCCGGCGCAAACATCGCCGTTGGGGAGATGGAAGACCTGCAAAAGAACCACCAAGCCGATATCGTTTCCGACAAGAACTCGGGGACGAAGCCGAACTTCGTTATCACGGTTGACCCGAAGCTCAACAAGGAGCCGGACGACTCTGCCATGGAGCAGCGCGACGTCGAAGTTGACGTGAACACGGCAGCAGCCGACGCGGCAAAGAAATAATCTTCTCTCAGGCGCAATCCCTCCCACGCGCCATGCAGGGGCCCAGGTTATCTGGGCCCCTGTTGTATTGTGCGCCTCATATGACTCGATGAAAAATGCGCTCTACAGCTGTGACGGCAAGCGAAAACCCACCGCGCTTTCGCGCGCAGAAACCCAGTTCGGGCTTCAAACAAAGCATTTTTTTCGACAGACGGTCGCATTTTTCCAAAAAACCTTGCAAGGATTCCTCCACCTGAATCGTTTCTTTATTGAAGGCCCAAAACGACAGGAGGACGCCATGACATACACCACTTCCCAAAACCTCAAAACCCGCACGACCCATACGGCAGCAGCGCTTTTCGCAACCCTGATTCTTGTTGCAGGAATCGCAGCGCTCGCCATGCATCCAGCGGAGGCGTTCGCGAAGCCCCTCTGCACCGGAAATGGGCCCTGCTATGCAAGCGTCAACACCAACGCTAACGCCGCCGACAACGCTCATTCGCTATGCAACAGCATGGCATGCATGCGCTCCGCAATCGAAGGGAAGCTCTGCGCGCAACGTTGCCTGAGCGGCAATGGCGCGGCCTTCATCGACGAAAATGGCAACGGCATCTGCGATAATTACGAAAACGGCCTTTGCCCAGGTAACGGCTTAGGCTACGGGAACGGCAATGGATTGGGTAACGGTTCCGGCACCCAAAATGGCAGTGCTTATGGATACGGCAGCGGCAATGGCTACGGAGCCTGCGCCAACGGCGGCGGTTGCGGCTACGCCCACGGCAACAGCCACGGCGCTTGCAGCGGCTTCGTCGGCGGCTGCCAGCGCGCCCAAAAATGCCCCAACCGCTAAACGGCATTGACTCGAGGAACGCACGCACAAACGAATGAGACCTTCTGAGGACATATCACGCGCCATGAGCGAGCACGGCGATGCCGTCTGGCGCACGTGCGTCGCATACATGCCCGCGCACGATGCCGAAGACGTGCTGCAGAACACGTTCCTGAAATTTGCTATGCATGACCAGGCCTTTTCAAGCGCTGAACACGAAAAGGCCTGGCTTTTGCGCGTCGCGATCAACGAATGCAAAGACACCCTGAAGGCGGCCCGCGCGAAAAACATCTCGCTCGAAAGCCGCCTCGAGGCGTACAACGACCAGCTGCTCGGCATTCAAGACGACTCGACCCAAACCGAAATCGGCGTTAAACGCATACTTGGAGCCATGGACGCGCTCGGCGATCCGCCGAAAACACAGGTCTATCTGTCGCTCGTCGAAGGCTACACGGCTTCCGAAATATCCGAAATGACCAACATGTCCGAAAACACCGTCTATTCATGGATATCGCGCGGACGCAAGCGGCTGCGGGAGGTGCTCAGCTAATGGCAAATAATGAAGAACACCAGGTCAAAGAAGCGTTTGAAGCCATCCACCTTCCGAACAATATCGCCGCACGCACGCTCGCAAGCATCGAAGCGAAACGCGAGCAGCGGGAAAGCGAGCGCACCGAGGAACTCATGGCCGCGCAGGAAACCCGTCACTCAAACAAAATCGCAGGTCAAGAAGCCAAGACTGCCGAAGAGCCCTCGGGCTCGCAAACAAACCGTCACGCAATCGGAGCATCGAAAGGGCTGGGGAGCAACGCTCCTCAGAAGCGCCGCAAAGCCCTGCGTTTCGCCAAAGGCGGACGCATCGCCGCGATTGCAGCGTGCTTGGCGCTTGTCGCGTGTCTCATCGGCGGCGTAGCCGATTTCCTGCGTCCCATGGCGTATGTGGGAATCGACGTGAACCCGTCGGTCGAGCTGACGCTGAACCGTTTCGACGTCGTGGTGGGAACATGCGCGCTCAACGATGACGGCCAGCGGGCACTTGACGAAGTTCCTTGCATGTGGCGCGCTTTCGACGACGCCGCGCGCGACCTTGGCGGCGCCATGCGCGCCATAGCCGGCGAGGGCGCCGTCGTGGAGGTGTCCATCGACTGCGACAACGAGGGTCGCTACGCCGCGCTCGCCGCGCAAAGCAACGATTGCTTCGGCTGCAACGGCGAGGCGCACTGCGACCGCACGAACGCCGAGGAGCGCCAAGCCGCCCACGATTCTGGTATGGGTGTCGCGAAATACCGCGCCTACCAGGCACTTCAGGAAGCTGGAGTAGATCTTTCGGCCGAAGAATGCGCCTCCATGAGCATGCGCGAGCTACGCGATATGCTTGCAAAAAACGATATCGACGACAATGGCGAGGGAAGCACCCACGCAGGAGCGAGCAAACGCTATGGCAGCCACCACGGTGGAAACGCTCACGGAGCTACGAGAGGTGAACGCTAACACAACAACGGCACAGGAAGCATTCATGCGTAAAAACGACGACCAAGAGCAACAGCAATCAAAGTTTCTACGCCCTAGCTCTTTTTGCGACCGTTGCTCAAACGCCGCACTATCTTAAATACTTGAGCGGTAGGCGCCAATAAACCCCGAGCCACGAACATAATCTGAGTGCATGGCAGCAAGCACCCGTAGTTTTCAAAAGGCCTTTGAATCAATAGGCTTGTCTGTGCTTTCATCTTTCACCCACTCAATAGCGGCATATCGCGCAAAAAGGCCCGCTCAGAGGGATTCGAGCGGGCCATATGGGAAGTGTCAGCTTTTAAGCATTGCTAGGAATCGCAACACCGTCTGCCGCAGGCAGTTCGTCCGTTGGGTCTGACCAGCTTTCATTCGGAAGCGGCCACCCTTGGCCGTCGCCATGATAACCTCCGTGGCATGCCGTGTTGCATACCAAAACGTTGGTTCCCTCAAGCGAATGACATTTCATACAGTCATAGGATTCGGTATGCGATGCATGGGGATTAAGCCCCTCGATTCCTTCGTAATCCTTCGTCGCATCAACAATGGCATCGCGAGTGTGCCAACCGAAGCACGTCTTTTTGACGGGGTTTGCCGAAATCGTCTCCCATTGTTCATCCGTATGAACGGCCTTCAAGCTTCCCGCCGCAGCATCGCCAGACGATACAGCCGAACCAGCAT
>ENA-OUQG01000717-OUQG01000717.1-human-gut-metagenome-genome-assembly--contig:-NODE-717-length-19532-cov-4.957437_pt1 | contig 19532 bp, 16 predicted proteins | sample MGYA00237943_ERZ548823 | MGnify/ENA primary metagenome ERZ548823 (study PRJEB26490, sample SAMN05194731) | human gut metagenome | biome: terrestrial biome; feature: human-associated habitat; material... | reverse complement strand
ACCGCAACTTTCCAAAAACAAGCTTATGGAGTGGAAGTTACTTTTTCACTTCAGCGGTTTTACTGTTTTACTGTTTTTACTGTTTTTCCGTATGTCGGACAGTCCTGTTCGTCATTGCCAGCCGTCGGTCTGTGTTCTGCTTGATCACAAATGCAATCACGCCGGAGAGCACCTGAGAGCAGGGAATTGCAACCCAAACGCCGTCAAGTCCCATCTTCAGGGGAAGAAGCAAGCAGGCAACAAGGGACAGAACGGGCTCCGTGTAGACCAACACGTAGGACAGTGCAACCTTTTCTGTCGCATACAGATAGGATGTCGTGACGCGGATAAAGGCCACAAAGATCAGGGTTGCCAGGAACAGCGGAAGCCTTTTTACGACCTCCAGACAGGTCTCCGGAGATGCTCCGAAGAGAGCTCCGATCAGGCCTCTGGTCAGATAAAGGCCCGCCATACAGACGACCGTGATCACCCCGGCGGTACGATAGGCCATGGTACGGTAGGCTGCAGACATGGCATCATTTCCCTCGCCGTACTGCTCGCTGATGACCGGTTGGCTCCCGTCACCGACTCCCTGCAGCAGCAGATAGATAACGGCAACCACATAGTCGATGCAGCCGTATACAGCAACCGCCTGCTCTCCTCCGTAGAGGAGGAGGAAACGATTCATCAGAATCAGCGTTATGGTAGGCGAAATCGTCATGCCAAAAGGAGCAACGGCAACCCGGAACATCTCTCCCCAGATCGAGAGCATTTCTCCGATTTCCGGAAGGCGAAGTCCCGGCTTCTTTCGAAGAAGAAAGAGGATGGCCGCAACCGTCGTCGACGCCTGCCCGATCACGGTTGCCCACGCCGCTCCCGACATTCCAAGAGGGATATGCCACACAAGAACATAGTCCAGAATGATGTTCACAACAAAGCCAAGGATCATGGAAACCATGGCATAGGTCGTCCCGCCCATGTTACGAATGAATGGAATCAGTCCGGTTGCAAGAAGCTGCAGAGTCGTTCCGATTGCGAGAACTCTCACATATTCGGCGGTCATCTCCAGAAGATCCCCTTCCGCTCCAAGAAATCTCAGAATCGGATACAGCTGTGTCAGAAAAATAATCGTCAGAACAATGCTGACCAGTATCAGGAGAAGGAGTGCCGCCGTATAGCACTTCTTCTGCTCCTCCTTCCGGTCCTGTGCCCCCCAGATCGTATAACGAATGGCACCCGCAAGGCCGAGTCCGGTTCCAACCGCCTGAATCAGAACAGCCAGAGGATACCCGATCGTAACAGAAGCAAGACCGGGGTCCCCCAGACAATGTCCGATAAAAAAACCATCCACAATGCTGTAGACACCGCCAAGCGCAAAGGCCAGGATCGATGGGATTACAAAGGAATAGTATTCTTTTTTCTGTCTGGGCGTCATTTTTCTCAGTTCTCCTTTACAGGGTGTGGCCCTCTTTACAGAGTCAGCAGCCCCTGGCTGCATGGTAATATCAAAAAGCGGGCACCCTCAATTACCGGGGTACCCGTATCCATCAGAATCATTCTGGATCTATGACCTTTATTTATACCGGTTCTCGCTGCTTTTGTCAAAATTGACCCCGTCTCCATCCTTAAAATCGTGCTAAGAACCGTCCTTCCCTCGTTAACGATCCGCCAAAGAGAGGGCTGCTGCAAATCAAAGCCGTTTTTTCATGCTATTGTAGAGAAAATTCATTCAGCACAGAAAGGCAAAGAAAATGAGCGGAAACGATGTTTTTATCATTGACTGCATTGTGACAGGCGTAATCATCCTCGGGATTTATCTGTACAACAAAAAACATGACAACAGATAAATCGCAGCGGTCTGTCGCATACGGATTCTGATGGATTTTCCACCAAAAAAGAGATTTCCCGGTCAAAAGGCAAGACTGGAAAATCTCTTTTTCATGTTCATGATTACATCACCCGGATCCGGTTCTGCAGCATCGCTCCCACTGCTTCCGCAAACAAGTCCAGCTGACGGATGCGGGTAAAATCCTGCTCGTAGATCCGGTGGACATTCGGCAGTGCATCGTCCTCACCCGTAAATACACAGAGCACGGTAATGCCGGACATCCTCGCCTTATGTACTTCGGCCGCAGTATCCTCCACGCCCAGAGCGGCCGCATAGTCCTTATACTGCCCGGTCGAGGTTCTCACCTTGATGACGTCATTCGGCTTGCAGTCGGACAGAACGATCAGAATGCGATGCTCCGCGTGATTGTCCTTCATCATTCCGGCCGCCAGACGAATCGCAAGTCCGTCCCGGTTGGCTCCTGCTGTAAAATAATCAAAGATTTTCCGGTTCCTGTCGGTTTCCTGATAATCCCGGTAGAGATTCATGATCGTATATCCATTCAGGGAGCAGAATGAATACATCCGCACCGGAATTCCGCAGTTCGTCAGACTCTGCGCAATCATATAGCCCTGCGCCGCCACCGTCTCCTGTCGGTGCAGCTGCGATGTGGAGGCATCCAGCAGAAGGTCCACCGTGATATTGCCCGTATCCCCCAGAATTTTTTTTTCAAATACCTTGTTGTCATCCAGATACAGGGCGCGCCAGATCCGGTCCCCGCGAAGCTTTCCTGCCGCTGACTTTACAATCTGATCATCCAGATGCGTCAGAATCGAGTTGCGGATCCGCGCGGTCAGCTTATCAATCTGCACACGGTAAATTCCTTCCTTCGCAGCATATGCCTTCCGGTTCGCTTCTCCCTGCTTCAGAGCCTCCTTATGCATCTTTCCGGCAAAGCCTGCGCACAGCATCTCCTCGGTGTATTCGCCGCGCGTAATATGAAGCTTCACGTCTGTATGATTCCCGTAACAGTAATCCTTCTGAAGCTTTGCCGTTTCCTTCGCATCATAAATCGGCTTTCCGAAGTAGTTGGTGATGTATTCCTTCAGGCCCTCATCCGTCTGCGCCGTATAATTGGCAAATGCAACGCTTAAATGGCTCTGATCCAGAACCTCGCTTCCGTACTCAGACACATGCTCGCCGTAGCCGAAGGACATTTTCCGCACCGGTCCCATTTCCGCGTAGCCGTTTTTTCTCCGTCTTCTCAGCGAGAACAGGGAAAGCAGATTGGGAATTCTCCGGTCCCCGCCCGGGAGATCCGGTCCATCCGGCCGGTAGGTAAAATATTTCTCCAGTGTCGCCGTAAGACTCGCGATGATTTCGTCCGTGGTCAGCTCCGGCCCCAGCTCAATGGAATCCAGAAGCTTTCGATCCACAAGATCCGGAAGCCCGCAGTCCTCTCCCAGCGCCCTGCGGAAGTGCCCCAGTGTGATCGCAAGGAGACGCTGTCCGGCAGAATCCTCCAGCGAAAACTGCCCGTGCATGGCGTTCAGCTTGTTTCTTGCATACTGCTTCCGAAGGTAAGGGAAAACAGGCCGCAGCTCCTTTTCCTTCTCGTAGACCGCATTCTCCAGCGCCAGCCAGAACAGACTCTCGTACACCTCCTGATTGATCTTCTCATGAAAGGTGTTGTAGAAGGCAAGGAGCTTTTTCCAGTCGTAATGCAGGTGAATGGCGCCTACAATGCTGTTCCAGTAGACATCCGCCTTCCCGTCTGCATCATAGACACGAAAACCCGTTTCGATCGTATAGTCGTGTGCACTGTTCCAGATCAGATTCGCAGCACGCTTTTTCTCAAATTCCGTAATTTCCATAGAGCTTTCACTGTCCTTATGCGAAGATGCTCTCTTTTCCCAGATCTCCGGGGAAACGCACGGCAATCATATCGCTGACAAGCTGCCTCTCATAATCATCGAAGCACTTGTTCACAATTCCAAGCTGCAGGGCCTGAACGGCCGGAAGGCCGCGGTGCATCATCCGGATGGCCGCAAGAAGGCCGCGCAGATCCAGCGCCTTCGTCGAGATCTCTCCGCCCTCGCATTTCCGGCGGATGTCTTCAAAAAGCTTTGCAAACTGATCCTTGTAATCCGGCTTGATGTCCGGATATTTCTCCAGAATCAGCTTCTTCAGATTCTCCTCCGAGATGACCGGCATCTGGATAATCATGAAGCGGGATGCCAGGGCCTCATTGATCTCTCTCGTTCCGGCATAGCCATAGTTCATGGTTCCGATAAAGCGTGTCGCATCGTTCAGAACAATCCGGTCATAACCGGGAACATCGATGATCCTGCGGAAATCAAGTGTTGCATGGAGGACTGCAAGGGACTCATTTTTTGCCATGTTGATCTCATCCAGAATGCCAAAGCCGCCCTCTTCTGCGCACTGCAGAATCGGACCTTTGCGGAGCGTCACCTTTCCGTTCTCAAAGGTGTCCGTTCCAATGAGCGATGCGGCATCCGTATTAATATAGAAGGAGACGTCCCACTCAGGTCTGCGAAGCGCCGCAGACAGGCCCTCTGCCAGCACATTTTTGCCGGTTGCCTTAGGCCCCACCAGAAGAAGATTTTCACCTGCAAGGAGGGTGGAGAGCGCCTGCTCCCAGATTTCTTTTCCGTAATAGGAATACTGCGGTGTCGGAATCCGTCTCTCCATTCCTTCTTTTAACTGATAAAAGCTTCGAAAATGCTCCACCTCGGAGAGAATGCTCTCCGATATTCCTTCCTGACGCAGAAAATCCAATAATTCCATAACTACTCTCTCCTTCAAAAAAACCGCTGAACGTACCCAGTCCAGCGGTTTTCTTTTCCATGTTTGATTCGACAGACAGCTGTCTGTCCGCAGCAGATGACTTATGCCGCTTCCTTTGCCTTCTTCTTGCCGTTGAGGATGCAAACCACAAGATAAGCAACGGTGAAGATTGCGCCAACCGCATAAGCAATCGGCCAGTCAAGACCAAGACCGATCTTGGCATTGACAATGAACGTGCAGGTTGCAAATGCATAGAATGCAGCCGGGATCAGCGGAATCCAAACGAACTTCGCCTTGCCGTTCTTATACATCCATGCCGTGATGCAGGCCAGAGCGAACAGAGAAATCATCTGGTTGGACCATGCGAAGTATCTCCACAGTGTATTGAAGCCCTGAGGATCGTTCTTAGCCCAGATCAGGATGAGATAAACAAGCGCGAAGACCGGAACTGCAAGGCCGATGCGCTGCTTGTTGTTCTCCTGCTTGATGTGCAGCGAATCCGACAGGGTCAGACGAAGTGCACGGAGTGCGGTATCGCCGGAGGTGATCGGAAGGATAATAACACCGATCAGGGCGATGACGCCGCCGACAGAACCCAGAGCATTCTTGCAGATGATGCCGACAACAGAGGTTGCGGAAACAACGCCGCTTGCAGTGACATAGGTCCATGCGCCTGTATCGGAAAGCGTCATGGTGACGCCGCCGTTGGATGCACCGAGGTTGATCATAGCCATGGTTCCTGCTGCCCAGCACATTGCAATGAAGCCCTCAACAACCATCATGTTGTAGTAGGTCATGCGTCCAGCCTTCTCGGACTGGATGGTGCGGGAAACAAGAGCAGTCTGCGTGCTGTGGAATCCGGAAAGGATGCCGCAGGCAACGGTCAGGAAGAACAGCGGGATGAAGTGTCCGCCGGCGAAGGGGCTCGGTCCGAAGTAAGCACCGAAATCAAATCCTCCGTCTGCTGCAAACTGTCCGACCGTATTCCAGTTGTCCCATACGTTGATCAGCGGATATCCCTTTGCAAAGATTGCAATGAAGATGCCGACTGCAGAGAAGACCAGAATCAGACCGAAGATCGGATAAACACGGCCGATGATCTTATCGATCGGGAATACCGTTGCGATCAGATAGTAAACAAAGATCACGCTGTAGATGATCCAGGTGGAAGCCTCCTGCGGAGTTCCGCCGAAGCCGAATACCTGTGTTGCTGCGATATCGCCGGGTGTGTAAATGAATACAGCGCCGACAAGGAGCAGCAGAACGCAGATAAAGATATCATACAGAACATATACTGCCTTATTTGTGTAGTTCTTAACGAACTCGGGCATCTGGGCACCGCCGTCGCGGGTGCAGATCATGCCGCTGAAATAGTCATGCATGGATCCGCCGATGACGTTTCCGATCGGGATTGCAAGGAATGCAATGGGTCCGAACAGAATTCCCTGAATCGGTCCGAGGATCGGGCCGGTTCCTGCAATGTTCAGCAGGTTGATCAGGCTGTTCTTCCAGGTCTGCATCGGAACATAGTCGACGCCGTCCTGCTTCGCGTAAGCGGGTGTCTCACGATCATCCGGTCCGAAGACGTTCTCGCAAAACTTACCGTACAGGATTCCCCCTCCGATAAGGATCACAAGGCCAATTAAAAATGTTGCCATATCTCCTCCTTCCTGGTCACACTTTTATGTTGTGGGTACCTGTGACCAGCTCATAACATATAGTATTACTTAACAGAATCACAGATATTGGCCCTATCTGTAATCCCGTACAGTAAACAAGGGTTTGATGGTGACGACCTGTTTGAAATCGTCCCCCGAAAGCGCAACGCTGGAATCCATGGACTTCAGGTCCGCCTTCAGCACCTCCAGTGCCTCCTCCGTTGTTTCTGCCCGCTCCTCCTGAAGAATCCGGATCATGCGGTCAAACGTATACGGATGTGCATAGCAGCAGGGAATCGGAAAATCCGTAAGATGCTTCAGTGAATTTGTCATGGCATCCAGTGCTTCCTCATATTCCCTGTCACGAAGCTTACGATTTGTCAGCTTGCTCGGAAGACCCTTGCTGTTGACGGCAAGGAAAACAAGCATGATTCCGATCAGGGCCACAACAGCACCGATATTCCGGCTCGCACTCCGCATCATCAGAATACCAGCTAATGCAGCGGCAATTCCGACGGCAAGAAGTCCGGCGGCAATATAGCGGACAGCTGGCTTCATCAGATCCGCATGGCGCTTGAGCTTCGCCATGGCGGCAAGCTTTTCATACAGAGCGGGGCGCTTATGTACCTCCCAGCGGGCATCCTCCAAGATCTTTTTGCTGTGAAGTGCCGTCTGTGTCAGCGCATTGGCCTGAATTCTGGCCTCTGTCGCCTCCCGTTCCTTCTTCCTCCGCATTCCTTCCGGTGACAGAAGCGGAATCTCCGGATGATTTTTCTCCAAATCATCCAGCATCTTATCGGCATCCTGAAGATACCGGAACGAGCATTCCTGCTCCTTTCCGTCGTCATAACGAACGACAATGAACAGCACCGGAGCAAGGAAACCCTTCCCATCCGGATTGCTTGCGCCAACCCGCTTGAACACATTGGTAATGGACTCATAAGGAATGTAGTAATTCCTCGGGTGCATTGTGCTCCCCATGTATACAGCCTTCTCCCCAAGGCCGCACTGATCATATTTCCGGCACTTCTTCCGATCCGCCTTGATCTGTGCTTCCTCAATTGTTATCCGGCTCAGCGGTTTCGCTATACTCATCTTGTTTCGCTTACCCTTCGTTTCTCGTATGGAAATCGCATATCATAATAGCATGATTCCGCCGAAGTGGAACGGATTAATTGCGAAAAAGTTTATACTTTTTTAATAATTGTTGCTTTTATGTATGAATTATTCATCTGTATACACTTGCCGTATTATAATTCGTTCCAAATACAGCGTCGCACCATTAACCGCCTGTCATTGTAGTCTTACCGGGCCATGATGTTCGCTAGCTTTTTGCTAAGAAACCCGCACACAGAGTCAAGTCTCCGTCAAGGCTCTGTTATACTTATAGAAGGTATGACCTCCTTATGCTAATGTCATCAGGATTTGAACCGGCATCCGAACTCAGTCTTCCGTATTACATGATCAAAAAGATCCTCTGCTTCTTACAGATCATCCATGACCGGTTTTGGCAGATGGTTCTCCGGGTACTTAGAATATGAAGAACTTTGATTTGTATTATTTTAATCTGCATCCCATTCTGAAGAACAGCCTCTTGACCAGCGGAATTCTTCTGGTGACCAGCATCTTCTGCTTTCTTCTGCAGCAGTTCGTAACGGCCGATGCGTATGTTCCTCTGATTTTCATTCTGGCCATCGTTCTCATTTCCCGCTTTACGGAAGGCTATAGCTACGGCATCGTTGCCTCCTTTATTGCGGTTTTCGGCGTCAACTGTATTTTTACTTTCCCCTATTTCCGCCTTAATTTCTCACTGACCGGATATCCATTGACCTTCTTCGTCATGCTGACTGTATCCATCATGATCAGCGCCTTAACGACGCAGATCAAACAGCAGGAGCAGATCAAGCTTCAGATGGAGCGCGAACAGATGCGTGCGAATCTCCTGCGTTCCGTCTCGCATGACATCCGCACTCCGCTGACTTCGATTGTAGGGTCCGCCTCTGCCATTCTGGACAATTACGACACCCTGGATGATGAGCAGAAGAAAACATTGACCGGTGACATCAAGACAGAGGCTCAGTGGCTGAACCGGATTGTGGAGAACATTCTGTCGATCACCCGAATCAGCAGCGGTGCCAATGCTCACATTACCAAAACCGAAGAGCTTGCCGAGGAAATCGTCAGCAGCACGGTCCAGAAATTTCACAAGCACAGTCCTTCCATTCCGGTGGAGGTTAAGGTTCCGGATGAGGTTTTACTGGTCCCGATGGATCCGATTCTCATTGAACAGGTGCTTTTGAATCTGCTGGACAATTCCGTCATGCACGGAGGGAACATTACCCGCATCGTTCTTCACGTCATGCACATACCGGGACATGCGGTGTTCTCCGTAGAGGATGACGGCACAGGAATCGATCCGCAGCTTCTCCCGCATCTTTTTGACGGGAGTCTCCCTCTCCATGCCGGTGATACAAGAGCCTCCGGCCGCAGTATGCAGATCGGACTCTCTGTCTGCATGACCATTGTCCTTGCGCATCACGGCACCATGCACGCAGAAAATCTTCCCGGAGGAGGCGCTCGTGTCTGGTTCGAGCTTCCTCTGGAGAACACCTATGCATAAAGATAACTGAATTTTCGATGCCGGCAGATGGTCGGCATCTGCATGCAAGACGCATGAAGAAAGGAGATCTATTTTGCAGATTCGCGACAGTATTCTGATTATCGAAGACGACAACAGCATCATCAATCTTATGAAAGCTGTTCTCCGTTCCAACAATTATGAAGTTCTGATCGCACGCACCGGGAATGAAGCTCTCAGCATCGTCAGCTCCCAGTGCCCGAATCTTGTGATTCTGGACCTTGGCCTTCCCGATATGGACGGTGTGGAAATCATCCGCAAAATCCGGAGCTGGTCCACCCTGCCGATTCTGGTGGTATCCGCCAGGGATCATGAACACGATAAGGTCCAGGCCTTTGATCTCGGCGCCGACGATTACATCACCAAGCCCTTCGGTACGTCAGAGCTCCTTGCCAGAATTCGTACTGCGCTTCGGCATGCACACACTGCCGTGCAGAGCTCTCTCTCCGAAAGTGAACAGTTCCAGGCCGGCGATCTCCACATTGATTTCAACAAGCACAAGGTTCTTGTACGCGGTGAGGACGTACATCTCACGCAGAACGAATACCGCATTGTTGCTCTGCTTGCCAGGTATTCCGGACGCGTGATTACATACGATGCCATCATGCAGGAAATCTGGGGGCCGAACATGAAATCCGACAACAAGATTCTTCGGGTCAACATGGCAAACATCCGTCGCAAGATTGAGAAGAATCCCGCCGAACCGGAGTTTATTTTCACCGAGGCAGGCGTCGGATACCGCCTGCTGGAGGCCAATTAATCCTCCGGACAGCCTTTCCTTTTCCCATGATCCGGGAGATCAGAAAAAGGGTCATCCCCCACCGTGAATTCCTGGTGAGGGATGACCCTGATTTCTTTTGCGGGGCACTTTTTATTTACTTCTTTTTACGGAACAGGTGTGCAGCCGCTCCGAGTGCAACGGCCACCGCAGCACCTGCTGCCAATGCGGCTTTATTCTCTTCCACAAGAGTCTTTGCTTCCTCTTCGTTTTTCGGAAGCTTCTCCTTTGCAGCCTCTACGCCTTCCCGTGCTTTCCGGACACCGTCCGTCACAGCATCCTTAATGGCGTCTGTGGCTGGCTTCTTCTCCGCCTCTTCGATCACATGATATTTCTTCAGAAGCTTCTCGATTTCTGTTCCGCGGATCTTCAGCATGGCTGCCTTCAGTGCCGCATCCGCCACAGGTCCCATGGAACCGTCGTTCAACGGTCTTCCGTCACGAAGGGCAACGGTTGCGTGAAGCAGATCACGCACATCGAAGGTGCTTCCCCAGACCTCCGGAACGCCGCGGTCAATGTCAAGAAGCGTGTAGACCGCTTCCATGCCGGTGCGGATGGAATACTCTGTCGTAAAGATCGTATCTCTCGGAGTCTCCGCAAACTGTCCGATAAAGGCAAAATTTGCTGCGCCCTTGGGAACAACATCCGGACGATCTCCTGCCTCACGCGGCATAAAGAATGCAGTGATATACGGCATCATAACCGGAACGGTGTTGCAGCTGTTCTCTGCCAGTTCTTCAATTTCATCCATCGGAACCCCGAGATGATACAGCCATTCCTCGCAGATCTCCTTACCGGTGCAATCCCTCATCGGCTTGTTGACATAGTCGCCGGGCTTATCGGAGAACAAACCGTATACCCATACAAGGCACTGGTCCTTGGGCTGGTCACGGAACTGCGGCTGACGGTTGATGGTCCAGGAAAGAAGCCAGGACGAATCTCTTGCGGTAACAATACCGCCTGTCACAACACCGCCGCTGAACGGATCGCGATGGCAGATATTCTTGATATAAGGGATAACCTTATCATCCAGCGTCGTCACCGTTGCACTCATCCAGTTCGTTTGCTCCGGATCGTAATCGAACTTTTCCGGATGTCCGAACGAAGGATCCTGCAGCGCAATGCGGTGCCACATATCCCAGCCTCCGCCTTCATGAAGACGGGGATCAAACGGAGCAGGCTTGTTCTGACTTCCGATCGCTGCATTCTCCACGCATCCGCCATTTGTGATGAATACAAGATCATTTTCGGTCAGCGGGATGAATTCCTTCTTGCCGTCTCTTGTCACCTCAATGGCCGTTGCTGTCTTCTTCTCGCCCTGGATATCGAACTTGACGTTGTCAACCTTTACGCCATATTCGAAACTGACACCGAAGCCCTCCAGATACTTGATCATCGGAAGAATCATGGATTCATACTGGTTGTAACGGGTGAAACGAAGCGCCGTGAAATCCGGAAGTCCGCCGATATGGTGTACGTATCTCTGCAGATAACGCTTCATCTCCAGTGCGGAGTGCCAGTTCTCAAATGCGAACATCGTGCGCCAGTACATCCAGAAGTTGGTATCAAAAACCTCTTCGTCGAAGACCTCATTGATTCTCTTATTGTACAGATCCTCATCCGGGGTCAGATACAGCTTCATGATTTCCTCTGCACCCTTGTCGGAAAGTCCGAATTTCTTATCGGTATGTGCATCCTGCCCTCTCTTCTCCGTCGCACGGCACAGGGAGTAATTCGGATCCTTCTTGTTCAGCCAGTAATACTCATCCAGCACACTGACCCCCGGCGTCTCGATCGAAGGAATCGAACGAAACAGATCCCACATACACTCGAAATGATTGTCCATCTCGCGGCCGCCGCGCATCACGTAGCCGACATCATTGATATACAGTCCGTCGCAGGCACCGCCCGGTACCTCATCCTTCTCAAGGACATGAACATTGCTTCCCTTCATCTGTCCGTCTCGCACCAGGAAGCAGGCTGCAGAGAGAGCTGCCAGTCCGGAACCAACGATATAAGCCGATTTGCTGTCGACTCCTTCCGGCTTCATGGGACGTACAAAAGCTTCATAATTTCCGCTGGAATAATACATAGGTTACCTCCATCCTTTTATGCTGAACTGTTTCTCTTTGCTGTTGTTTTTCTTTTCTATGATTGCTATTATACAAAACATGACCATTGGTCACAATCTGTTTTTCATAAACAATCTGTGAAGATTTTCTAAAGAGGAGAAGCAAAAACAGAGGCGCCCCTTCGCCGGTTGGAAAATCTTCCGGAGAAGGACTGCGCCTCTGCTCTTATTGTGATCCTGTATGCTGTTGTTTCCGATCAGCGATGTTGATTATTCCACGGTAACAGAAGTTACGTGAGGCTGTGCTCCCTCGTACCAGTACAGGAAGCCCTCGATATCAATGGTGTCGCCGATGTTGAGGTTCTCTACTGCCTTATAAACATCGGTATCCTTGCCGCACAGGTAGGACTCTACGGTAAAGGTATAGGTTGCTCCGTTTGCAGATACATTGAAGTAAAGATCGTCACCTTCGGTTCCGGAGCCATCGTAGTTGTACAGGAAGGCTGCGTCCTCACCGTTTGCATCCTTGCTTGCCTCTACCTTAAGGCCCTTCATGGCAATGCTCTGGTTCATGTACTTCTCCAGATCATCGCTGCCAAGGCTGTCTGTGACATCAAGAGGCTCTGCCACGTAGGTCCCGTCCTCCACCTCATAGGTGGCATCCATAATCTCAACCTCGCCGGACCACTCGGCCTTATATCCGGTCACCTTGATCTTTGCGCCGACGGTCAGCTTATCATTGTAATCCTCTTCGGAGCAGGGCATGTTATAGATGAAATATCCGCCCTCTGCATCCTGTGTATAGAAGGTTGCGACGCCCTGGCCGTTATCCTCCCACCATCCCTGCTTCGCCTGGATGTAAGTCTCAACGGTCACTTCACTGTCGATGTCTGCAGCAAGATATTCCTCATAGGTCATCACGCCGTCCGACTTGGCCTCATCTGCGGCGCCGGCCTCTGCAGCTTCCTCTGTGCTCTCTGCTTCTGCAGCTTCGGTGCTTGCTTCCTCAGCAGCATCTGCAGCAGCCTCCGTTGCAGCAGTCTCTGCGGTATCTGCAGCAGGCTGTGCATTGTTTCCGCAGCCGGCCATCGACAGCATAACTGCAGAGATCATTGCCATTACCAGTGTCTTTTTCATAAATTCTCCTCCTGCCGGGTCCTTTCAGACATCGGCTTCTTCATGATGTTCGAACCGGCAGAATGCCCGTCCGAGTTTCCCTACCCTTATACCACGATCTCCCTCTTCGGGAAAGTCTTTTCGGTCATTTTCTCCTTTTTCTTCGATAGCGGAACAGGAAAGTGACCAGAATCAGGCTCCAGGCTCCTGCCAGGGTACCAAGAAGCGCCTTGGCTCCAAAGGGAAGGGGCCCCAGATCCGCATTCTGTCCGCCCTGCACTGCGGATGCCTGAATCTGATCCAGCTTGTACATACTGGCCGTATCTTCATATAGCTTTGTCAGATATGCATCGTCCACCGTCTGATGCCGGCGCACCGATTTGGTCACGGATTCTATCAAGGCCCCTGCCGCCAGGCGAAGTGAAGCCGAACCGTTGAACACGGGCGTGGTAAAGGTATCCTGCACGTGATCCAGAAGAAGGGAGGCTGCATCGATTTTCACGGAATAGTGCTCGTCATCCTTCCCCCGTTCTGCCAGGTATTCCCGGTATTCCTCCGAATTCTGTGCCTTCTCTGTGACCGGCACGTAGCCTTCCGTTTCCGAGTAGGCAAGCTGCACCTTATTCGTCAGCAGATACTGCATAAACAGCCAGGACGCCAGCACTTCCTGCGGATCCTTTTTATTAAAAATACAGACCGACGGTCCCTGCGAAATCATCTGAGGATTCTGCGGATCAAACTGAGGCACCATCCGCACCTCTGTAGTGAAGCTCTGCACAGCATCCTCACTGATGTCCGAAAGAGGGGCCCCCGTTCCCATCCAGGTTGCCCCGGCCGTGGAATCAATGGCGAACACGCACTGGCCTGCATTCAGAAAGTTGGCAGGATAGCTGGATATTTTGAACGTGGAAAACGCTCCCGTTCCGGCATGCTCCGCGACCGTTTTGAGAATCTGCGTCGTTTCGTCATTGAACAGCTCCACATCCCCTGCTTCCGAAGCATAGCCTGCCTTCTTCTGCCGCAGCATCTGAATCATCATATTGTCCGTGGACTTATAGATGATGGGAATCATCACCTTCTGGCCGTTAAGAGAATAGGTCCCGTCTGCATCCTTCTTCGCGGCAGCCTCTGCCACCTCGAACATATAATCCCAGGTCAGGACCTCCGGAAGCTCATAGCCGAGCTTCTCCACCAGATCGCGGTTGATATATACTGCCTCCGTGGAGCGCATAAACGGAACCGCATAATGCTCTTCTCCGATTCTGCATTCCTCCAGAAACTGAGGAACCATCTCCGACAGCTTCGGACCGTCATAACGGATCTCGCTCCCGCCAAGGCCGTACTTCTCATCTTCAAACAGGTCATCCAGCGGAACCACCTCGTTTGTCCCTGTCATGTACGTTGCAATGTGATCCGGATAGGAGATGCAGACGTTCGGTGTGGTTCCTGTGGACAGATTCGTAATGACGTCGTTGTAGATCTTCGTGTAATCCGTGTACAGCTTCATATTGACGCTGATATTCGGATACAGGGCCTCAAAATCCTGAATGGCCTGATGATAGACTGCCGTCTGGTTCTTGTTCGTATCGTTCTTGGCCCAGAACGTGATGGTAACCGGCTTCGTGTCATCAAAGGACTCCGGTACCGTAAACGCCTGCAGTCCCTGTGAGCCGTGACAGCCGGTCAGCCCCAGACAGCTCCCTGCCAGGATGGCAGAAAGAAAAGCTCCGGTCAGTCTTCTGATTCTCTTTTTTCCTGTTCTCATTCTCATGCTCAGCCCTTAATGCCCCCTTGCGACACGCCTTCCATGATTTTCCGATGGAAGATCAGAAACAGCAGAATCAGAGGAATGGAGATCGCGACCACAGCGGCCATCATCGCGGGGATATTCTCGCGTCCGAAACCGTTCTCCCGAAGCTCCTGAATTCCGTTTGATACCAGAAAATACGAAGCGTCATCGGTAATCAGCCGCGGCCACACATAGGAATTCCAGCATTCTATGATCTTCAGAATGGTGATGGTGACGATCGTCGGCTGACAGATGGGGATCATCACCTTCCAAAGGTATTTCAGATCCGAGGTTCCATCCACCTTCGCAGCCTTGTACAGCTCCTCCGGAACCTGCTCGAAATTTTCCTTCAGCAGATAAATATAGAACACCGAGGTTACACTCGGAAGAATGAGTCCCAGATACGTGTTCCGCAGATTCCAGTCTGTGATTGTGACGAAATTCGTGATGATCACAAGCTCATTCGGGATCATCATCAGAGACAGATACAGCGTAAACAGCAGATTTTTTCCGCGAAAGCGAAGTCTCGCGAACGCATAGGCCACAAGGATGGTGACGGCCAGCATGATCGCCGTGGTTGCCAGAGTGAAAACAATGGAATTCAGGAAGTACCTGCCCAGCGGAACCTGCGTGAAGGCATCCGCATAATTCTGCAGCGTGGAATGCACCGCATACAGCTTCGGAACATATTCCGCATTATAGGAGCTGTAGCTTTTCAGGGAAGTCAGAATCATCCAGTAAAACGGAAACAAAACAATAACTGCCCATATCGCAAGAAGTGCATACACGACTGCTCTTCCGGCTTTTCTGCCAATACCGGCTTCCCGTCCGGCTTTCTGATGATTGCTCATGAAGCCCCTTCCTCTCTTCCGGTCAGCATAAGATTGATCACGGTAACGGTGAATACAATGGCAAACAAAAGCAAGGACGCAGCAGATGCATAGGACGGATATCCGCCGCTTTCTCCGTACAGCATGTCATATACATAGCCCACAATGGTATTCATGCCTGCCGCATTCAGATTCGTTCCGAAGATTGCAACCTCATCACTGTAGGCCTTGAAGGCTCCGATAAAGCCGGTGATCACCAGATAGGTAATCATAGGCGCAATCATGGGAAGTGTGATCTTATAGAAAATCCGGAAGCTCCTCGTTCCGTCTACCTTTGCCGCCTTGTAGTAGTCCGGATTGACGCCTGCCAGTGCACTGGTCAGAATCAGGATCTTGAAGGGAAGCACGATCCAGACGGTATAGATGCACATCACCAGCATCTTCGCCCAGTAGGGGCCCTCAATAAAATCAACCGGAGTTCCTCCGAAAAAGCAGATCAGAAGATTGATAAAGCCCTCCGAATACGGAGTCTTTTTGAAAAGAATCATGAAGACAAGGCCGACTGCCAGCGTATTCGTGACATATGGCAGAAAAAAGATGGTCTGAAACAAATCCTTGAATCGGGAAATGGAATTCAGCCCCAATGAAATCAAAAGCGCCAGTCCCGTCGAAACGGGAACCGTAATGATAACAATCAGAAAGGTGTTCTGGAGTGCCTGCAGAAAATACGGATCCCGCAGCACATACCGGAAATTATAAAGTCCGACGCCCCAGTAGGTCTGCGCGGCGGAATTGTAGCCCTCCTCCAGTGAATATACGATGACATCAAAAAGCGGGTATACCATGAAGATACCCAGAAAAATCAGTGAAGGAAGAAGATACAGCCATGGCTTCCACTTACCGGTGTTGTTCATTTCTCTTCCACGGCCTCCTCCGTCTCAGTACGCCTGCCTCTGCTCAAATCAATGCGTTCTCCGCCTGCAGCATCAAACAGATAAACCTTACCCGGCTTTACGGCAAAGCAAAGCTCCGCTTTCCCGATTTCCATCCGGCTTTCCCCCGGAACAATCGCCCGAAGGGAAGCTCCCGTCATTCCCAGATGCTCCATCACCACACTGGTATCTCGTCCCATTACTTCCACCGACTTCAGACGGCAGCGGAAGGGTCCGTCCTCCTTCAAGATAAAGCCCTCCGGCCGGATCCCAACCATGACCTTCCTGTCTTCTTCGCCTGCAGGCAGTCCTTCGGTTTCAAGAATCCGATCCTCACCCACATAGACACCGTCCTGACGGAGCTCTCCCTCCAGTACATTGATCGGAGGATTTCCGAGGAACTGTGCCACAAAAAGATTTTCCGGATTGTCATAGATTTCCTGCGGCTTCCCGATCTGCTGCAGAACACCGTCCTTCATGACCACCATGCGATCCGAAATGCTCATGGCTTCTTCCTGATCGTGCGTCACGAAAACCGTAGTAATTCCGGTCTCCTGCTGAATACGGCGAATCTCCGCGCGCGTCTGAAGGCGCAGTCTCGCATCCAGGTTTGACAGCGGCTCATCGAGGAGGAGGACCTTGGGCATCTTCACCAGAGCCCTGGCAATCGCAACGCGCTGCTGCTGTCCGCCGGAAAGCTCCCTTGGTCTTCGGTCCAGATACGGTTCAATCTGTACCAGCTTCGCCGCTTCCTCTACCCTGCGGTTCATCTCCTCCTTGCTCAGACGACTGGCGCCGGTAAGGTTCTGCAGCGGGAACAGAATGTTCTTCCGCACACTAAGATGCGGATACAGCGCATAGCTCTGAAACACCATTCCCACGCCGCGAAGCTCCGGCGGAAGATTCGTGACCTCCTCTTCTCCAAAGAAGATATGCCCTTCCGTAGGCTGCTCCAGCCCGCAGATCATATTCAGAGTTGTACTTTTCCCGCAGCCGGACGGTCCGAGAAGACTGACCAGCTCCCCATCAGGAATCTCAAAGCTGAAGTGATCGACTGCCGTCACTTCTTCCTTTTTATGATCACGGTTCGGAAACCTTTTGGTCAGCTCCTTCAGCACAATTTTCATAATCTGTTCTCCCTCGCCGGTTTACAAAACACCCTTCACAAAGATTTCGACTCCGATGGCAATCAGAAGAAGGCCGCCGAAAATCGTTGCCTTATCCGCAAGACGTTCCCCGAATTTTTTTCCGAACTTCAATCCTGCCATGCAGAGAACGAAGGTCGTCACTGCAATCAGAAAGGAACAGACTGCTGCCATCATGGTACCATAATCCGAAATGGTAAAGCCAACGGAAAGCGCATCAATGGAGGTTGCAATTCCCTGCACCATCAATGTCCCAAAACCAAGACAGGCTTCCTGCTTCCTTTGTGCTTCCTCTGCCTCGGCGCTTTTCCCGCTCCGAACACTGCGGATTCCCTCCGCCAGCATTTTCCCCCCGATCAGGGCCAGAAGAAGCAACGCAATCCACGGAATGAATTTCCGGAACGCCTCAAACTGCTCCGCGACGGCATGAACGCAAAACCATCCGATCATCGGCATGGCAAACTGATACCCCGCATATGTCCCCGCCACCCGGCACATTTTACTGCGCGGCATATGCGGCTCATTCAATCCATTGGCAATGGAAACCGAAAATGCATCCATGGCAAGGCCGGCGCCAAGCAGGATACTGTTCAGTGCAAAAACAACATTCATGCTTTACTCCTTCACCTATCTCATAACCCAAAAACAGGCACAGCCTTTCGGCCATGCCTGCTTGTCAGAAATTGTCGCACTCTTCTCCGGAATTAGTCAATTCTAATTCACGCAATTGTCTTTTCACGCACCCTTTTTCCGGATAATGTCATTGTTCAGCGAAGTAACTCTGCTCTCAAACCAGTCTGCGAGCGGATCGACCACATCACTGTTGGTAAAGCAAATCATATAATTGGTTCGTTCATAAGGAACAAACACGGCCGCCTGCCGTCCAATCAGGAACATCTGCCACTCCTTATGCACGCGCACGCGCCGGTCATCAAGAAGAAACGTAATCCGATCCCTGTGCTCATTGATCGTTTCGCGCACCTTCTTCATATCTTCCGGGTCGATTCGCAGATCCACTCCCGCCTCATGGATTCTGGAATCCATGAAGAACGCTTCCATCCCGTTCTGTGTGGTAAACTCTCTTACATTCAGATTCCGGAAGGTCTGTCCGTAGGAAACAAATTCTTCCTCGTGCATATACTTCCGGACCATTTCATCCGTGGAGCACAGCCATGCACAGGGCCTCGGAGTCAGAAGGTAAACGGGCTCTCTTCCAATCGTCATCCAATTACGATAGAAAAACTGCATGATCGATAGATAATCGGTTTCCGTCGATGCAATCTCTTCGCCATCCTTCAGGATATGGTCAAAATTGTCCCTGTATGCATTGACAATGCCCGGATCCTGCACCTCAACAATCTGTTTCTCATTGTAGCTGATGAGCAGCATCCCCGTTCCGCCAATGATATAGTACGGAAAAGCAACGGTATTTAACCCCGTCATGGGCTTTCCCAGAGAATATGCATGGAACCGGATCGTTTTCCCCTTCAGATGGAAAAACCAGTCCTTGAATTTCGGATACCTGCCCGCTGCACCTCTCCTGCCGCTCTCTTCCGCAAGCAGCTGAAAAATCTCCGGAGCTTTCTCATTGTCGGGAGCAGAATTCTCCATCGCCTGAAAGACATCCGTCGTTCTTCTGCTGATGGAAGGAAGAAAAAGACGGAAGCGCTCTGCTCCTGCAGCCGTTTCACGTTCCAGAAATGCTGCAATCTTCTGACCCTCTCTGGTGTGTCTTCCTGTAGTCTCCTCCTCGGAAAGAGAATTGAAAAACTGCTTCACATACTGACGGTTCTGATAGGTCTTCGCGTCCACACGCTCCTCTTCATAGCAGTCAATCAGCTTGTCATAGGTTTCCGCATCCGGATGAATATACTCGCAAATCCGCTCGATCTGATCCCTGTCTCTTATACACATCTCCGAGCCCACGAGACGGACACCTATCTCGTATGCCGTCTTCTGC
>ENA-OUQG01000702-OUQG01000702.1-human-gut-metagenome-genome-assembly--contig:-NODE-702-length-19825-cov-4.315933_pt1 | contig 19825 bp, 15 predicted proteins | sample MGYA00237943_ERZ548823 | MGnify/ENA primary metagenome ERZ548823 (study PRJEB26490, sample SAMN05194731) | human gut metagenome | biome: terrestrial biome; feature: human-associated habitat; material... | reverse complement strand
GTGGTGAACACCGTGTCCTTCATAGATGGCATCCGATACCACCGTACCGGGAAAGACTACTACGAAATGCGGACAGTCTCCGACGAACTTTGCCGGGAATACGGCCTGTCCGTGGTGGAGAAGCCCCAGCTGGGAAAGTCGAAACACTACGGGGAATGGCGGGCCGAACAGGAGCAGCGCCCCACATGGCGTGGCCTGATCCGCAGTGAAATCGATGGGCTGATCCGGGAAAGCGTCAGCGAAAAGCAGTTTTATTATCTGCTGCGCCAGAAGGGCTATGCAGTGAAGTTCGGCAAGGACATCTCCGTGCGCCCGCCCGGAAAGGAGCGCTTTGTGCGCCTTGCCCGGAACTTCGGGGAGGCATACACCGAAGATGGGATACGGCGGCGTATTTTGTCCCAGCCCCTGCCGCAGAAACCCCATCCGGAAGTTCCGAAAGAGCGGAAAAAAGTCTATTCTGCGCAGGGCAAGTGGCGGAAAACACGCAAGATAACCGGCTTTCGGGCGCTGTATCTGTATTACTGATGAAACTGAATAATATCTCACAGGAAGTACGGCTGCTCGCACGGCATCACATTGATACCGCCGAGCAGCTTGCTTTATATAAAAAGGAACAGGAGGTGCAGATCACGACCCTTTCCGCCCAGCGTCGGGCGCTGCAGAAGGCACTGCGTACCAAGCCCGTCCGGGATAGCCCGGAACAGGCTGATGCACACAGGGCGCAGATCAGGGAGTTGTCGGAACGGCTCAAAGCGCTGCGCCGGGAGTTGCACCTGTGCGACGACATTGCAGAGCGCTCCGGCGTGATGGCGGAGAAACTGAAAGCCGTCCGGGAGGACGAGAAAAATCAACAGAAGGAGGAACAGCAACATGAACACATCCGGTGACGCCGCCGAACAGGTCGTCCGGCTCAGTCTGGAAGGCGTGGAGGTGGCAGCCAAGATCACAGGCAGTGCGGCCAAGGAGGTATCGGCGCTGCTGATCGCCGCCCTGAAAAACCGGGACAAGAACAAGGTCAAGGGGCGGCAGCGTCTGACCGCCATGCTCCGCAGCGGCAAGGAGGCCTTCCACACGGCCAAGGCCATCGTTGCGGCGCTCAAGCAGGGCATCGTCTCAGCCGGCGGTGATGCGGACATCGTCAACATCGTCGAGGACACCAGCCATGAGAGCGCCACGGAGATCATGCAGGCCAAAGGGCTCGTCGACCTGCTCATCCCGCGCGGCGGCGCAGGGCTCATCCGCGCCTGCGTGCGCAACGCCACCGTGCCCTGCATTGAGACCGGCACGGGCATCTGCCACGTCTACGTCGATCAGTACGCCGACCTCGATAAGGCCGTGCGCATCATTGAAAACGCCAAGACCAGCCGCCCCTCGGTCTGCAACGCCGAGGAGGTCTGCCTTGTGCACCGGGCGGTCGCGGCCAGGTTTCTGCCCATGCTCAAAAAGGCACTGGTCGATGACCGCGCGGCGCAGGGCCTCACACAGGTCGAGCTGCGGCTGGATGCGGCAGCGGCGCAGATTATCGACGGCAAGAGCGCTTCCGACAAGGACTTTGACACGGAGTATCTGGACTATATCCTCGCCGTCGGCGTGGTCGACAGTCTGGATGCCGCCATCGCGCACGTGCTCGCGCACTCGACGCACCACAGCGACGCCATCGTCACCGAGGACGCCGCGAGTGCCGAGCGCTTCATCAACGGCACGGACAGCGCGGCAACGTACGTCAACGTCTCCACCCGCTTTACCGACGGGGGTGAGTTCGGCCTCGGCTGCGAGATGGGCATCTCCACGCAGAAGCTCCACGCCCGCGGCCCGATGGGGCTCGACGAGCTGAGCACCTATAAATACATCATCCGCGGTGACGGACAGATCCGCTGAGGAGGAAATACCATGAGCAAGTATGAAGCCGGATTTCTCGGCGCCGGAAATATGGGCGGCGCGCTGGCAGCCGCCGCAGCGCGGCTGGTGACGGGGGAGCGGGTCGCCGTTTCGTGCAGCACCCCCGCGCACAGTGCGGCAGCGGCCGAGCGGCTCGGCTGCCGTGCGGCTGCGCCGGAGGAGATCCTGCGCGAAAAGAGTGGCCTGGCTCTCAAGTTCTGCCACCCCAGCCGTTTCCTTGTCACCGCGGAAACCAAAGAGGATGCCATTGAGGCATGCCGCCGTGCCCTGCGCGCCGCCGGAAGGCCGGTGAGCGCACAGTGAGCGCCGAAACTCTAGAGCAGTTTGGTCCCCGCCCCAGCACCGCGGCGGACTGCCAGCCGGACCCGGCTTCCGCCTGGGTCTACATGGTGCGCTGCGCGGATGGCAGCCTGTATTCCGGCTGGACCAATGACCTTGCCCGCCGCCTGCGCGCCCACAAGGGCGGCAAGGCCGGTGCCAAGTATACCCACGCCAAAGGTGCCGTTAAGCTGACCTATGCCGAGCGCTGCACCGATAAAAGTGCCGCCCTGAAGCGGGAAGCCGCCCTGAAAAAGCTGCCAAAATCCGAAAAGGAAGCCCTTGCCGCCCAGTGGACCGCTGAAAACACCATCACCCTGCGGGATGCCGCGCCGGAGGACGCCGCCGCCGTGGCGGAGCTGTACAACTGGTATGTCACCCACTCCACGGCCACTTTCCAGTATGACCTGTGTACCGAGGAATTCCAGCGCGAAAATATCGCCTATGCGCAGCAGCGTGCGCCGTTCCTGGTTGCCGTCAATGCAGCGGGCAAGCTGTGCGGCTTTGCCTGCGCCCACCCCTGGCACAGCCGCACAGCTTATGCGTGGGATGTGGAGCTAACCGTTTACTGCGCCCACGACTGTGTGGGCCAGGGGGTTGGCGGGCGGCTGTACAAAGCCCTGCTGGACGGCGTGCGCCAGCGCGGCTACTGCAACGCCGTTGCCCTTGTGACCGGCCAGAACAAAGAGAGCTGCGCGTTCCATAAGGCGCTCGGCTTCAAAAAAATCGGCGTGGAACCCCGCACTGGGTACAAGTTCGGCCAATGGCTGGACCTTGCCTATTGGTGGATGGACCTGCGCCCCGGCCAGGAGCCTCCGGAGCCGGTGCGCCTGGGGCGATAAAACTGCATAACACAAAATTAAGCGGGGCACTGCTGATTGGCAGCGCCCCGCTTTTGTTATAAAGATTTGTAGGGCGCGATGCCCTCATCGCGCCGCGGAGAAACGTAACTCCATCCACCGCAAACCTGTAAACGATCTGTAGAGGACGATGTCTGCATCGTCCCGCATACTAAGCTGCAACCATGGTATACTGTCATCAACATCCTATCTCCCCGCCGCGCGTTTTTGTTTTCCACAAGAAGCCCCTCTGTTTGTGGAAAACCGTTCGGATTCTTTTCACTTTTCCCTGTCGTTACGCGGTCTGCATTCCTGTTTTTGCCCACAAACTGCCCTTGTTCACGCAAAGTTTACCGGAATTTCCAGCTATTTCATGCCCTGTTCATCCGCAGTTCATTTTTATTCTTCATGATAGAATCTATCGGGGGCCCCCTATTACCGCCCCCAACTGGAGGAATTGTTATGCACGAAACCCAACAGCCGCGCGACCCCAAAAAGACGACCGGCATTGTATATGCCGTGATCCTTGTGGTGTTGCTGCTGCTCAATTTCTGGGCCTTCCCCGCCATGATGAAAGGCCAGGTCAAACAGGTCGATTACGGCACCTTCCTGAACATGCTCGAAGGCGGCGAACTGAGCACCGTTGAAATTCAGGATCAGCAGATCTATTTTGTGGACAAAAACGATACCACCTACTGCACCAACTCCATTGCGCAGGACCTGCAGCTGGTCAACCGGTTGGAAAGCGCCGGCGTTTCCTTTGGCAAGGTGTACAACCAGACCACCTGGGTGGATACCCTGCTGGGCTGGGTCATCTCGCTGCTGCCCATGATCATCCTGATCGTCTGGTTCAACCGCATGATGCGCAAGCGGGTCGGTGAAATGACCGGCGGCGCCAACAGCATGATTTTTGGCGGCGGCAAATCCGGTGCCAAACAGTATGTCGTTGAGGATGGCAAGTCCATCAAATTTGCCGATGTTGCCGGTGAGGATGAAGCCAAAGAGAGCCTGCAGGAAATCGTTGACTTCCTGCATAACCCCAAGCGTTACGAGGATATCGGCGCCAAAATGCCCAAGGGCGTTCTGCTTGTCGGCCCCCCGGGCACCGGTAAAACCCTGCTGGCCCGCGCTGTTGCCGGCGAAGCCGGTGTTCCCTTCTTCTCCATTGCAGGTTCTGAATTTGTCGAGATGTTCGTTGGCATGGGCGCTTCCAAGGTGCGTGACCTCTTCAAACAGGCCAACGAAAAAGCCCCCTGCATTATCTTTATTGATGAGATCGATACCATCGGCAAAAAGCGTGACGGTGCTTCCGGTATGGGCGGCAACGATGAACGCGAGCAGACCCTGAACCAGCTGCTGACCGAAATGGACGGGTTTGACGCCGCCAAGGGTGTTATCATTCTGGCCGCCACCAACCGTCCTGAATCCCTTGACCCCGCTTTAACCCGCCCCGGCCGTTTTGACCGTCGTGTGCCCGTGGAGCTGCCCGACCTGAAAGGTCGCGAGAGCATCCTGCGCCTGCACGCTCAAAAGGTCAAAATCGGCCCCGACTGTGACTTTGCCGTGGTTGCCCGCATGACTCCCGGTGCTTCCGGTGCCGAGCTGGCCAATATCATCAACGAAGCCGCCCTGGGCGCTGTGCGCCACCACCGCATGGCCGTTACCCAGTACGACCTGCAGGAAGCCGTGGATACCATCCTGGCCGGTGCCCAGAAAAAGAATAAGATCCTGAGCGACAAAGAAAAGTGCATCGTGGCCTACCACGAAGTCGGCCATGCCATGGTTGCCGCCCTGCAGAGCCATTCCGCCCCCGTGCAGAAAATCACCATTGTGCCGCGCACTTCCGGCGCGCTGGGTTTCACCATGCAGGTAGAGGACGGCGACCACACCCTGATGACCAAGGAAGAGATCCTGGCCAAAATTGCCACCATGACCGGTGGCCGTGCCGCCGAAGAAGTGGTGTTCAACTCCATCACCACCGGCGCATCCAACGATATCGAGCAGGCCACCAAGATGGCCCGCGCCATGATTACCCGCTACGGCATGACCGACGACTTTGACATGGTTGCCCTGGAAACCGTGAACAACGCCTACCTGGGCGGCGATGCCAGCCTGGCCTGCAGCGAGCGCACAGCCGCCACAGTGGACGATAAGGTCGTGGAAGTCGTCAAGCAGCAGCATGAAAAAGCCAAACAGATGCTGATTGAAAACCGCGGCAAGCTGGACGAGATCGCCAAGTACCTGTACGAGAAAGAAACCATCACCGGCGAAGAGTTCATGCGCATCCTGACCGCTGTTCCCCAGCTGCCCACCGGTGCCGTGGAACAGTAAAATCTCCGCTCTGCGCGTTTTCTTTGTAAAATAACGGTGCCCCCGCCCTATGCCGTTCATTTACCGCACGGGCGGGGGTGTTTTGTTGTAATTCCGCAGGGGCGCACACCATGCATCCATCCGTTTTATATCATCACACTACAGCGCTTTCTCGCAAAACACACCATGTAATAGCGCCATTTTATGGCCAGCCGTTACCCATTTGTAGGGGCCGCTGCTCACCTCTTTCCGAAAAACGCAGTCATGACCCCCGGCTAAGCCGGGGGCTTGAGTAAGCCCTAGAAGGGCTTCATGCCGGCACGCATCTCAAGATGCACCGAAAAATCTTCCACTTGCATCACTCGCACTGCTGCCCACAAGTGGGCAAAGTAGCATTTACAGCACGCCATAGCGAAAACAATTTTTGATTACTATTCGCTTCGCTCATTGCTCTAAACGCTAAAGCTTTTTTACTCTCTCCGGCAAAGCCGGAGGTTTTTAGTGATGCTAAAGCTTATAAAAACGGAGGAGGCAAAACGCCTCCTCCGCTATTCCGATAAGCCCATTACGGCCATCAGCTCTTATCTTGGTTTTTCTTCTCCCAGCCACTTTTCCCGGGTGTTCAAAGCCCGTGTGTGCATTACACCGGGCGAGTACCGGGAAAAGCACCCGTGATCCTGCCGGGCTTTACTTTGCCTGTGCGCCCTCTGGGAAGATGATCTTGTTCACAAAGAAGAAGATCACCATGGAAATGCCACCATTGAGCACGGTGGTACCAATGTTGTAGATGAAATCCGGCACCAGCAGGCCCGCAACCGCCACCCACACGCAGTTGATGGAGTTGACGATGCAGGTGATCAAACAGAACGCCACCACATACCAGGCGATCTGCTTGGCCAGGTTGCCCTTGCTGCGGAACACAAAGTTGCGCTGGATGGGGAAGTTAATGCATTCTCCCACCACCATGGCAACCATGTAAGCGCAGAAGTACGGCAGACCGCCATGGGCGGAATCATACCCCAGGATGTTCCACTGGAAGGTTTCACCAAACAGCGTGACCGGGATGCCCGGCCAGCCAAAATCCACCACCGGCAGACTGCTGAACGCCGCCGGCAAAAATTGCAGCAGCAGGTATTTGAACACCGTAACCAGGTTGGATACGATCACAAACAGGCCGCCCTCGCGCACCCACTTGGCTGCGGCGGGGTGTTTTGCCGCAAAATTATTCCAAAACTGCATAATGCAACCTCCATCAAGCGCCGCGCAGACGCTTTTCCATCTGCGCATTCAGCACCACATTCTTAATCGCTTCATAAATCACCCGCACAAGACCCAAGATCCAGAAGCCCTGCAATTCCATGACAATGCCGTCCACCATGCCCATGCTGATGGCGCCGTTCGTCATCTTTGCCAAGGCGCGAAGGGGCATATTGTACTGGAACAGGATGTTCAGGTCCGGCTTGCCGCGTTTATAGCTGACATCCAGCAGGATCGTCAGCACAAGCCAGACAAGCCAGCCCAGCGGGCTGCGTGCGTGGTTCAGTTCGCCCAAGGTCAGATTGCGGTCAATTTTGGTTTTGCCGTCCGGGATGGGATGCCCCAGCAGCTTTTCAAAGTCTGCATCGGAAACGTGCAGCACATCGCCCTTATAATAGCAATCCAAGCCCTTATCCTCATACGGATGCACGGTAGCCGTTCCATGCACGGAGATTTTCTCGCACAGCCGGATGTCCTCCACGCTTGCGCCGACAAGCAGTTCGTACTCGCCGCCCTCGATTTCCCAGCGGTTAGCCTTGACATTCCAGAAACGGAACGCCTTATCGTCCAGCGTAATGGTGATGCGCTGTTTCTCACCGGGGGCAAGCGTTACGCGGGCAAAGCCTTTCAGTTCCTTTGCAGGGCGGAAAAGCTCACTGTTCTTTTTAGCAATATACAGCTGCACAATTTCCGTTCCTGCCACACTGCCGGTGTTCGTTACGGTAAGGCTGACCCCCTGTTCATCGGCGACCATATCGCTGTACGCAAACGTCGTGTAGCTCATACCATAGCCAAACGGGAAGCGCACAGCTTTTTCCGCCGTGGTAAAGTAGCGGTAGCCGATGTACAGCCCCTCGCGGTACTCCACAGTCTTGCGGCGGGTGGCAAAGTCGGCGGCGCTGGGTACGTCGGCGTAGGCCAACGGCCATGTTTCTGCCAGCTTGCCGCAGGGGTTGACCTTGCCGGTCAGTGCATCCGCAACGGCGCCCGCCCCCGCCTGACCGCCTAAGGCGGCATACAACAGGGCTTGGCAGTTGTCCAGCCACGGCGTTTCGACTACGCTGCCGCTGTACAATACCACGACAATTTTCGGGTTGACGGCCGCCACAGCCTGCAGCAGATCCACCTGATTTTGCGCAAGGCGCAGATTGCTGCGGTCAAGACCCTCGCTCTCGGCGATTTCATCCAGACCCATGCACAAAATAACTGTATCCGCCTGTGTCGCCAGTTCGCAGGCGGATTTCTGCAAAGCAGCATCCGGCTTACCGTGGCGGTCAAAGCCCTGCTGATACCCGATGACGTTCAACTCGGAGTCGATCAGCTTATCCAGCAGCACATCCACCTGTGTCGAGTTCACCATGCTGGAGCCTGCGCCCTGGTAGCGCGGATTCTTGGCAAAGTCGCCGATGACAGCCACCTTGGTACCCGCCGCCAACGGCAGCAAAGCGCCCTCGTTTTTCAGCAGCACAAGGCTTTCCTCGGCGGCGCGGCGGGCAAGCGCATGATGAGCTGCCGCATCAAACTCGCGCGGGGCAGCGTCCAGCGCAGCCTTGGTATCAAACACCAGCGGCAGCAACTCTGACAAGCGGGCGTCGATGTCGGATTCAGAAATTTTCCCGCTTTCCACCGCCGCCAGCAGTTCGCGCACACTGTCCCCGCCGGGCGCGGGCATTTCCAGCGTGGAGCCGTTTTTCACACCCAGCGCGTGGTCGTTGCTTCCGCCCCAGTCGGTGATGACCGCGCCGTCAAAGCCCCACTCACCGCGCAAAATCTCCATGAGCAGGTGCTTATTCTCGTTGGCATACGTACCGTTCACAAGATTGTAGGACGACATAATGCTGCAGGGATGCCCCTCTTTGACGGCAATTTCAAACCCGGTCAGGTAGATTTCCCGCAGGGTGCGCTCGTCCACGATGGAATCCGAAGCCATACGCCGCGTTTCCTGGCTGTTGACGGCAAAGTGCTTCGGGCAGGCGGCTACGCCCTTGGACTGGATGCCGCGAATATATCCCGCCGCCAGCTTGCCCGCGAGATACGGATCCTCGGAGAAATACTCAAAGCTGCGCCCGCACAGCGGGTTGCGCTTCATGTTAAGCCCCGGTCCCAACACCACCGACACTTCCTGCGCAGCGGCTTCCTCGCCCAAGGCTGCGCCGATTTCCTCGCCCAGCGCGGCGTCCCAGCTGTTTGCAACAGCCGACGCCGTGGGGAAGCAGGTGGCGGGAACACTGGGGTTCAGCCCCAAGTGGTCGCTCTCCCCCGCCTGCTTGCGCAAGCCGTGGGGACCGTCCGACAGCCAGATCTGCGGGATGCCGTGTTCGGGCATACCCCGCGTTTTGAAGGTTTCCGCACCGGAAAGCAGCGCGCATTTTTCTTCCAAGGTCAATTTTTTCAGCAAAAGTTCTGTATTTTGCATATATTTTTCCCTTCTCATAAGAAAAGCCGCATCCAACGCCTGCAAGCAGACATCAGACGCGGCTTTTATTCAGCAAGTACCGTTATGTTTTATCAGGGACAATGGACGCTTACTCTGCCGCCAGCGTGACCACAGCCTCGTTGATGGAGTAGGTGGTGCTGGAGCCCCAGCCGGAGACGATTTCGTCGTGGGCGGGGATGGTCAGCTGCTTGCTGCCGTCCTCACCCTCGGTGATGGGCACCGTCAGGGCATCGCTGCCGTTCAGGGTCATGGTAAGGGCATCGTCCTGCGCATCCACCAGCGTGCCGGTGATGGAGGCAGAGCCGTCGGCGGCAGTCAGCGTGCAGACCTTGTGGGAGTAATCCACCAGCAGCACGGCATCCGTTGCGGTGGGCGTCTCGCCCTGCACCAGCTCATAGCTGCCCGTGTACTGCTCGGTGACCAGATCCTCGACCTGCACTTCAAACGTAGCGGTCGCACCCAGGAAGGAGGCCGTCACGGTCTTGGTGCCTGTGGTGTCGCTGTCGTAACCGGTGAAGGTCAAGCGACCGCCCCAGATGGACTCCTCCGCACCGTTGGCGCGGGTAGCCGTCACAACCAGCTCACCCGGGTTGAAGGTGTCGCCCGTGTAGAAGGTGCGCAGGTTGGAGGCATCGATCGTCAGGCTCTTGGCAGGGGCATAGGGCTGACCGTAGATGTTGATGTTGCGGGTGAACGCACCGCCCATAACGCCATAGCTCAGGCTGGCTTCCATGCTGTATGCGCCGTGGTCGGTGTCAAAGACGAAGACATCCGCATCTGCGCCGCCCTCCACATCGGTGGGGCGCACGGTGCCGTCGGCGTCCTGATTGCCCAGCAGATGAATGACGAAGTTCTTCTCGCCGTTTTCATCGTAGTTGTACCAGTAGCCGTAAACATGGGAGATAGAGTCGCCGCCCACGGAGGTGCTGGGACCGCTGAAGGAACCCCACATCGAACCGTCGGTGTAGCAGTACATATCCAGACAGGCCGGATCCACGATGGTGCCGAAGCCCTCGGTGTACTGACCCTCGAAGAAGTAGGCGACTTCCCCGTTCGGCTCCTTGGCTTCCCAGGTTTCCTGCGGGATGGCAACCAGGTCATCCAGCGTCTTGGAGGTGAACTCGTTGTCGCTGTAGTTCATAACAGGACCATCGGCAGAGGTCTGCGCCGCATCGGGGGCAACCTCCGCATTGTCGGCCGAGGGCAGGCTGCTGCTCTGCAGGGAGAAACCGCCCACGCAGACCGCAGCGACCACGACCACCGCACCGGCGGCAGCAAACTGTTTGCCGGTGGCTTTTGCCTCGCCGGTTTTCGTCTGCTTGCAGAAGCAGGCGATCACGCTGAGCAGGCAGGCAATGAACGTGCCGACCATATAGAACACGCACAGACCGGCGTTGCCGCCCGCAAAGGTGACATGGTTGATGACGTCGGCAAAGACGAAATACAACTGCACAACGACAAGATACAGGGCAATGTTATAAATGACCGCCTGAATCAGTGCGCTGAACGGAACGGAAACAAAGAAGAAAACGAGCGAAGCGGCAGCACCGACCAGCAGCACCACGCCGGCCATCGTGCCGGAGTGACCCAGAGGGGCAGCCGTGGCCTGTGTGAGCAGGAATACAATGCCGGTGATCAGCGCGACCAGCGCTGCGGCAAGGCAGAACCAGCTGCCCAGCCCTTTATTTTTCAAGCCTTTATTCATCAGGTTCCACCTCCATCAATTCTTTTTGGCGGCACGATTCTTCCGCTTTTCCTCGGAGAAAACGTCCGTGTAGGTATGCAGCACATACATCACGACAGCGGCAACGGCCAGTGCGCAGAACACAGCATCGAGAGCGCGCAGGGTCGTCTGCCACCACGGGGCTGCGTCGGAAACGACAACGTCCTCCGCGCCGGAGCCGCCCATAGAGGACTGCAGCATGATGTAGTACAGATAATGGTTGGAGTCAATGACCTTCTGCAGCAGGTCGCCGTCATCGGTGCTGGTGATCAGCTTCTCGATTTCGTTCGGGCGGGCGGTATCCAGGCAGAAGATGTTGTTGCCCGCCATCAGCATTTCGGGGGCGGAGGAATACTCGGATGCGGTCAGTGCATCGTCGATGATGTAGCCGCCGTAGTTCCACTCGTCGCGCAGGATGTGCTGGATGCCCTGGTTGGCGGCAGCGTACATAACGCCGATACGGTTGTAAGCGGTCATAACGCCGAGAGAATCGCCCTCAGCCAGAGAACCCTCAAAGGCGCGCATATAGATCTCGCGGATGGACTGCTCGTTCGCAAAGGTGGAAATGCCCTGACGACCGGCTTCCTGCTCGTTCAGGAAGAAGTGCTTGACCGTACCGATCAGACCCTTGTTGCGCATACCGTGGGAAACGGCCTTGGCAGCATAGTAGCTGAGAACGCCATCCTCGGAGAAATACTCAGAGCTACGACCGGAGTAGGGAGAACGCAGGGTGTCCGCGCCGGGCGCGTAGGCGATGGGGATGGACGCATACAGCGCATCCTCGCCGTACATCTCGCCAAAGCGGGTCTGCACATCGTGGTTCCAGGTTGCGCCGACGATGGGCAGCGTAGCCCAGCCGGTGCAGTTGCGGCGGTCGCCGTACTTAAACTGACCGTTCATGCCCTCGGGACCGTCGACGATGGTGCAGCCGGGCTTGTTGACAGCCTTGACAGCCTTGATGCCCTTGGAGTCGCCCATGTTGATGAGCAGATCGCTCAGCGTCAGCTGAGAAAGGAAGTCGTTCCACTTCGGGTCGTCGAAGGCAACGCCGATCATATCGCTGAAGTTGATCTTCTCATCCAGCTCCACGCCGAGGTTGAAGTCGGAAACGCTCTTGGCGTCGGCTGCCTTGACGTAGGTCTGCATATTCAGACCGTTGTACAGCTTATCGTTGACCGTCAGGGTCTCCAGCGTGGTGGGGTAGGTCGTATCCCACGCGCTGCGGGACAGGTAGGTGATTTTTTCGTCGTCGTTCGCCCAGTAGTTCACATCGGCGTCGTCGAAGGTATTCGTGACTTCCACATCGCTGTTGTAGCGGGAGTTGCGGTACTTTTCGGTATCGACCTCGGTGTTGGGGGCGGTCCAGGTGGCCACGGCGGCGGTGTTGCCGGTGACGACATTGCCGTCCTGATCGATCAGCTTGCCCGCAACGGCGTCACCGCACTTGGCGGCCAGCACATTGTTCAGTGCCTCGTGTGCGCCGTTGCCGACGGCGAAGTAGTAATCGCCCGCATCGAGGATGTAGCCCTTCGCGCCGTTGGCGTCATAGGACGCGAGGAAGTAGCCGGGCACATCGACCGTGACAGTCTCGGATGCACCTGCGGCCACGTCGATTTTGTCATAGCCCAGCAGCTGGATCGAGGACTTTTCGACGTTGTTCTGCTTGTCGTAGTCGGTGTAGGGGGTCTGTGCGTACAACTCCACCGTAGCCTTGCCGTCCCTGTCGCCGGTATTGCTCACCGTGACAGTCGCCGTGAAGGTGTCGGTGTCGCTGTTGTAGTCCAGTTTGTCAAGGTTGTACTCATAGTTCGTGTAGGACAGACCGTAGCCGAAGGGGAAGCAGACCTCCTCGGCGTAGTTCCAGCCGTCGGTCGAGGCTTTGGTGCCAACCGTGGAATCGGCGTTGCCCTGACCGAGGATGGTGTCCTCGTAGCGGGTCTCGTAGTAGCGGTAGCCGACGTAGATGCCCTCGTTATAGCTGACAAAGCTGTCGCCTGCCGCGCGGGGCGTTTTGCTGCCGTAGTTGTAGGCGTGCAGACCGAAGTTCTCGGCGCTGGGCGCGGACAGGGAGTTGGCGGCAAAGGTGGCGGTGGTGTGACCGGAGGGGTTGACCTCACCGGTCACAACGCGGATGGCACCGGGCATACCGTAGAAGCCGGGGTTGCCGACCCACAGCACGGCGTCAACATTGTACTCGTCCAGCCAGTCCATCTCCATCGCAAAGACGGAGTTCAGCAGGACGACGGTTTTCTTGAATTTGCCGGAGTCCTTGATTTGCTGGAAGATTGCCTTCTCGTTGTCGTCCAGCTCCAGCATACGCTTGCCCTTGTCGTTGACCATCGCAGGGTCGTTGCCCTCGGTGGCAAAGCGGGACAGCGTAACAAACGCGACATCGCCATAAGACGCAAACGAGTCGGTAACGCTGCCGGTGAACAGCGCCGGGTCATATTCTCCCACGCTGGAAACGCTTCTTTCTTTCGGCGCTTCGGCGGAAGCGTAGGCGTCCAGCACGGTTTGGTTCACGTTGAAGCCGGCATCCTGCAGGGCGTCAACGGGGGTTTTCTGGTAATCCGGGTTCGTGGAGGAACCGCCTGCGGTGCTGCGGAACACCGGGTCGATGCTGCCGCGGCCAAAGACCGTGACGTTGCGCTCAGACTCGGAAAGCGGCAGGGCATTGTTGCGGTTGTAGAGCAGCACGCTGCCCTCTTCTTCTTCCTGCTCACAGAACTGATAAGCGGCTTCGATGTACTTTTCGTAGCTTGCGTCAGACAGGGTGCCGTCAGCGGAGAACTCCGTGCCGCCGTAAGATGCGCCAGCGCCTTCGATGCCGAGTGCGTGGTTGACTTCGCCTTCCTGCTGGAACGCAATAGTCGTTCCGGTCAGGACAAGGTTGGCCACCAGCACAGCCGCGCCGGACAAGCCCAGCCAACGGCGGGACTTGCTAGAGGTTTCCTTTTGTGCCATAGGTTTTTCTCCTTCCTAAACTGTCACAGATGAATGATACGATGCGCTTGCTGCCAAGGGCTGTGCACTTTCCCTTTTGCAGAAACCGTTCATATCTTTTTCACAATGCTATCATAAAGGGAAGCGTTGACCGGGTCAATGGAGTTGGCGTAAACGTCAAAAAACACGGCACAAATGACACAAAAGCAAAGCGACTGCCGAAAGGCAGCCGCTTTTGGGTTATGCAGTTTCTTTTTGGCTTTTCCCGCAGGGGAAGGTGACCACCAGGTAAAAAATCGAGTCCTCCACAAAGCAGTCTGCCGTGCCGCCGTACAGCTCGGCAATGCTTTTGATGCTTTTTATGCCGTAGCCATGCTCCTCGGTATCCTGCTTGGTTGTGACGATCGCGCCGTCCCGCAGCGTCGGCGGTGCGGGGGTGTAATTCTGCACGCGGATGACCGCCATGTCACGGCAGCGGCTGATGTCCAGCGTGATAACCCGCTTAGACGCATCGTTTACCTGCGTCAGACACTCAATGGCATTGTCCAGCGCATTGCCCAGCAGAGAGTAAATGTGGTAGTGCTTCATATCCTCCAGACAGCTGCCGTCTGCCGAGCAGACCAGCTGAATACCTGCCTGCCCGCAGAGTGCCGACTTTTGGGTCAGTGTGATGTCCAGCGCCTTATTCCCGGTGAGATAGCGCAGGTTCAGGTTGTCCATTTCCTCTTCCAGACGGGCGCGTTCCTCCTCCGTGGCGTGGGAGTACTGCTGTTTCAGGTCATGGTAGCGGATGTTGATTTTTTCCATGTCTTTTTTTGCCTGCTCATACTGCTGCTTGTCACATTCCAGCAGCTGCGCCAGCATTTCATTCTCGTGTTCCAGACTCTTGATGCTGCAATTTGAAAATTCCAGCGCCAGAATCGTGATGGCAAACAGGATGCAGAACGCATTCAGCGCCAGATAGGCGGTCAGGTAGGACTCTGCGCTGCTGTCCAGAACATCCTCCAGCACAACACTCAGGTAGACCGCGGCAATCAGGAAAAAGCCGGAGTAAAGCACGGTCTTGACATTGTCAAACAGCAGGCGCCCGCGCCGGATGCGCAGGGTGAACAGCAGGTAGATGACCAGACAGACCACAAGGTTGCTGAAAAGCAGAATGACAAAGGTAACGAGCCTGTCTGTGCGGCCATGCTGAAGCAGCCAAATATTAGGCATATAGGCCAGCTTACTGGCAATGTGCTGCACCGCGTAGGCACAGGTTGTATAAAACAGAGCGTGCAGCGGGCTGCAGTCAAAGCTGAACCATATCAGAGCAAACAGCAGCGTCGTATACAGCAGCAATTTTGCCCAAAGCGGCAGGAATGTCAGGGTGTCCGTCAGCACAAGAAAAACGCATACACCCGCCGCCAGCCGCGGAACGAAACAGCTACGGCGCTGCCCCCACGGGACAAACAGGCAGGCGCATAGAATCATACCCAGCTGGATTTGCTGGTTCAGTATCCAATTTATGACCGGCACGGGTCTTCCCACTCCTTTTTTGCCATATATCGGGAGAATGCTTCGGTGAAGGCGTCCTTGTAGGTGCGCCCGATGGGCAGTGCCGCCCCGCCGATATAGACATTCATACGGCTTACCGCCGTGATACAGCGCAGGTTCACAAGATAACTGGCGCTGCATCGCACAAAGCCGTAGGGCGTCAGCTTCGCCGCGATTTCCTGCATCGAACCGCGGTTTTTGATGATCTCGGTCTTACCGTCCCCGCTGCACAGGTTGTACAGCAGGTCGTGCTGGCGCACCTCCACATAGGCGATTTCCGCTGCATCCAGCAGCCGCGTCACGGTGCCGTCCTTGACGACAATGTGCGGCGGCGCCGTCTTTTGACCGGCGCGCTTTTGCAGCGCCTTCAGCGCCCGCGTCAGATACATATGGAAGGAGTACCACTGTATCGGCTTTACAATAAAGCCCAGCGCGCCGACACTGTACCCGTTCAGCGCGAATTGCTGCAAATTCGTGCAAAAAATGAGGATGACGTCTTGATCTGTCTCCCGGATTTTTTCGGCCAGTTCCATGCCGGACATCTGCGGCATATCAATGTCCAGAAATAAAATGTCAAAATCACGGTCTTGCGCCGCCAGATAGACGGCCGCACAGTCAAACTCCTGTACGTTCAGTTCTGTGCCGTTCTCCGCGCCAAACCGCGCCAGTGCCTGTTTCAGTTGGTCTCTTTCATGTTTTTCATCGTCCACAATGCCGATTCGGATCATCGTGCGTTCCTCCCCCCGCGCAAGGATCTATACAAATATGATATACCCCCGAGCGCAGCCGCGTCAACCTTTTACGAGCGAATCGTCCAATTTTTCCAAGATATTTTCGGAATGCTGCGTGCCGCGCAAGGAAGATTCTTGACCGCTACGGTGGCAAGGAATAAAAAAGCAGCAGATACATCGGCAAAATAACAGCACAGCCCCCGCCGGAAACTCATAGAGCTTGGCGGGGGCTGTACTATTTTAATCAGCCAATATTTAAATCAGGCCCATCAGGCTGGGCAGGCCCAGAGACAGGGCCGGGATGTAGGTGACGGCCAGCAGGGCGGCAACCAGTGCCGCAAAGTAGGGGATCAGCTTGGACGTGACCTGCTCGATGGAGACATGGCCGATGCCGCAGCCGACGAACAGAACCGAGCCGACCGGCGGGGTGATGTTGCCCAGGCACATATTGAAGATCAGCATAACGCCGAACTGGATCTCGGTCATGCCAAAGCTGGTAGCGATGGGCAGGAAGATCGGGGTAAAGATCAGGATGGCCGGGGTGATATCCATGAACATGCCGATCACCAGCAGGATGATGTTCATCAGCAGGAAGATGATGTACTTGTTGCTGGTCAGACTCATCAGGCCGTTGGAGATGGCTGCCGGGATGCCGGAGTAAGCCATAACAAAGGACATGGCGGAGGAAGCGGAGATCAGGAACAGGATGATACCGGAAGTTTTGGCGGAATCCAGCAGGATCTTCAAGAAGCTCTTGAAAGTGATGCTCTTGTAGACGATGGAGAGGATCAGACAGTACAGAACTGCGATGCCAGCGCCCTCGGTAGCGGTGAAGATACCGGAAACGATACCGCCGATAACGATGACGATGAGCAGCAGAGAGGGCACAGCGTCCCAAATGGTCTTGCCGATGCTCTTGCTCTTATCATAACCGGTAGCTTTCATGCCTGCCTTTTTGGCGCCGACAAAGGCAACCAGCATGCAGCACAGGCCCATCAGGATGCCGGGGATGTAGCCGGCCATGAATAGGGTGGAGATGGACACACCGCCCGCGACGGTGGAGTAGACGATGAAAGCGGAGGTCGGGGGAATCAGCAGACCCGTGGGGGCGGAAGCAATGTTGGCGGCAGCGGAGTAAGCGGGGTCGTAGCCGTTTTCTTCCTCAATGGGGCTGATGCAGCCGCCCATGGCGGACGCAGCGGCAACGGAGGAACCGGACAGCGCACCGAACAGCATATTGCCCAGAATATTCGCCTGTGCCATGGAACCGGGAATCTTGCCGACAAACAGCTGGGCAAAGTTGACAAGGCGTTTGGCAATGCCGCCGTTGTTCATAATGTTGCCCGCCAGAATGAACAGCGGCACAGCCAGCAGAGAAAAGCTCTCAACGCCGGAGTTCATCTTCTGCATCGTGATAAAGGTGATCTGGTCCCAGGACAGGGTAGACATGGCCGTCACGATGGAGGATGCCACAATGCTGATGGAGATGGGCACGCCGAGGAACAACAGCACGCCGAACACAGCGAAAAGGATAACGGTGGTCATGGTGATACTCATTTGTCTGCACCCTCCTTGGATTCAACTTTTTCGCCGGTGACGTCCTCATAGATGTTGATGATCTGCGCTAGGACGATGAACACGCCGGAAATCGGGGCGATGGAGTAAACAAGGCTGCGGGGAATACCCAGCAGAGCCGAGAACTCGCGGCTGGCAGAGACAGCCAGCTTAAAGCCGCCGATAGTGAATACGAAGATGGCCATCAGCAGAATCAGGCCATCGATGACCACCAGCAGGGCGGTGTGCGCCTTGCCGGTGAATTTGTCGCGGATGAGGGTCAGGGACATGTGCTCCCGGGTGGAGAAGGCGTAGGCCGCGCCGATGAAGCCGGTCCAGATCAGGCTGTAGCGGACAAGCTCCTCGGTGAAAGCCACGGGGCTGTTGAGGATATAGCGGGAGAAAACCTGAATCAGAACCAGCACCGTCATAAAGGTAAGCAGTACGGCGCAGGCAATGCTCAAAATTTTGTCCATCCAGAATTTGATGGCAGCAAAGGTGTTTTTCATGGCTTACTCCTCCCCTCTTGCGGCGTCGATGGTATCCAGCAGCGTCTTGACTCCGGGATACTGCTCCTCGTAGGCTTCGATCATGGGCTGGGTTGCCTCGCGGAAGGCTTCCTTGTCGACGTCATAGACGAACTCAACGCCCATCGTCTCCTGTGCTTCCTTGACGGCCTCCTCCACAGCGGTGTCCCACATGACCTTGTGGGCATCGGTGGAATCGTGGGCGGCCTCCAGAATGATCTCCTGCTCCTCGGGGCTGATGGTCTCCCAGACCTTCTCACTCATGATGAGGACGTCGGGGATCATGGCGTGCTGGTCCACCGAGTAGACCTTGCAGACCTCGCCGTGCTTGCCGGTGGTCAGGGCGGTCTCGTTGTTCTCGGTGCCGTCAATGATGCCGGTCTGCAGCGAGGTGTAAACGTCGCCGTAGGACATGGCAACGGGGATACCGCCGAGGTAGCTCATCATGTCGGTCTGGCTCTTCATATCCTGCACGCGGATCTTCAGGCCCTTCAGGTCGGCGGGCGTGCGGATGGCGCGATCCTTCGTGTAGAAGGAGCGTGCGCCGGAGGTGTAATAGGTCAGCGTGACAAAGCCGTCCTCCCCGGTGGAGAGGAAGAAGTCCTGCATCTCCTGCGAGTCCATGACATGGTAGAAGTCATCGGTATCGTTGAAGATATAGGGCAGACCGAAGGTGTTGAAGGCATCGTTGTAGGTGGCCAGACCGGGTGCAGAAACCTTGGTCATGGCGATAACGCCGGCCTGCAGCTGCTCAAGGTTCTCGTTTTCGCTGCCGAGCTGGCCGTTGGGGAAGATCTTGACCTGGATGCGGCCATCGGTCTTTTCCGCGACCTCGTCCGCGAACTGGGTCATGGCGATGTGGACAGTGTGGGTCTCGGACAGGCCGTGGGCCAGCGTCAGAACCAGTGGGTTTTCTGCGCTGTAGCTGGTGTCAGCCGTGGTGCTGGATGCGCCGCAGCCGGCCATCAGCCCGGCGCACAGCACAGCAGCCGTTGCCAGCGCTGCAATCTTTTTGAACATTTTGTTTCCTCCTTCTATTTTGTATCGCGTTTTACGGCGCGTTACATACCAATCAGATCAAACTGCTCAAACGAGACCATGACCTCATGGTCCTTTTTGGGGTTGGGGTACTTGACCTGCACGCTCTTCAGGCGCTGGCTGTAGTACCAGCCGCTCTCGGCTTCCTCAAACTTGCGGCGGTGCAGGAAGTGCGGCAGCTCCTTGCCGTCCAGCTGCACATAGAACGGGGACTTCTCGCGGTGGATCATATCGAGGTACATGCTCTCGACGGCGGTCTCGTAGCTGCCCTCATTCGTGAAGGTCACGACGGTCTTGACGCCTGCCTTGACGGCGATCTTCGTCTTGAGATACGCGCCCTTGCGGTAATCGTTCGTGTGGCCGTCATCCTCGTACAGCGTGATGGCACAGCCGACCTCCAGCCAGCCGACCAGCGACAGCTTCGTCGTGTCCAGCGCATCGACGTATTCCGCGCTGCGGCACAGCGGAATCACATGCCCGCGGCGGATGAACAGCGGCACTTCGTTCATTGGCACATCCAGCCAGTGATGCCCCTTCTGCATTGTTTGCACGGTGTAATCGTCGCCGGATCGGAAGCGCACCAGCAGCATGTCCTCCGGCAGATAAACATGGCGGCCGCGCGCGTTCTGCTCAACCACCGGGGCAATCATGCACTCGTCGCCCAGCATCAGCTGATCTTCCACGCGGATGGCGGTCTTGTACTGCGGATAATC
>ENA-OUQG01000699-OUQG01000699.1-human-gut-metagenome-genome-assembly--contig:-NODE-699-length-19856-cov-5.787081_pt1 | contig 19856 bp, 18 predicted proteins | sample MGYA00237943_ERZ548823 | MGnify/ENA primary metagenome ERZ548823 (study PRJEB26490, sample SAMN05194731) | human gut metagenome | biome: terrestrial biome; feature: human-associated habitat; material... | reverse complement strand
CCGCGCCCCCCGTCCCCAAAGGCCCCCTTGCCTAAAGGGGGCTGGCACGGCGAAGCCGTGCCTGGGGGATTCTCCCACGCGCGGATTTGCGGCGGAGGAATTTTCTTTTACCCCGCACGAATCCCTCCACCAACCTTCGGTTGGTCCCCCTCCCTTTAGGCAAGGGAGGCAATGATTTCCCCATGTGCAAGCGCCCCCGGGCGTTCACAAATATATTAAAAATTTGAAAGGAAGAAACAAAAGAGATGAAAAAAAGAATCTTATCTCTGCTGCTGGCGTTGGTGCTGGCGGTCTCGCTGCTGCCGGTGAGCGCGGTGGCGGAGGACAGCGGAGCGGCTGGATTTACCGTGAAAAAGATCGGTATTGTGGAAGGCGGCGTCCAGGTGGCGAGTATTCACAGCTTTACAAAAATAACGGACGATGGCGATAATGTATATACGGTGAATGTGGATGCAAATGCAGCCGCCGGAGATCAGAAGCTAAGCATAACCTGCGATGGAACAGGCCCGAGAGAAGATGGGACAAAGCTATACGCAGGACTATTCGGCGAAAATGATACAAAGAAAACAGGGTATAGTTTCAGCGAGAAAAAAACCACGGTGTCGCTGCCGTTTCCCATCTTCCCTGATCTGGGTGCCGCTACCCAGTGCACACTGGTGGTGGGGTATCTCAACAAGCAGGAATTAAGAGCAGACGGGACAAAGAAGGACGGTAAACGAATCGAGGACTATGATAGCGCGCAAAAGTATACCCTTACCGTCCGGCGTGCGGCTACACTAAGCGACCTGGCCGTGACAACAGAGGGCTTTGCACTGACACCGGCTTTCAGCACAACAGCGGCAAAGCAAAGCTATACCGTTGAAATGCCGGATGGCAAGACGAGTTTCGACCTCAAGCTAACGCCTGTGGCGGCGGATAAGACCAATATTTATGTCATTGATAATGACACAAATGGTAAAACACTGGTCGGTGAAAAAGATAACTATACCTATACCGTAAGCATTGATAAAGACGAGCTTATAAAGACCTTTATCATTCGTGGTGAGTTCCGCGAGGGTGATGGCGCGGCTGCGGAATATGCAGTGACGCTCAAAAGACCGAACGCCCCGGATGGAGCGACCCTGCTGTATACTGCGGATGACCTGGTTGCGCTCCGGGATAGAGTAAATAGCGGAGATGCCTGTGAGGGTGAGCATTTTAAACTTGCCAAGGACATCACCCTTCCGGAGGACTGGGAGCCTATGGGCTGCTTGCTGGAATTGGACGCCGACGCAAAGGCGCTGGGCCATAAGATCGGCAAATATGTATATCCTTTCTCCGGCAGCATTGACGGCAACAACAAGACCTTGACCGTCCCCGAGGGCGGCAAGCCTCTGCTGGGCTATGTGTTCGGTGCGGAGGTCAAAAATCTGAATATCTATGGCGAGAAGATCAACGGCTACGGGCTGGTGAACGACCTGCATGGTGTGAATCTGTCCGGCAGCGCCATTGTTATTGACAATGTGGCACTGAAAAGCGGCAGCAGCACGCTTAAGTCCGGCCTCATCGGCGCGGAGATCGACAAGCGCTTCAACAGCTATGCCGGCGCCAGCGCGGGATTCACGGTCACCGTTCGTAACTGCACCATTGAAAAGGATGTTGTGGTGGGCTATGACGGCACCCAGAGCGAGATCGGCTCCATCGCCGGGCGCATGCAGGGAACGGTGGAGAATTGCGTAAGCTATGCCACGGTGAAGGGCGTGCACTATGTGGGCGGCATCATCGGCACAAAGGATAACGCCTTGGGCGACTGCACGGTGAATAACTGCACCTTCGGCGGAACGGTGGAAGCCTCCGGCAACAATGCCGGAGGTATCGTGGGCGGCGGCTACAACGATAGCAGCGCGCCCAACGGCATCCATGTTGGCGTGAAGAACTGCGCCGTTACCAAGGATGTCGCAGTCTCCGGAAAGGAGAATGTAGGCGGCATCCTGGGCGGTGACGAGATCGTGGCCCAGGCATGGAACAGCTACGCCATCACCGACAACACCTTCCTCGGCAAGGTCAAGGGAGAGAAGAATGTGGGCGGCATTATCGGCTATTACCGCAGCCTGAACAAATTTGACAATATTTCCAATAATATCTACGCCGCCGACTGCGGCGCGACCAAGGGTATCGGTGCCGTGGAGTTTGTGGACACCAATCAGTATGCGAATCTGATGAAAAAGGATGGCGCGACCTATTTTAACACTTCGAAAATGGAGGTCAGCAAGGAAGACCCCTACACGCTGTATTTGTATGCTGAGGACGGGAAGTTGGTGAAGGGCCCCTATGTGGCAGGCTGCTGGTGGAAAGCCGACCACAACCGCACCGACGACCCCCTGGGGAAGGACGCAGTGAAGCTCTGCCGCAGCACCAACGAGAGCCTCCTGCCCGATGATAACGGCGCAGGTACCCCTGGTGCCACCACCCCCGCCACCGGCGATACCGGCGTGACCCTGTGGGTCATCGCCCTGCCCACGGCAGTCCTCGCCGCCGCCTTCGTCCTGAAGCGCAAGGAGCGGGAGGCGTAAGCCAAAAAGAAAAAACCTAAGCGGCAAAATAAAACAGCACCCCCGGGGCCTCCTGCAATGCAGGAGGCCCCGGCTTTTTATTGTCTACAGCAGCGCAAAATGTAACCGCTGCATTTCTCCTCTCGACGGGAGACAGAATATCTGGTATACTGAAGAAAACCATTTGGAAGGAGCTCGTATGGAACGGGAGGGGAAATGCCATGCTGATGAATTCCAACGAATATTTGCATATCGTCGAGGAGGTCAAGCAGGAGATCCGCACAGCGCAATACCGAGCAGCGGTCAGCGTCAATCGAGAACTGTTGGGTCTCTATCACTCCATCGGCGAGGTCATCAACGCCCACAAGACCTGGGGCAGCAAATTTGTGGAAAACCTTGCCGCCGACATTAAACTTTCTTTCCCAGACGCTACCGGCTACTCCGTGAGAAACTTGAAATATATGGCGAAATTTGCAGCGGCGTATCCTAACGACGAATTTGTGCAACAGCCTGTTGCACAAATTCCGTGGGGACACAATGTTGTGCTATTGGACAAGCTTTCCAGTCCCGAGGAACGCCTATGGTATGCAGAGAGAAGTGCCGAGAACGGCTGGTCGCGCAATGTGCTGGTTCATCAGATTGAAAGCGGTCTGTATCAGCGACAGGTGCTGGCAGAGAAGGTATCCAACTTTGGAAACCGCTTGCCCTCTCCGCAGAGTGAGCTTGCTACGCAGACCATGAAAGATCCCTACATCTTTGACTTCATCCCGTTCAAAGCGGACATGGTGGAGCGAGACATTGAACAGGCGCTGGTCAAGGATGTGACGAAGCTCCTGTTGGAGCTGGGGACGGGCTTTGCCTTCCTTGGCAATCAGTACCACTTGAATGTGGGCGGCGATGATTTTTACATCGATCTGCTGTTCTATAATCTCAATCTTCGCTGCTATGTAGTAATCGAACTGAAAACCGGCGAGTTCAAGCCGGAATACGCAGGACAGCTGAATTTCTACCTCTCGGCGGTGGACGGCATTCTAAAGAAAGAGCAGGACAATCCGTCTATTGGCCTGCTGCTTTGCAAGAGCAAAAATGACCTCGTAGCAGAGTATTCACTCAAAGATATGAGTAAGCCCATCGGCGTCAGTGCCTACCAGATCACCAGCAGCCTGCCGGAGGAACTGGAGAGTCAGTTGCCGTCTGTGGAGGATATTCAAAAGCGGATCAAGGGTGAGAAAGAGTGATGCTATGAGCCGGGATATATTCCGTGAGAATCACTTGTGGCAGTATTTGTGATGAAGCACTTCATGCTGGCTGATGAAGATGCGTGGAAGCTGTTTTCAAAATATCTGGAAGAGGAGGATGCTTGAATATATCACCCGAACGCAAGAAAATTGATGAGCTGGCCGAGCGGGCGGGAGGGTATTTTTCGCTGCCCTCCGAAGATAGCATGGCTTATACGGAGCTGCTATTTGATATTTGCCAGCAATTTGGCATCCGCTATTATACGGCGACCAAGAAAGAACGCTATTTTGTGGAGGAAGTGACCCGTGTCACTTGGGCAAAGCAACAGGAGGAAAAATCTGGAATCCCTCAAAATATCCGGCCTGCATTTTCCGCTTGACCCACATTTTGACCCATACGGGAAACGACTGCGAAAATAAAGAGCCGTCGGGCGGGAGAGCCTTTCTCCGCCCGGTGGCTCTATACTTTTAGCAAAGTACCCTTTTATTGTCTTCAGCAGCGCAAAATGTAAGCGCGGCAAACACTTGTGAAATGCCTGTGTTTGTGGTATACTGCATAATAATGAATCCCTAATCAAGGAGGTGTGAGGCAAATGTCTGACCGCATTTATGCGCAGGATGAAATTTTCGCTGCGGTGCGTCTGCTGCTGAAAAAATATCATGCCGAGAGTGCGATTTTGTTCGGCTCTTATGCGCGGCAGGAAGCGGATGCCGCTTCCGACATCGACCTCATTGTAATTGGCGGGAGTAAATTTGACCCTACCGATGTTTTCTGCATTGCGGAGGAACTGCATCGCACTTTGGGAAAAGCTGTGGATGTGTACGAACTGAGGGAACTCAATGTTGGCTCCGTTTTTTATAACACCGTCATGGCGGAGGGGGTGCAAATCGCATGAAATACAGCGACCAGCAAAGAGTTGCGAAAATGCTGGAGACGACAGAAAAACTTCTGCGCTATGTGTCGGAAGAAAACATCACGCCGGACAGGATCTTTGCAGAGGAAACCGTTCAATGGACGGTCACAACGCCGCTCTATAACATCGGCGAGCACGCCGCCAACTTGACGGAGGACTTTAAGGATCAGCATCCCGATATTCCGTGGGTTAAAATCGCAGGTTTGCGGCATCGGTTGGTTCACCATTATGAGGACACCAACTGGACTGTTATATGTGCGATTATATATGATGTGCTGCCGTCGTTTCTTGAAGAGTTGAAAAAGCTCTGACCCACATTTTGACCCATACGGGAAACATACAGTGAAAATAAAGAGCCGTCGGGCGGGAGAGCCTTTCTCCGCCCGGTGGCTCTATACTTTTAGAAAAGCACCCTTTTATTGCCTACAGCAGCGCAAAATGGAACGATTTTCGCCCCGCCAAAGGTTGACCCACACCGATGCTCTTTGCGGCGCTGACCCACACCTTGACCCACACGGGGAAACGAACGGGTGGAACATATGGAACAAAGAGTTTTCGACCTCATCCTTTTTGCGGTAAAAATGCCCGTAAAGCCTTATAAATCAAGGGCTGGAAGGACTTTTATCACTTGGTAAGAATGAGGTCGGCGGTTCAAATCCGCCCAGCAGCTCCAAAAGACCTGTTTTCTATCGAAAACAGGATCTTTTTCTTTGCCTATTTTTCCTCTATGGGTGAGGGCATGAAGCAAGGTGGGCGCCTATCCTCACCCTTGCGGAAAATACGCTTTGCCTATAGGACGAATAACGCCTGTTACACGGTAATTATCTTCAGCCACTCAATATATTCCAGTGCCAATTCCGACAGCACTCGAGAGGGGTTACAGATATACCCGATCTCGATTTGCCCCAGATCCGTGATGGGCACACTGACCAAGGAGCGGCGGCGGTCCTCCTGCGTCAGATAGCCGGAGCCGGTCACATAGGCATCGCCCAGTGCCAGCAGGGAATATGCCATCGCCCGGTCGGACACCGAGATGATCTGCTGCTGGGGGTTCCACTGGCGTCTGGTCGTCGTGAATCGGGCCGAGGACGGGTGACACTCCTCATAAGAAATAAACGGGTACTGCTGGATGTCCGCCAGTGTAACGCTTTTACGCTCGGCTAAGGGATGCGTATTTTGGATGTAAATATGCAGCAGATCATATTTCAGGTGCTGAAAAAATATATTCCGCCGATTACATGCCTTGATGATGGCGCTGCGGCTGTCGCTGGTGAAAAACAGCACGCCGAGGTCGGAGCGATTGGTTTCCACATCCTGCAGCACCTGATCCATGTTGCCCTCAAAATAGCCCAGATGATATTTCTGATTCTTAGGCTGGCATACAATATGCTCAAAGGCATCGATACCGGAGACATGGTGCAGGGAGGATACGCAAAAATACTCGCATTCCCCCTTGTGGTTTTTATACTTGTCATCCAAATCCTGGTAAATATTTGTCAGCAGCTGTGTGTCCTTCAGGAAGGCCTCTCCCTGGCGCGTCAGCGATATGCCCTTGCTGGTTCGCTCAAAAAGAACCATGCCATATTCCCGCTCCAAATTTCGGATCGACTCGGATAGACTGGATTGGGAGATGAACAGCGACTCTGCTGCCTTGCCGATAGAGCCTGCCTTGCTGACGGCCCGGACATATAGTATTTGCTTCAATGTCATCGTTTTCACCTCATACTTGCGCTGCTGCCGCAGACGGAGACCTCACGCCACTGTTTGCCCCAACCGACACCGCTGGAATGGTAATTGCGGGACATTTTTCTGATTTTAGCATCATTCTTGTTAAAAAGCAACCTCCGACATTCTAAATTAACCTCCCCAAAACCCTGTTTTTACCTGAAAGCCATCGGTCTTACCGATGGCTTTACATCGCTTATTTGTTCTTCAAATTCTACGGGTGCAGGCGTATAATGAGTTCACGCAAAATACCACCCATGGAAAAGAGCAGGACTGCTTGTCCGTATCAACCCATGGAGGGAACGCCCCTGAAAGGAGGAGCCTATGATAGCCGAACACACGCAAACCGCCACCGAGGCCCCCGTTGTTTTACAGTGTGTTGACCTGTGCAAGTGCTATAACGGTGTCGTACAGGCCAGCGATCACATTAATTTCACCTTGCGCCGCGGCGAGGTGCACGCCTTTCTGGGGGAAAACGGTGCGGGAAAGAGCACACTGATGAAAATGCTCTACGGCATCGAGCAGCCCGATGAGGGGCAGCTGTTCCTTTCCGGCGAGCCTGTGGTGCTGAAAAGCCCTGCTGACGCCATTGCCCACGGCATCGGTATGGTACACCAGGAGCTGATGCTGATTCCGCACCTGACGGTGGCGGAAAACATTACCCTGGGGCAGGAGGTCAGGACCAGATGCGGACGGCTGAAAAAGCAGGAGGCGTCACGCAGTATCCGGGAGCTGGCCGCCTCCTATGGCTTAGACATAGACCCTGATGCGCTGGTGGACAAGCTGACCATCGGGCAGCGCCAGCGAGTGGAGATCGTCAAGCTGCTGTATCGTAAGGCGGACATTTTGATTTTCGACGAGCCCACCGCCCTGCTGACGCCCCAGGAGTCCGACGCGCTGTTTGATGTGCTGCGCCGTCTGCGGGAGCTGGGCAAGTCCACAATTTTCATTACGCATAAGCTGCGGGAGGTCTATCAAATTGCAGACCGCATGACCGTGATTCGGCAGGGCCGGATCATCGGCACCACCACCCCCCAGGAAACCGGCATGGAAAAGCTGACGCAGATGATGGTGGGCAAAACGGTTCCCACCGGGCGCCGCCGGCCCCATCCCATTGGGGTGGAAGAGGTGCTGCAGGTAAAGGACCTCAGCGTGCAGAGCCGTGGCGGCGCCGCTGTGCAAAATGTCACCTTTTCCATTCGCTCCGGCGAGGTGCTGGGCGTAGCGGGCATCGAGGGCAACGGGCAGACGCCCCTGGCGCAAGCCCTTCTGGGCCTTTGCCGCCCCTCTTCCGGCAGCATTCTCCTGGACGGACGGGAGATCACCGGCCGCACGACCAAGCAGATTCGGGATGCCGGCGTGGGCAGCATTCCCGATGACCGGCAAGGCATGGGCCTCATCCTCAGTATGCGGCTCTTTGAAAATATGCTGCTGAATGCCTACGACGAAAAGCCCTATGCCAAAAGCTCACTGCTGGAGGACTGGGCGGCCGCCCGCCGTGATGCGCAGGCTAAGATCGCCGATTACAGCATTGCGGCCACCAATGAGTCGGTTTTGGTCGGCACCCTCTCCGGCGGCAATCAGCAAAAAATCGTCGTCGCCCGGGAGCTTGACCGGGGCTGCCGGATGCTCATTGCCGCGCAGCCTACCCGGGGCGTTGACATCGCCTCGGCGGATTACATCCAAGGCCGCATTTTGGCCGCGGCGGAACAGGGCTGCGCCGTGCTGCTCATTTCCAGCGATCTGGACGAGCTGATCAAGATTTCGGACCGGATCATGGTGCTCTTCCGCGGGCAGATCATGGGATTTGTGGATGCAGACAATGCCACCCGTGAGGCCTTAGGACGCATGATGCTGGGCGAAGCCCACTGACCTTCCCTTATTGATCCTGCTGCCGATTAAACGGCAGCTTAGAACCAACCGTGCAAAAGGAGGAACTAAGATGAAGTTTACAAATGTGAAAAAGTGGCTGGCCATGCTGCTGGCGGTCTGCTCGATGCTGTCCCTGGTGGCCTGCGGGAAGTCCGACAAGGATTCGGCAGGTGACGATTCCGAGAAAGGCACCAAGGTCGCCGTTGTGTTCTCTTCCAGCGGACTGGGAGACAAGTCCTTTAACGACGCGCTGTATAACGGCATGAAGGAGGCGGAGAGCACCATGGGCATCCAGTGGGTATATTCCGAGCCCAAGGATGATGCCGAGTACGAGGGCCTGATATCCGGCTATGCCGACAGCGGAGACTGCGACCTCATCATCTGCCTGGGCGGCAGCCAGAGCTCCAGCCTGGAAAATGTGGCCCCCAACTATCCGCAGCAGAAGTTTGTGATCCTGGACGCCGTGGTGGAGGGTGACAACATCCGCAGCTACACATGGCGCGATCAGGAGCTGGGCTTTTTGGCCGGCTTCCTGGGTGCCAGCCTGTCCGACACCAATACGTTGGGCTTTATTGGCGCCCACGACATCCCCCTGTGCAATCTGGGCGCTGCCGGTATGATTGCCGGAGCCCACTATGCTAACCCTGACTGCCAGGTGCTGGTGGACTATGCCAACGGCTGGGCAGAGGTCAACGGCTGCTATGAGCTGGCCACATCCATGCATGAGCAGGGCGCCAGCCTGCTGTACCACACCGCCAGCGCCGGCGGCCTGGGTATCCTCAATGCCGGCAAGGAGAAGAACTTCCTGACCATCTTCTTTGACGGCAACCTGAATGCAGACGCCCCCCAGACCAACATTGCCAGCGCCATCCGGGACTTCCCCGCTTGCGCCCAGGAAGCGATTCAGGATGTCATTGACGGCAAGTTCACCGCCGACGCCATCGAAAAGGGCCTGGCAGAGAACAGCCTGTACCTGGATTTTGACGGCTCAGCCTATCAGATCCCCGCTGATGTGATGGAGAAGTACAATGCGGCGGTGGCTGCCATCAAGGACGGCACCATCGTGGTTCCCAGCACCATTGAAGAAGCAAAGGTATGGAAGGCGGCGTAAATCGCCAAGTACACAACACGGGGCTGAAGGCCTGCCTGGCCTTCGGCCCCGAGCCTTATCGGCAGAGATAGATCATCTGCGCAAGGAGGGACACTGTGAAAAAAACAAGGATTCGATTGTCGCTGTTTTCGTTGGTTCTGGCGCTGGTGCTGTTCGGGCTGACCATACGGCTTACCGGGCGGGAACCTCTGGTCGTATATTGGAGCATACTCACCGGCTCCTTCGGCAGCACCAAGAGCTTTCTGAATGTGCTGGCATATATGCTGCCGCTGATCATGACCGGTCTCGGCGCGGCGGTGGCCTTCCAGAGCGGTGTTTTCAACATCGGCGGTGAGGGACAGGTGCTGGTGGGCGGTCTGGCCTCCGTTATTGTGGGCCTGACGGTGCCGCTGCCGGCGCCGTGGGGCTGGCTGCTGGCGCTGCTGGCGGGCTTTGCAGCCGGCGCTCTGTGGGCACTCCTGCCCACCCTGTTTGCCGGACGAAATCTGACCTCACTGTCCGTGGCCACCATTATGATGAACTCCATCGCCGCCCTGCTGACGGAGTATATCGTCAAAAGCTATTTTCAGCGTCCCGGTGCCAGCAACACGGAGACCGTGGTTGTTAACGAGGGCAGCATTTTGCCGCGCATTTTCCCCAGCACGCAGTTTAACTACGGCGTTCTTGTGGCGCTGTTTTGCGTAGTGGTCGTGACCTGGATGCTGTATAAGACCCCCTTTGGCTTTTCCCTGCGGGCCATGGGCAGCAACCCCCGTGCCATGCAGCAGGCCGGACTGCCGATCTATGGCCGGACGATTGCCGCCATGTGCATCAGCGGCGGCCTGTTTGCCCTGGGCGGGTCCATCCAGTGCCTGGCGGTATATAAGCGCTTTGTCATGGGCTTCTCCCCCGGGTACGGCTGGGACGGCATTACCGTGGCCACCCTTGCCATGAATTCGCCTGTGGGTGTGCTGCTGAGTGCCTTTCTGTTCGGAATGCTGCGCTCCGCCTCCATCAGCATGAGCCTGACCAGCCAGGTGACAACGGAGATGATCTCCGTGCTCCAGGGCTTTATTGTCATGCTGGTGGCCTCTCCGGATGTGTGGAATGTGCTGGGCCACCTGTGGCAGCGGCTCAAGAGCTGTGTCGGCCGGGGCCGGAAACAGGAAGGAGCTGCTGAATAATGGATTTTTGGATCTCATTTGCCAACTTTTTTGCCTCTGCCATCCGGCTGACCGCACCCATTGCATTGGGCACCCTGGCCTGCACCATCAGCGAGCGGGCCGGCGTCATCAACATCGGCATTGAGGGCTCCATGCTCTTCAGCGGCTTTCTCGCCGCCGTGGGCGCCTACTATACGGGCAGCCCCTGGGTAGGGCTGCTGTGCGGCTGCGCCGCCGGTGCATTTCTGGCGCTGATCCTGGGGGTGCTGGCCATTTACTGCAACGGCCAGCAGATCGTGATCGGCATCGGCCTCAACCTCTTCGGCCCGGGCTTTGCCTATATGCTGATGCGCGCCCTGTGGGACACCACCGGCATCTCCCCGTGGGTGGAGGGCTTTCAGGCCGTGAATATCCCCCTGCTCTCCCACGTCCCCATAGCGGGCACCATGCTCAGCGGCTACCCGGCCTGCATCTATCTGGGCCTGCTGGCGGTGGCGGTTATGCAGTACCTGCTGCATCGAACTGCCTGGGGCCTGCGGATTCGTGCCGTGGGCGAAAACCCCGCCGCCGTGGCCACCCTGGGCATCAATGTCTACCGCCTGCGAATGCGCGCGGTGCTTCTGGGAGGCGTTTTTGCCGGCATGGGAGGCGCTGTCATGTGCCTCAGCTCCGCCAATGTGTTTGTCAATGATATGTCCGCCGGGTCCGGCTTTATGGCCTTTGCCGCCAACCAGTTCGGTCAGTGGTCTCCCGTCGGCGGCTATCTTGCCACGCTGCTGTTTGGCGTGATGCAGGCGCTGCGGATGCGCCTGCAGAGCTTCGGCATCGCCACGCAGCTGACCCAGATGCTGCCCTATCTGGCCGCGCTGATCGGCATCAAGCTCACCGGTATGCGGATGCGGGCGCCGGCGGCCAATGGCACCCCCTATCCCCATCCGCTCTCCGCTCCCTGCCTGCGCCGGAAAAGCGCCGGGGAATCACAGTCGAAAGGATCGAAGGCATGAATATTACATTTCACGAATGCAGATATATCCTGCACCTGAAGGATTATGACAGCGGTGTCTTTTTCTACCGCGAGGTACTGGGCCTGCAGCCCAACTATAACTGGTCCATCGTCTCCGACCAGAAGGGCTACCGCTTCTACATGGGCAGCGGACGGCTGGAGATCACCCAGATCCCCTTTACCCCCCGGCAGGGACACAGTGAGTTTTTGGCCCAGTGCTCCGACCTGCCCCTGTGCATGGAGCGGATTTTGGAGGAAATGCCCCACATCGAGATCCTCTCTCAGGATGCCCGGCAGGTAACCCTCCGGGACACCGAAGGCAATCTGGTGCATCTGCTGCAGGACGACAGCCCCTGCAGCGGCGGCGATGTGGATAAAACGGATATGTTTACCGGCGCCTTTACCGGCGTGCTTTATGAGGATGATTTGGCGGCGGCGCAGAGCTTCTACTGCGACCGGCTGGGGCTTCCGCTGCTGGAGCGGCAGGCGGACGCGCTGCTGCTTCAGGCCGGCGATGCACAGCTGCTGCTGCGCAGGCGTCCGGCAGGCTGCACCCTGGGCCCGTCCATGATCGGCCTGGAGGCCAGCAGCGTCAACAAGCTGTATGACCGGTTCAGCCAAAGCCCGGACTATAAGGAGGCCGGGGTGCTGCGTGACACGGACTTTGATGCGCGGCGGCTGTTCCAGATGTACGACCCCAGCGGCAATGTGGTGGAGATCTACGCCTACCTGCGCAATGTGCGAGAGGAAATTTTGATGCACTGATTATAGAAAGGGAAAAATATGTGGCGCAAAGAATACAGGATCGTTTATTATTCCTGGGAGTTTGACACCCTGCAGTCCTTTTATCGGGATCTGCTGCGTCTGCCCCAGATGTATGGCTGGTACACCAGCCCGGTGGATCGTGGCTGTAAGTTCAAGATCGGAGACAACCGCCTGGAATTGATCTGCCGCCATCCCACCCTGCCCCAGGGCCCTGCGGGTATGCGGTTAGAGGCAAAGGACATTGAGCTGTGCTACGCCAACCTGAAAAAGGAGCCTCGGGTCACCGTTATCCGCCCCCTGCAGGCTCACCCGTGGGGCGAATACAGCTTCTGCATCAAGGACCCCGTGGGCAACTGGGTGGAGGTCTACCAGCGCTCCGAGCAGTATCGGCCTATGGGGGCCGATGACGGCGGCTGCTACTTTACCGATGAGTATACCGCCATTCTTTTTGCAGAGGATCTGGAGAAGATCACCGCCTTTTACCGGGATTCCATGCAGATGCCTGTGGTCACCTCCTGGGATCGGGGTCCCGAGGATCGGGGCTGCCGCCTCCGCTCTGCCGGCGGCTTTACGGATATTCGGCAAAAGACGGAGAACACGCCCCAGGGCCCTGCGCTGACCACCATTGAGGCCGAGGATGTCAACGCCTGCTTTGCGTGGCTGGAGAGCCGCGACGATGTGGAGGTGCTGCTGGGGCTTACCGACACCTGGTATGGCGACCGGATTTTCCAGATCTGCGATGAGGAAAAGAATGTGGTGGAGGTGCTGGCCTATCGCCGCAATATGAAAAATCGGGACACGCTGCCGCAAGAGGATCCGTCATGAGGGAGAGGATACTGATTCGAAACGCGGATGCTGTGGTGACCTGCGATCCGGCGGATCGGGTGCTCTACAACAGCGACATTCTCATCTGCGGCGGCCGCATTGAGGCGGTGGGGAGCAACCTTGCCGCCGGTGACGCCCGGATCATTGATGCCGCAGGCAAGTATGTTTATCCCGGCCTTGTTAATACACACCACCATTTTTTTCAGGCCTTTGTGCGCAACCTCATGACGATTGACCGCCCGGGGCTGACGCTGATGCAGTGGCTGGATGACATCTATAAGGTTTTCGTCCGTATCGACGGGGATGTGATTTTCTATGCCAGCGCCGCCTGTATGGCAGACCTTATTAAGCACGGCTGCACCTGCTCGGTAGATCACCAGTACTGCTACACACCGGCCACCGGCAAGCAGGGGGTGGACCGGCAGATGGAGGCCGCCCGTCTGATGGGCTTTCGCTTTGTAGCCGCCCGCGGCACCAACACCCTGCCCCGCTGGAAGGGCAGCACCATTCCCGATGAGATGTGCGAGACAACAGCGGAGTACCTGGACGACTGCCAGCGTCTGCTGGCGCTCTATCACGACCCGGAGCCTTTCTCCATGCGGCAAATCGTGTTGGCCCCCTGCCAGCCCATCAACTGCACCGAGGACACCTTCCTGGAGACCATACGCCTGGCCCGCAGCGCCGGCGTCCATATGCACACCCATTTGTGCGAGGGGGAAAACAGCAGCATGGTGCGCCGCTTCGGCGTCCGCTCCCTGGAATGGTGCCGCCGCATCGGCTTTGTGGGCAGTGACATTTGGCTGGCCCATGGCCGGGAAACGCTGCCGGAGGAATACGCTCTGCTGGCGGAAAACCACATGGGTATTTCCCACTGCCCGGCCCCCACCATGCTGGGCGGCAGCGAGATTTTGGACATCCCCGGTATGCGCAAGGCCGGCATACCCATAAGCCTCGGCGTGGATGGCTGCGCCACCAACGACGGCTCCAATATGCTGGACACCCTGCGCTTGGCGTACCTGATGCAGACCTTTCTCAGCAAAAAGCGGGGCGGTTGTCCCTCCCCCTATGAGATGCTGAAGCTGGCCACTGTGGGGGGCGCTGAGATGATCGGGCGTCCGGAGCTGGGGCAGCTTGCCGCCGGGAAGGCGGCGGACCTCTTCATGATCGATGCCCGGCGCCTGGAATACGCCGGTGCCCTCCATGACCCCGCATCCATGCTTGCTAAGCTGGGCGTCACCGGCCCCGTCTGGCTGACCATGATCAATGGCCGTGTTGTTTATCGGGACGATCATTTGACCGGCGTAGACGAGGCGAAGCTGCTGCAAGAGGGCGAGCAGGTCTGCACCCGTGTGCTGCGGGATACCTGCGAGGCCTTTGCGCCCTATCGCCGCAATCCGCAATAGGAGGAAAGGAAAATGTCATATCTGGACTTTCAACTGCTTCTCTATGTGTCGTCGGAGCAGTATGAGCCCTGCCGTACCTTTTACGAGCAGGTATTTGCGACACAACCGTTCTATGGCTGGGACGAGGGGCCGGAGGACCGGGGCGTTAAGTACGATCTCGCCGGCACAAAGCTGGTGCTGCTGACCCAGGAAAATCCGTTCCCCACCTCCGGCGCCGTACATTTCCAGCTGCAGGTGCCGACTCTGGAGGACATTTACCCCCGGGCGCAGGCAGCCGGGGCCGTCACCCAGGAGCCTTTCTTCCGTCCCTACGGCTGGCATATGTTCCGCATGGCGGACCCGGCGGGAAATCACATCAATATTTATACCGTGCCAACCGCCGCCGAATAAAGCGCACCGAAACCGTAAAATGCTAAGGGAGGCAGCTTACGAAACAGAACCGTTTCGTAAGCTGTCTCCCTTTTTTCGTTTTTAATTGCCAGGGCTCACGGCATCACCCGGCGGGCTACGCGGATAAAGTCCTCCTTGCCGAAAATCACCGGCACCGGGTACACGGGGTTGGCCTCCGCTTCGGCCCAGGCGGCCATTTGGGGCAGGTCCTCCGGTCGAATACAGGGAAAGCGTTCGGGGATGCCCAGCGCCCGGTTCATGCGGTAAATGGCGTCAATAAATGCCCGGGCCTTCTCCGCCCGACTCCCTGCCGGGCACAGACCCAGCACATCCGCCAGCTCCGCCAGACGCTTGCAGGCCGCCGGGCCGTATGCCTCCAGCATCACCGGCAGCAGCACGGCGTTGGCCCTGCCATGGGGCACATCGTACAGCCCGCCCAGGGTGTGAGCCAGGGCGTGTACATTGCCCACACTGGCCCGGGTGAAGGCAAAGCCCGCCCGGTAGGAGGCCGTCAGCAGCTCCTGTCGGGCCCGAAGATCGGTTCCGTCGGCACAGGCGATTGGGAGATATTGAAAAATGGCCGCCACCGCCTGTCGGGCAAGGCTTCGGGTCTCCCGGGTATTATAAAAGCGGCCGATGTAGGCCTCCACCGCATGGGTCAGGGCGTCCAGGCCGGTCTCCGCCGTGACACCGGCCGGCAGAGATACCGTCAGCGTCGGGTCCAAAATGGCCCACCGGGGAATCAGACACAGATCATTCACCGCATACTTGTGGTGGGTCTCGTCCGTAACCACGGCGGCGATGGTGGTCTCCGACCCGGTCCCGGCTGTGGTGGGCACCGCCGCAAAGGGGACGATTTTTCTGCGGACCTTCAAAAGCCCCTTCAGCTGCCCCACAGAGCGGTTGGGCCGGGCCAGCCGGGCCGCTGCGGCCTTGGCAGCGTCCATGGGACTGCCCCCACCGATGGCCACCATGCTGTCGCACCCCTCCGCCCGGAATTGGGCCACGATCTGCTCCACCGTCTCAATTTTTGGGTTGGCCGTGACGCCGTGGAAGCCGCTCCAGGCCGGGAGCTTTTCCGCCATGGCAGTAAATTCCGGTGCGGCGCATTGGCGGCGGCTTGCCACGATCATAGGCCTATTGCACCCGGCGTCCGCCAGCAGCTCCGGCAGCCTTTGCAGGCTGCCGACTCCGGTGATGCATTCCGGCCTGCGCCAGGGCAGTACCCGGGCCCCCAGGCCGAAGCAGGCCTGAAACACCCGACAGTATATTTTTTTAAGCAGCATAATGCGCACATCCTTTCCATGGGCTATTATGCCGCATTTTAGGCGGGATTGCAAGACGGAATGGGGAGACGGATATTGCAGCGGCGGAACGCTCCCACCCCACCGTCCGGATTTGTACCGTGCCGGAGAGGTGATCCCTCCAACAAAAAAACCGGAGCTCTCGCCCCGGTTTTGAAATTTTTATCCTGTCAGTTGGTCTCAATAAGCCCATATCCACCGTTGTTGCGGCGGTATACCACACTCACCGTCTCCGTCTCCACATCCCGGAAAACATAGAAGCTGTGGTCCAGCAGGTTCATCTGCAAGATGGCCTCCTCGGTGCTCATGGGCTTCACGGTGAAGCGCTTGGTGCGCACCAGATCGTAGGCAGGCTCCTCCGCCACATCAAACTCCGCCGGCACCTCTGGCACCAGGGCCTCGGCCCGCAGATTCTTGGCAAGGCGTGTCTTGTTTTTGCGGATACGGCGGTCGATGAAATTCACGGCCTCATCAATAGCGCTGCGCATATCGCCGTCGCGATCCTCCTCCTGGGCACGGAACAGTGTGCCGTTCTGGCTGCGAATGGTCAGCTCCACCACGCAGCGGTTTTTCTTCTCTACGGCGAAGGTCACAAATGCCTCGGCTTCCTCCGGGAAGTACCGATCCAGCTTGCTGATCTTCTTCTCGGCGTAGTCTTTCACGGAATCATTCAGGGGCACTTTCTTGCAGGTAAATGTGAACTTCATAGTTTTGGCTCCTTTCGCTTGTGTCTGTACCAAAAGGGTCGGGGAGGAGTTTCCCTTCATCCTTTTTTGCATTATACCACATCACTATGAATCTGAAAAGACATATATTTATTTTTGTGAAAAGTTAACAAAATTGTAATGATTCGTCTGTATCCGACCAAAGCCGACTTCCCTCGACAAAACCTCCTATTTACAAATTCCGCCCCGGGGGCTATCATAAGTCTCGGAAGCTTTCCAATATCCCACCCGCTTGGGCCGCTCTGTCTTTGATGGGGCGGCTCCTTTTTTTCTTGCCATCGGGGCGCAAACTTGCTATACTGAGAGCAAGCAAGAGAGGAGGTTTCCTATGAGTCATTTATCCCTTTTGGAAAACAACTATCGCCGCAAGCACTTAACTTGCGTGCGTCATATTACCCTGGACCCCACGGGCCCCGGCGTGGTGCGCATCCATATGATCCCGCCCCACTCCCAGTCCCCGGAGGACCCGTTTTTGCTACTGCTCAACGGCGCGCAGCTTGTACCGCTGAACTTCTCCTGGGCGGTGCTGCTGTCCGAGTTCATGTACTGCATGGAGCCCTACGCCGGCCTGGAGATCAGCGCCGATGACTGGGAGTCCATGCTGGAGCAGGCTGTCCGTGCGGTGAAGAAGAAGGTCTATCCCTTTGTGAAGGCGTCCCTCCTCCGGGAGGATATGGGCACGCTCCTGCGCTCTCTGGTGGCCATTGCCCGGGGCCAGGAGCCGGAGGTGGAGGTAGCCCCCCTGTCTCTGGGCGAGTACGCGGATAAGATGTCCGCCCCGCATCGCATGGACCTGATGGTCAGCGCCATGACCCGGGACGGCCTGTGGCACTGCAACCAAAAGTGCCTGCACTGCTATGCCGCCGGGCAGCCCATGGGCGAGGTAAGGGAGCTGGACACCGCCCAGTGGAAGGAAATTTTGAAGCGCCTTCAGGCCGCCAATATCCCCCAGGTGACCTTCACCGGCGGGGAGCCTACGCTGCGGGAGGACCTGGTGGAGCTGGTGGATGCCGCCCAGTGGTTCGTCACCCGGCTGAACACCAATGGCCGCCGCCTGACCCCGGAGCTGTGCAAGGCTCTGTACGAGGCCAGTCTCGACAGCGTCCAGGTGACCCTTTACAGCGACAAGGCCGCCGTGCATAACACCCTGGTAGGGGCTCAGGGCTTTGGCGACACCGTTGCGGGCATTAAAAATGCCGTGGCTGCCGGGCTCATAGTGTCCATCAATACCCCGCTGTGCAGCCTGAATCGTGACCTTGCCGATACCCTCCGCTTTGCCGCCTCCCTGGGCGTGCGGTACGCCACCTGCTCGGGCCTCATTCCCTCCGGCGCCGCCACTACCGGCGACAGCCTGGCCACCCGCCTTTCCGAGAGCGAGCTGGAGGATATTCTCCGCACCGCCGTAGAGACCGTCCAGGGCCTGAACATGGAGCTGGACTTCACCAGCCCCGGCTGGCTCCCGGAGGAGAAGCTCCGGGATCTGGGCCTGCAGCTGATCCCCTCCTGCGGGGCGTGCCTGAGCAACATGGCCATCACCCCCGACGGCACCGTGGTTCCCTGCCAGAGCTGGCTGGAGGGCGTGTCCCTGGGCAATATGCTTACAGACCCCTGGGAGTCCATTTGGACAAACCCCCAGTGCACCGCCATCCGTGCCGAAAGTGCTAAAATGGAGCATCTCTGCCAGCTCCAAACCGGCAACCGAAAGGAGGCAGCCCAATGAAAAAGAAGCTTTTATCCCTCCTTATGGGCCTGCTCCTGGTGGCGGCCCTGCTCCCTGCCGCCGTGCAGACGGCCTGGGCCAGCGACTATGACTATATCCATAGCTACCAGGTGGATGTCACCCCCAACACCAATGACGGCAGCCTCTCTATCCTGGTCAGCTTTCAGTGGCAGGCCCTGGAGGACCTGCCCGCCACCAACAGCCAGCAGGGCGGCGTGAAGATCGGCATTCCCAACGGCTCCATTCGGGAGCTTACCGCTCTCAGCGGCGACATTGCCGACATTCAGAATGACAACAGCTATGTTTATATCGACTTCACCCACGATTTTCAGGCGGGCGAGGTTTTCAGCTTCTCCTATTCCTGGGTGCAGGAGTATATGTATACCCTGGACGGCAGCACCGTCCGCTATGAGTATACCCCCGGCTGGTTCGACAGCATCCGGGTGGGCTCCATGACCCTCACCTGGCATGACCCGGCGGGTGTCACCGGCACCGCCTCCGACGGCGATACCTACGGCAGCGACCATGTCCTCACCGCCACCGACATGGGCCACGGGGAAAAGCTGCCCCTGGCCGTTACCTACGATAATTGGCCCACGGCCCTGGACAGCCAGTATAGCAAGGACAATCTCCCCGGCGGCTATGATAATTCCTATTATGACGATGACAGCTCCCCCAGCAGCGCCATCGCCACCGTTTTCGGCTTCATCATTATGATCGCCGTCCTATGCTTCATCGTGTCCATACTCACCTCCGTAGGCCGTTATGTGGGCGGCTTCGGCACCCGGTATGTGTTCGTCAATGGCCTGTGGTACCCTCGGGGCCCCGGCGGCAGGCCCCGGCCCGGCAGCGTGGGTACCAAAACCCGGCCCCGCCCGCCCCAGAGCAGCGGCAGGAAGGGCGGCTTCGGCGGCGGCAGCCGCGGTGGCGGCTTTGGCGGCGGCGGATTCAGCGGCGGCAGCCACTGTGCCTGCGCCAGCAGCTGCGCCTGCGCCTGTGCCTGCGCCTGTGCCGGCGGTGGCCGTGCCGGCTGCAGCGCCAAAAATCTCTACGGCGCCATACATCTGGATAAGGATTCCAGCGAAAAGCTGGGCTAATACCGCAAAAAAGCACCCCACCGGGGGTGCTTTTTTTTCAGCGTGTCAAAAAAGCCTCGCAGAGTTTGCCGCCCGCAGGCGGCAAAGAAAT
>ENA-OUQG01000697-OUQG01000697.1-human-gut-metagenome-genome-assembly--contig:-NODE-697-length-19881-cov-11.321951_pt1 | contig 19881 bp, 21 predicted proteins | sample MGYA00237943_ERZ548823 | MGnify/ENA primary metagenome ERZ548823 (study PRJEB26490, sample SAMN05194731) | human gut metagenome | biome: terrestrial biome; feature: human-associated habitat; material... | reverse complement strand
ACCAGGTGATTCCTCGCCAGGGCGAAGTCAATTCGTGGCACTTCGCTCATGTGACCTCGTGTATGGATGACTGGAAATACGATATGTCTGAATGGCACCGAGGATGGCAATCGCGTTTTCCCGAAAATGTTCGTGAGATTGTCGTGGAACACAGGGGCGAATGCCATCGTGCAGACATCTTGATGGGCGGCTATGTCATTGAGTTTCAGCACAGTCCGATTTCTGCCGGTGAATTTGAACGGCGCAATAAGTTCTACACGAGAGCCGGCTATAAGGTGATTTGGGTGTTCGATGAGACCTACGCCTATGGGAATGAGTGTATCTCCAGCAGCCTGGATGATGAGAACAAGTTTGTGTGGAAGTGGCCGAATCGCGTGCTCGCTTCAGTTGTTCCTCAGCGATCCACAGATATAGCAGTCGTTCTGCAGCTCACCGAAGACCATGATGACGACGGTTGCGAATGGCTCGTGAAGGTGGAGTGGGCGATCGTAGACGATGACGGGTATGCCGACTATCGCCGATTCTTCATTGATGATGGTTTTGCGCCAGATCTTTTTACTGAAGACGGCCTACAAAACATTCTGTTGAGCAAGCGGAAGCGGTTTGATGCCTTCCTCCGTGATAACCAACCCTATGCGCCGAAGTGCAGCCGAATCAAGGGTAATCCACGGGACTGGTACATATGCCCGAAAACGCACGATTGGCATAACAACCAATGCTGGGAATGTCGGAACAATTTAATCAACGAGTTCCGGACAGGAACGGATTATAGGCAAGGAGGTCTGTTCTTCTACTGTGCTTATCCTCGCATTATCCATGAATCGGATAAGTATGGCGAGGTGCATCTCCCATCCATTCGATTTTAAGGAGGGCTCCGACATGAAAAAGGAATATGACACCAGCGTGAAAGAGGCCATTGAACGAGTCATGAGCGTATTCTCCGAGTACATCAAAACAACTCCATACTTCTTTGTAAAAGACTTGTCGAACGGATGATGGTGACATGTGAATCCAGGACAATCACATAATCATTTATTCTGTCGGAGTCATGAAACATACCGATACGGCCAAGTGTGCCATTACCAGTTGAATTGATAATGATGTCCTCATCGATCATGTGCTCTTCCGCGGGATACTTGGGGAAGGTGCTCATGTCCAGATATTTGGCAAGGCTTATGTCAATTCCTCCAAGCTTAACATTACATTTTTGAGCGAACACAAACACACTGCCATGGTCTGCATATTTCGGCGACTTTCCTCGCTTAATCTCTTTTGTTACCAACTCTTTAAGTCTGGCCCATTCCCAGGTGTCAGGGATATCGAAAGGCACCTCGTTAGCAATGCTGACAGGCTCATCATCTCCGATTTTCTCATAAGGAGTATTATAAGAAACTGGCCATTGCTTGAAGAAAAGCATATTATTTGATATTATAAAGAAAATAGGAGTCTTGTAATAGAAAGGAGCACAGCATGGCAAAGCAGGAACTCTCTCTGAAACAACAATACCAGCGGCTCACGCAGGCCAAGGCGCAGGCAACCCGGAATGGACAACCTACCCCTAAGCTCGATAAGAAGATTGAAAAGATGAAGGCAATGATGGGCAGCACCGTACAGGAAGTGCCGGCTGCAAAACCATCTGCCAACAAGTTCGTGGACTACAAGGGTGTCAACAAGCTGCCCATGCAGGGTGGTGCCTTCACTCCAAAATAAGATTTGCCATAAATTATTCATCGCACGGAAAGAACAGGATAATCTTTACAAAAGTCGAGGACTAATGGTGAAGTGATGTTGCAATGCTGCAGCACGGCACAGAGCCACAAAGCTTGGGATTGCAGTTATCGATCTGTAGGAGCTGAAGAGTGGTCAGTTGGCGAACAGATTAAAGGTCATCATGATAGCGCAGTAGTAGACGGGTCTCATCTTCCTCGATGACCCAAAACATATCAAATAAAAATGACACGCCCCAAAAGTGAACGCCGATGTTTTGGCGCACTCTTGGGGCGTGTTTTTCATGTTTAGTTCAGTCTGTCAAAAGGTATGCCTTTTGGTGCATAGAGGGCCAGCTCTAATGGGGCTGGCCCTCTGTTGACTTACTGGAGTTACATCCAAATAAGGAAGAAGTAGAAATTGGCAGTAAAAAAGTTGAGATTGCCATTTCATCCTGCGCTCGGTATAATAGTAATATGTCAGAGATATCCATGCATGAGAAGATGTTCGTTTATGGAGGAACGAGGAAATGGGAATGACTGTTATCTGTTTTCACAACAATAACGAAGAGAATGGATACCTTAGCAACTGGTATCCTTCCACATTTACGCACAATGGTATCACCTTTTCCTCAATGGAGCAGTATATGATGTACCGCAAGGCACTTTCCTTTGGCGATGAAAAGGTTGCCACACAGATTCTTGCTACGGATAATGCTGCCGAGATAAAGGCTCTTGGACGGCTTGTATCCGGCTATGATGAGAGCCTATGGAACGGTATTCGACAAATCGTCGTCTATGAGGGGCTTTTCGCAAAGTTTACGCAGAACCCTGATCTAAGGGAGAGACTGAAAGATACTGGAAATGCATTTCTTGCTGAGTGTGCTGTAAATGATCGGATTTGGGGCATTGGTTTATCCATGCGTGATCCAAGCAGACTTGACCGGGCAAAATGGCAAGGCCAAAATCTACTTGGTTATGCCCTTATGATGGTGCGTGAAAAACTCTAAGAGGGTCTTGTCATTTCATTCCATAGGCACCTAAACAATTATACAGAAAACAAAATAACATCAAGGAGAAAAACTATGAATAAAACCGAACTGATTGCCGCAATGGCTGAAGCGAGTGGCCTTTCCAAGAAGGATTGCGAGGCTGCTCTCGCTGCATTTATCACGACTACTGAGAGCGCTTTGAAGGCTGGCAACAAAGTGCAGCTGGTGGGCTTCGGCTCTTTCGAGGTCAAAGAACGTGCTGCCCGTACTGGCAAGAATCCTGCAACAGGTGAGCAGATTGATATCCCTGCATCTAAGGCACCTGCGTTCAAAGCAGGAAAGGCTTTCAAAGACGCCATCCAGTAATTTGAAAACCCATAGAGAGGCACTTACGGTATTGATCCGTAAGTGCTTCTTTTTTAGCTAATCTCATAACGCCCCAACGCAACTGTCGTTTAATTGCGGCAAATTCGCCACAAATAAAATGCAGTTTCTGCTTTCTATTGCTGATAATTTGTACGAATCTGTTGTTGATTACCAAACCTCCTCGTAAGTATTGATATAGATTACTTCACAGGAGGAATGCAAAATGAAAAGTTGCCAGTATAAGAGTTCCGATGAGCTACCCCTTATCCTCAATGTTCAAGAGGTGTCCAATTTCCTCGGCCTCGGGCTGTCTCAGGTCTATGAGCTTGTGAAGCGCATCGACTTTCCTGCCTTCAAAGTTGGAAGTCGTATCTTCGTGCCGAAAGATAAATTCCTTACCTGGCTAAATGTGCAAACAGAAGAGAAGGACTCTCTCTTCTATACGGAGTGACAAGGATGGACGATAGTAAGATGCCGCGAATCCGGCGCAAAGAAGATCTTCCGGATGTGATGACGATGCCGCTCGTTGCAAAGACCCTCGGATGCAGTCTTACGGTTGCATATAGACTTCTAAAGAGAGATGACTTTCCCCATACAGTAAGTGGTCAAAGGGTCTATATTGACAAAGGAAAATTTCTCTCGTGGCTTGATGCTCAGACGCAAATGGAAAAGAGAGATCATTATGGCTGGTAGGCAAAGAGCGAATGGCGAAGGCAGCATTCGAGAGAGATACCCCGGCTGTTGGGAAGGTCGATATACTGCCGGCTACGATATTCTAACGGGAAAGCGTATTCAAAAGGGCGTTTTTGCTAAGACACGAAAAGAATGCGCAGCGAAGCTGGCACGAGCCATCCAACAGGATACAGGGCCTTATTATCGCAAGGGCAAAGGATATGATTCACAGCCCCTTTCTACATGGATTCGGCTTTGGTTTGATTCCTACACAAAGCCAAATCTTCGCCCCAGCTCAGCAGATGGTTATAGGAGCATGATCGAGAACCACATCATCCCGGTTTTGGGCCATATCCAGCTTTCAAAGCTCAGCTCAATCCAGATTCAGCGCTTCTACAATGATCTGCACACACAGGGCCGCTTAGACAACCATGGAAATCGGAAATATGAGCCATTGTCTGCAAGCACCGTGAAGCACATTCATGCGGTATTGAGCGGCGCTCTGAAACAGGCAGTTAAGGAGCGGATTATTCCCTTCAACCCTTGCGATAACTGCAAAATCCCAAAGCGTGAAAAGAAAGAAATGCACGTCCTGCCGCAGGACAAGATAGGTGCATATCTGGATGAGGCAAAGCGACTTGGGGTCTATGCGCTTTTCTATTTGGAATTGACAAGTGGGCTTCGACGGGGAGAATTACTTGGCCTGGAGTGGGCCGACTTGAATCCGGAAACACGAATGCTGACGGTTAACAAGCAGCTCACTCGTTCTGGGGGAGAGTTGTGCATTTCTGTACCGAAGACTGAGAATTCGATTCGAACAATAGCTCTTCCGGAGAATACTGTTGCTTTGCTCATAGATGAGCACAACAAGCATCCGGATAGTCCCCTCATGTTTTGGTGTCCAAGAACTAATGGTTACTGGAGCCCGGACTCTCTTCGACATTTACACAAACAAATGCTCGCCGCTGCCGGAGTGGATGAAAGCGTTCGCTTTCATGATTTGAGACATACATTTTCGACCTTAGCAATTCAGAGCGGCGTAGATGCAAAAACGGTCGCTGGCATGCTCGGCCACTATAGTGCCGCATTCACGCTGGACACTTACACGCATGTGACAGAACAAATGAAGCGAGGCGCGGCTGAAAAGATCGGCGTTTTTATGAACGCAAGTGTCAATGTGCAGGTTAATGTCGTTCACTCACCGAGTGCGGTAGTGCGTGGTGATTATGAATCGGATCTGGCTAACTGCCTAAACCCGTCGAATTCGACGGATTTAGATCCAACATCACAGTAGACATTGAACAAGGAAAAGGGACTCTGAAATCAGCAATTTCAGAGTCCCTTTTTTCGTTGCCGTGTGTCGACAGAAAAGATACCACAGTCAAAGCCTTGCGCCGCAATGGTTTTGCGGTTTTGCAGTCTTATGCGCAAGAGAAATACCCACCGTTAAACCTCATCCTCTTTACGATCTCCAAGCCCATACTTTTTCATGAGTTCTACAGCAAGCCGCTCGCCTTCGGCTGTAAACACGATCGGTTTTTTCTGCCTTCACCGCAGATAAGCCCCTGTGCTTCCAACCTTTCCAGAACCGAAAAATCATATCCCTTCCAGCAGCGGCGCAGCAGCGTATCATCAGTCTTGTGCGGTTTTCTGCGAAGTCCTATTGTTCTGCGTTCCTGCCACGAAGTCAGGTACATCAGCAAAAGTGTCAGTTCCTGAATCTGCTCTGGCATATGTATAACATTCTTACACTTGGTTTTGAAACAGCAAAACGATGGAACTACATCGCAGAGAAACCTTGAAACCATTGGCTTAACAGTGATAAGGAAGTGATTTAAACATGACTGTTAGCTGACGGATTCGGGTGCTAAAAAGGACACCTATTCTTTCGAATAGATGTCCTTTTTTGTTGTGTCGAGGGGCTGTTTTTGAATTGGGTCAGATGGCCCAGCTCTGGCTTTCGGTCTGCAGATCCACCATGTGGGTGTACTGGCCGTTCCGGGCATAAAGTGCATCGGGCGCGCCCTGTTCGGCCACCACGCCGTCGGACAGCACCACGATTTTGTCCGCCCCGGCTACGGTGCGCATCCGGTGGGCGATGATAAGGACAGTTTTGTGTTTTATGAGCCGGGAAAGTGCCTCCTGAATGGCAGTTTCGTTCTCCACATCCAAGCTGGCGGTGGCTTCGTCCAGCAGAATGATGGGCGCATCCTTCAGGAATGCGCGGGCAATGGAAATGCGCTGACGCTCGCCGCCGGAAAGGGCGCAGCCGTTTTCCCCGATGTTCGTGTTCCACTTGTCCGGCAGCTTTTCGGCAAATTCCTCGCAGTTGGCAAGGTGCGCCGCCGCAAGTACCTCCTCGTCGGTGGCACCTTTGCGCCCCAGACGGATATTTTCCAGTATCGTGTTGTCAAACAGAGTCACATCCTGAAACACGATGGAATACAGGCTCATGAGCTTTTCCGGGTCGATTCGGGAAACATCCATGCCGCCCACGGTGATGCTGCCCTTCTGGTAGTCCCAGAACCGTGCCGCCAGCCGGGAAACGGTAGTCTTGCCGCCGCCGGAGGGGCCCACCAGTGCCGTGACCTCGCCCTGCTTTGCGGTAAAGGAGACATCCCGCAGCACCGTTTCGCCGGAGTTGTAGGCAAAGCCCACATGGTCGAACACGATATCGCAGCCCTGATTGGTCAGCTGCTCGCTGCCGGTCTGCAGGGGAGCGTCCAGAATCTCGTTCATCCGCCCCACATTGGTGCGCATGGCAATGACCGCCGCCAGATTCTGTAACGCGCCCTGCATGGGGTCGTACATCCGAGAAGCCGCCATCAGGAACAGAAACAGGGTCAGCACATCGATACTGCCTTGTACCAGCAGCACCGAGCCGGTGAGTGCCACCGACGCAATGCCCAGCTTGAGCACCATGCTCGCAGAGGATACGAACAGCGCTGTTTCCAGTTCTGCCGCAATGGACTGCTTTTCCAGAGCCCGAATTTTGCCGGAAAGGCCGGACAGATACCGCTGCTCCGCATTGCCGGCTTTCAGGTCGCGGAGGGTTTCGATGTACTCCTGAATGCCGTCCGCACAGGCCATTTTCGCCGCCATGGTCTTGGCCTGCACCTTGTCCTGCACCCGGTAGCTGCCCACCACGATGGCGGCGGATACCGGGATGACCCACAATGCTGCCAGAGCCATCCGTCCGTCAAAGGCGAACAGGCTCAGAGCAATGAGCACCGTGGAGATGAGGGAACCGAATAGACCGGGGATGAAGTGGGAGCAGTCCTTTTCCAACACCTCGCAGTCTGCCATGATGGTGCTGGTCAGGTCGGCAAGGTCCCGCTTGCCGAAAAAGGACAGGGGCAGCTTGCGCAGTCGTTCCGCAAGGGTCAGGCGGCGGGTGCCGCTCTCTTTATAGGTCGTAAAATAGGTGCCATTGTACTGGAACCATGTGGTCAGCAGGATCAGCGCAAAGCAGGCCGCACACCCCAGCAGATAAAAACCTTTTCTCCCGCTCGTGGAGCCTGCAAGCATGTCTTTTACCAAGAGATACAGCAGCCCGGTGGGCAACATGAATGCCATGTTTTGGAACGCACAGGCCAGAACGCCCTTTACAAGCCCTTTTGCGCCCTCCGGGGAGCTGGCTGTGGCGTGTTGAATTTTTCCGATCATCTTTTACCCCTCCTTTGCGACCTTCCACTGCACCGAGGCCTGATAATCCTGCCACATCCGGGCAAACAGGCCGTTCTGCGCGCACAGTTCGTCCTTTGTTCCGGATTCTGCAATTTGCCCATCCTGCACCACATAGATGCAGTCGGCGTTGGCTACGGTAGACAGGCGGTGTGCGATCATCAGCACGGTTTTGCCCTTGGCAAGCCGGGCAAAGGCTGCCTGCACCTTGGCTTCATTGTCTGGGTCGGCAAAAGCGGTGGCCTCATCCAGAATCAGGATGGGCGCATTTTTCAGCATAGCACGGGCAATGGCGATGCGCTGCTGCTCGCCGCCGGAAAGATACACGCCCTTGGTGCCAATGACGGTATGGATGCCCGCTGGGAACTTTTCTATAATATCCATGCACTGGGCGGCCTTGAGCGCCGCCAGCACCTCGGCTTCGGTGGCCTGCGGTTTGCCCAGACGGACGTTGTCCAGAATGCTGCCCTTGAGAAGGCGGCTGTTCTGGAACACAAAGGAAATGGTATCCATCAGCTCTTCCTTGGAAACATCCCGCACATCCGCTCCACCCACCCGGACGCTGCCGCTCTGCACATCAAAGAACCGGCAGATCAGGTTTGCCAGCGTAGATTTTCCGCCGCCGGAGGGACCTACAAAAGCCACAGTCTGTCCCGGCAGGATGTCCATGGAAACGCCCCTGATAACATCCGTCTTGCCGTCATAGCTGAAATGCACGTCCCGCAGCGTCACGGAGCCGTCCTGCGGGTGCTGGGGCTTGCTGCTCACCGGCACAGGCGCTGCATTCAGCACGGAATCGATCCGCTGCAGGGCATCGGCCACCACCATCTTGTTTTCGCTCATGTACATGATCTTCGTCAGCGTCAGGGAGATCACCGGCGTAATGATGATATAGAACAGCAGATTCAGCAGGAATTCCGGTGTCACGCCGTGTGTCGTGAACAGCAGCCCGCCTGCAATCAGAAAGGCGAACACGCCGTTGACTGCGGCGGTGTAGAACATCATGGGCAGGCGCAGGTCTTTGGTGTAGGAGACGACCCACTTTTCGTACTCATCAATGGTGGCCTTGAATTTTTTGAAGGAAAACACACTCTGCCCGAAGGTCTTGACCACTGGAATGCCCCGGACGTATTCCACTGCCTCGTTGGACATGGCCTCCAAGGCGTTGCCGTACTGCCGCATTTTTTCAACCATCCGCTTGCCGGTCATAGTCGCCATAATGAGGAAAGCCAGCACCACCGGCGCAAGGCTCAGCAGCCCCAACCTCCAGTCGAACGCCAACAGCAGCACCAGTAGCCCCACCGGGGTGGCGATGGCGTTGTACTGGTCGGGCAGCTGGTGGGCAAGATAGGTCTCGGCGGCTCCGGTGCTCTCGTGGATGATCTTGCGCAGCTTGCCGCTGCCGAATTTCTCGGCAAAGCCCAGCGGCAGCACTGCCAGATGCTCCGACACTGCCAGCCGCAGATTCGTCGCCACCCGGAACGCCGACAGATGGGAGCACATCAGCGCCGCAACGTAAATAAGGTAAGACAGCACCGCGAATAACACTGCCATCCAGCCGTAATGGGGGATGTTCACCGCCTGCGCATAGTTTGGCGCTGCGTCCAGCACATCCCGCAGGATCTTCCAGATGTACACAAAAGGCACCAGCGCCACCAGCGCACTGGCCCCGGACAACACCCACGAAGCGTAGGTGAAATATCGGTAGTTCCCGGCGTAACCCATCAGCCGGGAAAGATCAGACTGTTTTTTCAATTAAATCACATCCTCATTTGAAAAACGGTATGCGCACCCGCTTGATCCAAACGGGTGCGCAAAGAGCAATTATTCTGCATTCGACAGATTTTCTGTGGCGAACAGCTCAATGACATTTTCCATGGTCGCCTGATCATAGTTCTCCGCGATGGCCGCTGCGTTCCAGTAGGCGTAATTGCCCTCGAACCAGCTTTGCAGGTCGCTGAGATCTTCTGCATAGCGGAACTCCAGATGATAGGTGGTCTCCATGGTGTCAGGTGAAAACGCAAAATAGGTAAACTCGCCGGAATTTTCATCCTCGCTCTGATAGAAGATGAAGCCGTTTTCGTTTTCCTCATCCAGCAGCTGGTAGGTGTGAGAGAAAACTTCCTGTCCCTGCGCATCCAGACCGGTGATGGTGTGGCCGTCCATCACGAACTTGTCGATGCCGCCTAGAAAATAGCAGTTGAACGCCATGCTGTCCGGGTCCGCCGCGTATGTTTCCGCAGCTTCCGGGCCGTAAGGCTCCGCCATGCACATTCCCAGCAGCATATCCGTTGTGGCCTCTGCGTTCTCAGCGCCTACTATCGGCGTGGTGGCATCGATCCAGATACTCCGATACTCGGATTTCGACAGTTCTGGGAATAACTCCACATAAGTACCGCTGATGGTGGTCAGATAGTCGTCGGTCACCGTGCTCTGGTCAGCCGCCGGCGGCGTCTGTTCATCTGTTTTCGTCTGGCCGCAGCCGGCAGCCGACAGCAGGCAGATCACGCAAAGCACAAAAGCAGCAAATTTCTTTTTCATACAGTACCTCCTGAAACTTCTTGGTTAGTGTCCTCTAACCACCGCGTATTCTAACATGATTCGCGTTTTCAAACTACTCCGTTTTGGTTTCTATGCTCCGTTTTACTGCATTCGTTTTATCAGCGCGATAGCGGGACGGTGTCTTCCCGTACCGCTTTTTAAAGCTCTCCGAAAATTTGCTGGCGTTGTCATATCCAGCGTGCTGTGCGATCTGCGTCACGGATTTTGTGCTCCGAACCAGCTCCACCGCCGCCTGCTCCAGACGGTATTCCTTGATGTAATGGTAGACAGGCATACCATAGGTCTGCTTGAACAGCTTTTGCAGGTGCGACACGGAAATCGCGTGCTCTGCCGCCAGCTGGGCAAGAGACACATATCCCTCCCGGTTCGTCAGCAGATGATCCCGGAGATGGTGTGCCAGTGCCGTCTGCTCGGCAGAGCAATACGGATCCGCAGCACGTTCCTGCGGAATGCGGCCCAGCAGCAGCATCAGCTCCAGAACCTTCAGCTGCAAAAAGCCGCACTCTGCGTAGGAGGCGCTTTCATAAAGCTCACGGAATACATGCTCGCAGCGCGGACCGGCGGGGCCGACCATATACCACTTGCTGCCCAGAAGATTCTGCTTGAGCGCGGTAAAGTCTATGGGAAATGCCGGAGCATTCAGACGTATCCAGTGTCCTGCGGCTGCGGGGTCGATTTCGAGACAAAGGCCCTCGTAATAGCCAAGCGGAAAGTGTGACTCCGACTTTGTCCCGTGCAGCCCATCGTAGCAGCTGATCGCCATGCCTCCCGGTTTCAGCAGAACATGACTGCGCATGGAAAAGCTGGTTTCGAAGCGTCCGTTGATGCAGAAGTTGACTTCCAGCACGCCGACCTGTGTGCGGTTCTCCGTATACGATCCCATTTCCAGCTGCATCAGCATCACGCTCACGCCGTCAAAGATCCGAAAACAGTGAATTTCTCCGTTTCCGTCGGCATTTTCAAAGCCGCCTGTCTGACCGATCGGGCAGGAACCGATATTGGTTTCGTCATGGTAAGTAATGTGAACGATGGTCAACACCGCCTTTCTCCAATGGAATGCCATGCGCCTGTGCCGATGCCGGCGTTTACTCCGTGCTCGCCCATGTGTGGATGGCTGCGCTCACGCGGCGGTCAATATCCTGGCGTGTCTGTCTGCACGCTTCCGGAAACTGCTTTGCTGCCTGAAATGCCAGACGGACGAAGAGGCCTGCTCCCACAGGCAGCATGATCTTCAGCATTCCCTCCGGGAAAACAAAGTGGGTACCGTGGGCATAAACCGCCGTCTCAACCTCGCATTCATGGGGCTTTTCCGCAAGGCGCTTTTCCATGCGGTGGATGTATCTGGCGGCATCCCACAGCACGTCGTCCTCCGCGCCGATGAGCAGCAGCTTGCCATGGATGTTCTCGACGGGAATATACTCCTCCGGCTCGATCGGGTGCGCCGCCTCGGAATCGTCAAACAGCTTGCGGGAGTTTACCATATCGCCGGTGCGTTTGCTCTCGGCGGCGATACAGTGCCAATAGTCCGGGTGCTGATAGCAAAACGGCATATAGGGCAGCGGTTTGCCTGCGTAGGAAAACAGCGATTCGCCCTCGACCGGCCACTCCTTGCAGCCGTCCTTCTTGCCCTGCATAAAGCCCTGCCACACAAAGTCGCTGGGCGTCATGGCAATGGTCAGGGTGATCTCCGGGAACATGGCCGCCGCCGTCAGCGCAAGCGTTCCGGTGGTCGACGCCCCGGCAATGCCGATTTTTTTGTTCCCGTTGGCTTTCAGCCACGAAATGGCCGCCTCCATGCGCTCCAGCGGATAATTATGATGGCCGTAATCCTTTTTCGCAGGCGACATGGTGAGCACATTTACGCCCCGCCCGCAGAGCCATTTCGCGGCCGAGCGGGCCAGCCGATCCTCCGGATCGTCACCAATCATCGCAATGACCGCGCAGTCCGATCCGCCGGCACACGCCCAGTACGCGCCGTAAAAGCCGGCGGTTCCCACATCAAAGTGCTGATGCTTCATTGCTTTCCCTCCATGATATCCTTCACCAACTGCACCCAGCACTCCGGATAACAGGCCAGCAGCTCCTCGTGCTGCAAGTCCTGCTCGTGAATGGCTGGGTTTGCAAAGTGCCGTTCATAGCGCTCGCGGTATTTCTCACCCATTTTGAGCGCATAGAAAATATGAATCTCTGTTCCCGGAACGTTGATCTTGTCCGGCAGCGGGGTGACAAGGTCGGAATAGAACTGATTCTTGCAGCTCTGCACGGTCACATAAGGTCGTGCGCCGCCGAGCATCTCCATGAACGCTTGCACATAGCCGCCCATTTCCGACTTTCGCTGCGTGAGGCGTTTTTGCAGCAATCGACTCTTGAACCGTCCGTCTCGAATAAACGGATAAATCAGCGGCAGGAGCAGATTTGTTTGCAGCTTTGCCGCAATGGGAGATGCTTGGTCAAGATCAGAGCTGCCGAGAATTCCGTAATCCATATGAATATTCCCCCGCGCCGCCAACAGCCCTACAAAGGAGCCGCCCAGCGAGCAGCCGTAGGCCGCCCGGATATGTCCGCCGCTATGCTCCTGAATGTAAGTTTCTATTTTCTCTGTTTCCTCCAGTATAGTGGGAAACTCGGTATGTTCCGTCTCATCGAAGCCGTCGTAGCTGATGCAGAGAACGCGATAGCTGTCCGCCAGCAGCGGAATGACCCGTCCAAAATTGCCCTTCCAGTGGCAGCAGGTGCCGGGGAGCAGCAGGATGACCGGCGCGTGCTCCGCACCGAAGGAATAAACTTTCATCTTCCCACTCCCTTCAGGAACCCGCTCTTTGCCATTTTTTCCGTGTCGTCCGATTCATCATAAGCGTCATAAGGCGCGGTGGGGTCGGGAACCCGCTTTCGGAACGGTGAGCAAAGCTTGTCCTTATGGCCAAAGGCAAAGTCAAAATTGTCCGTCCAGCCGGTGTGGCCGGTGAGGAACAGCGGGTGTAATCCACGGCTTTGCAGCTTCTGCTCCAGCGCCGCCAGCGACTTTACCGCCAGTTTGTTGCTTTCTGCCAGAGAGGAAATGAAGCTGTAGCCGCCGTCCGCGCCGAACCAGAGAGTGTCGCCGGTGAAGAGATATTTGTCGTCAATGAGATAGACCATATGCCCCCATGTATGGCCGGGCACGAGAAAGCACTCAATTTTGATGCCGTCAATCTCGAAAGTCTCGCCGTCATGCAGCAGCACCTTTTCGTTGTTAATTGCGACCTGCGGCAATTTATAGAGATGATATATGACTTTTCGCCGCACCTCGCCGGTGAGATACCGGTTTTCAATCTCGCCGATATAGAGCTTTGCGCTCCGGAACAAACCGGGGCTGTCTGCCTCCACCGCGCCCACGTGGTCGGTGTCCTGATGAGTGATGAGGATGTGCCGGATGGACTGCGGGTCGATGCCCAGCCAGTCCATTTTTTCTGCCAGCCGGTCGTAGTTGTACCCGGCATCAATCATGATGGTGGTGTTGCCCTTGCGGTAGAAGAAAATGTTCGCCACCCACTCCCGCACGCAGGCCACGCGCTCATCCACCCAGCCGGTATTCAGCGGCTTGAATATTTGCTTGCCGCGGTACATCTTGCTCATTTCTCTTTTCTGAAATTCGGTCGCTTTCTTTGACATCGGTATTTCCTCCTTACAGCAGCAGCCCGAGTCCCGCAAGGAGCAGGGAAATCACGGCCATTCCCACGGTTCCGAACAGCCATTTCTTTTGCTTATCGGCTTTTGAGATATACGGCATCAGATCCTCTGTCCCCGGGATCACCCATGCCCCTGTGTGTCCGACCCAGTAGCCGTCAATGCCAAACCAGTCGATGAGATTCATTACGGACAGGATCACAAAGCACTGCCAGAAACCGTCCCAAAATGTATGTGCGCCGTTGATGGCATACACGCAAAGAAGCACATAAAAAAGGTAGATTGGAATGCAGATTGCCTTGAAGCGCAGCGCGTTCCGTTTGATCTTCTCCCTTGTGGTCAGCCCCAGTGCGATGCATCGCTCCTGCACCTTTTCGCCATACAGATGCACCATGCCGACAGCGCCCTTTCGGATACCGACAGCGCAGACCGCCACCAGCAGTGCGCCCAGCCACAGTCCTTCCAGAATCGTTTGCAGCAGCATTCCTTATTCCTCCCGCTTCTGTCCTGTCACGCAGAGCCAGCCCATTTTGTTTTTATGGATTTGAACATTGCAGAATCCAGCGTTTTCCAGAAATGTTTTCAGCTCATCGCCGCTGTATATAGTCATACCGCCGATGATCTCCGTCCACTTCTCATCCTTGTCCGTGTCGCCACTGCTCTCGTTGCAGATGAGGAAGGTCCCGTCGGGCTTCAGCACCCGGCAGACCTCCCGAAAGCACTGCGGCAGATCAGGCCAGAAGTAGACCGTTTCAAAGGCCGTGACCGCATCAAACCAGTCATCTGCGAAGATCATATCCGCCACACTGCCTTGCAGGACGGCACAGCGCCCCTCCGCGATGGCGTTCTCGTTGACCTTTTTCGTCTTCTCCACGCTGACGGGCGAATAGTCGATGCCCTTCACGATACCCTGCGGGCATTTTTTCAGCAGCCTTTTCATGTTCGCACCACCACCGCAGCCGCAGTCCAGCACCTTGGCATCCGGCGCAGCATTCAGAAATTGAAGCCCCCAGCGCGCCACAGGGCTGTGACCCAAATTCATCATGGCGACCATGAGCTTCCCGCCGAGGCCCACAGGTTTGCGGGTGTTTTCAAAGAATGACATCTTCTACAACTCCTTTTCCAGAACGATGATCTTATTAGAAATATTCCGCACGGTGGGTAGCTTGTCCAGCAGTTTATAAATCGGTGCAAATACCGCCATGCCCTCCGTCAGGCTGTGTTCCTCCATGAATCGAAAACCCGGCAGCAGTTCGGCAAGTGCTTTCCCATTCTTGATTCCCCAAGTGAATTTTGCATGGCTGCCCTCGATGGATTTTTCCTTAAAACGCTTCACGATCATCGGATTCATGGTTTCCACAAATATAGTGGCTTGGGAAAAACGGCTGGAAATCACTGCAAAAATTTGCTGCACATCTTTTGCGTTCAGGTACATGGTCAGTCCCTCGATGACGATCAGCACCTGCACATTCTGCTCGCTGATTTCGCTGCCCCAATCTTCCATGGCGGACATGGCAATCTGCGAAATCGTGCCGCTTTCCGGCAGAAGCTTTTCCCGCACCGCCATCGTTTCCGGCAGGTCGAGGTTATACCAATGTGCGTACCCCGACATCCGGTAGCATCGGGTATCCAGCCCGCAGGCGATGTTGACCACCACCGCGCCGGGGTGCGACGCAAGCCATTCCTTCGTCATCCGGTCGAGCACGATAGTGCGGGCGATAACGCCGCTGTGCATGGCCGTATCTTTGTCGGCAAGGGAAAAATCGTAGTCCAGTTTCTCGATGATTTCTTCCGCTTTTGCATCGTGAATCGCGCCGCGCCCCCGGCTCTCCTTCGCCCTGGCATAAACGGTCTGCAGCATGGTCTCCGGCACGCCGGAGAGTCTGATTTTTTCTTTCATGTCATGCTTCCTCCGTTTGCAAAGTCAGAAATTTTTCCGCATACCAGCAGAATTTCTCCGGATGCACCATCACCAGCTCCGCGTGTGCCATTTTCGGAATGCCGTGAATGCGTGCCTGCGGGAAATAGCGCTTGATGAATTGAATGTCGCGCCTGCGGTCCCTCTTTTCGTCATCGCCGTACCAGTAGGTGAGCTTCGTGCCGGTTTTTGCGGGGCACTTCGGAAGTGCGTAGTTGTTGGCGGACCAGAATATATTGCGGATCGTCCGATCGGAAAAGGTTTTGAGATAGGCTTCCATGGCATCGTACTCCTTTTTGGGGTCGTGCCCTGCAGGGGTAAACCGTTCCGGCGGAAAGGCCGCTTCCAGAATTTTTCGGCTGTTTGCCGCCATTTTGAAGGACAGCACATCCCGAGCCAGCAGCAGCTTTCGCACTAAGAAGGGCCGCTGATAGGGCGTGATCCCGCCGTCGATGATGGCTCGGCTGATGGGTATTTTCCCCAATGCCAGCATACGCGTCAGGCACGCGCCGCCCATGGAGCACCCATAGGCCCCGTCCAGACGGGAGACGCTGCGGGATTTCAGATAAGAAATCACCTCATCCACAGTCTGCTCAACCGAGGTGAAGTCCCCGGGGTACTCCGGCTGATGGCCGTCATACACCACCTGAAAAACATACCATCTCTGAGAAAGCTGCGCGATTGTGTCGGCAAAGGCCCATACAGGCTCTGCCGTGCAGGGGAAAAACAGCAGCGTCCGCTCATGTTCCTGCCCGTGTTCTAATATCTGCATGGTTCATCCCTCCGATTTCACACACTCTGCGTAGGTCAGTGGGAAGGACGCTTTCAGCACGGTGCTTTTCCGCGCCATCCAGCCGTTTTCCCGCAGGAACGAAAGATAATCTGCACTCGTCCATTTGCTGTGCAGCGGAAAGCCCGCCAGCTTCATGAAAAATGCTTTGACCTTCCCCAAAAAGGAGTTGTCCGCGTGGGTAAAGGTCGGCGCAACCAACACGCCGTCGTCTTTCAGCACCCGGCGAATTTCGGAGAGAGCCTTCTCCGGCTCCGGCACGATATGCAGCGCATTGGCCACGATGACCACGTCAAAGCTTTCGTCGGCATAAGGCAGGTGGAACATATCCTGCACGGAGAAATGCAGCTTGGCGGATCGGTTGTCCCGCTTCGCTTCTGCGATCATCTCCGGCGAAGCGTCTGTGGCCTCAATATGAGCGGCACTGTTTACAATGTTTTTGGCGATCAGCCCCGTGCCTGTGGCCAGCTCCAGCACGGTTTTGTGCCGCACCACGGGGCGCAGCAGCTCGTACATCTGCTCATAAGCTGCGGCGTCCTTTCGCATGAAGCAGTCGTACCGTCCGGCGTTTTTATCCCAGAAATTTTTTTGCTTTTCCATTGTCCTGTCCTCATAGCAAGATGTTAAATTCATCTAACTCACATGGATGGCACAGACGGGTTAGAGCAGGCTAACCGCAGTCCTTTGAAAAAGCCGCATCGCTGCGGCCTTTCCGCTTATTCAAATAGTTCCCGGCAAGCGCCGCGCACCAGCGTTTCCAGCACCTGCGGGTAAAGCGCCCCGATCTGCTCCTGATGGGAGACGGTTAAAATCAAGCCGCGCACCGTGGCCGCTGCCAGTGCCATGCCGCCCTTCGGCTGCAAGCCGCCCCCTTCCAGCAGGGCACGGATGTGGGTCTCGTCGTCGTGATAGTGAGCGGTCTTTACTTCCTCCGGCAGTCGGTGCAGGAGAAAATCCGCGTCATTTTCAATGAACACAAAGGCTTTCATCTCGGCCAGCCACCGACAGGCCGCCAGGATCGCCGCTGCCGCGCGGTCGGCAGGCAATAAGGCTGTATTTTCCTGCAAAGACTTCTGCGCCGCTGCGAAACACTCTGTATGGATATCCTCCAGCACGGCGAAAAACAGCAGCTCCTTGGAATCAAAGAATTTATAAAACGATCCCTTGGAAATACCGACGGAATTTGTCAGCTGCTCCACTGAGGTTTTCCGCATCCCGATGGTAATGCCGCAGCGCCGGGCTTCCCGGATCAGGTCTTTGCGGATCTGTTCATTCTGTTCATCTGTAAAAGCCACTGCGCACGCTCCTTGGATTTATGACCACATTGTTCATTTCAGTCAAATTGTAGCACGATCCGAAGATGTTGTCAACGGCGTCGTTTTGCTTTCCATCATGATCAAATCAGATCCAGCCGTTCCATCTCAAACGGAACCACTGTAGATTTCAGCAGTCTCGTCTCCGGCAAACCCTGCGCAAACCGTATCGCCGTCTTTGCAAAGATATTGCTTTTCACCGTGTCCCAATCCGCCAGCTTTACGATCTCCGCCGTGCCGTTTTCAAAATCAAACCGAAGCTTGCCCCATTCGCCGTCGTTGTCTGCCTGATACAGGTAGACAGCGGCGGCTATTTTTTTGTTCCTTTTGCGGCACTCGGTCTGTTTCAGCGTCACGGTATGGATCACACCGCTTTCCAGCAGCTTCAGCCGCAGCTTGTCTAATGTGCGCCGGTAAAACCGCTCCGCACCGCTGGCTGTCGTTCCTTCAAAATCCACCGCTAAATCTTCAAAGGTGGACTGCGTGGACAAGGGGCTGACGCGCCCGCAGGTCATGCAGATGGCGTTCCGCTTTTCCAGATACCATTGCTCTTTGTAGGAAAGTTGCTCAAATGCTGCCGTGACCGCCTTTGCCTGTATTCCGTTCCAGAGGATTTCGGCATAGTTCCAGCTATCGTCGCGTGTCACATCCTCGCCGGTTTCTTCGCCGTCCTCGTCCTGCTCCGTGCGGTAGAGGGAAACAATGCTGCGGTTGCGCTGGGCAATGGTCAGCAGCTCGTCCGCAGATCCGTTTTCGTCCTTGTATCCGCTTTGAGCGGCAAACTCGGAAACGACCTCCGCACGGCTTTTGCCCGAATTGTTATAAATCGCGCCGATTTGCCGCACACGCCGGTACTCCGCAAGGCTGGCAAAGGAACCGGCTTCGCCCATCATGCGGCAGAACAGCAGCCCGTCCTGGATATAGTGCTTGGCGTATTTCAGAAACTCCGTTTCCTGCTCCGGGTCAAACCTCGGCAGACAGTACAGCAGCATTTGCAGGGCTTCCCGCTTGTAGTCCAGAAACCGCGCCGGGTCATAGCGGTCATATCCGCTGCGGGTAAGAAAACGGTAGATCACGCCATTCAGCCGCTTTTCAAAGTGGTGCAGGAAGAAGGAAAAGTAGGATAAATCTCTTTTCCGGACAGCTTCGCGTATGTAGTCGTTCAGCTCCATTTGCGGCGGTTCCGGGTCAAGCTGAAAGACGTTCTGGACTTCGCGCATGGTCAGATCGTCGGCGTTATAGAACGGCACTTTTGCCGCATAGCCGTTCAACTCCCATGTCCAGCCTGCAAACTGCGGCATTTGTCTGTCTCGATTATCCTTCATATCTGCCCCCTTCCACCGTGGATTTTGATTACTGCTTCCTATTCGCTTTCGCTTCTGCCAGCAAAGCCGCCTGCTCCATTTCGGCGGCGTAGCTGCCCTGCGCATAGTCATTGTCTTGCAGCGCCTTTTCCAGCTTGCTTTTTGCAAGTGCTTTCATCATGGCGGCAGTCTGCTCGTCCAGCGTGCCGCGCCCAAGATACTGCGTGATCGTGTTGAACCGCTTCGTATAGATTTTCTTGATGGGATGGTCGGCGGCAAGCTCTCGCTGCTCCCGTCCACGAAGATTCCCGACTTGGCGGCAGGTGCGCCCGCGCCTGTCGTTCGGCGCGTAGCCGCTGCAATATTTCGTGTGCCGTGCGTCGGTGGTCAGAAACCATTTTCCGCAGACGGCGCATTTCCTCGATGCGTGTCCGACGCATAACCCCTCAAAAAGATCGGAGCGGAACATAGACCCGAAAGACATATAGTGCATCCGGCGCATGAGCTGCGCCTCCGCATTGCCGGGATGGATCGCGGGAACATACTGCACCGTCGCATTGGTCAGCGCCATCCACGAGGGATTACTTTCCTCCAAGGTGGCGTTTCCTCTGAAAAACTGCCCGAACGCGGCGGCATACCCGGTGGGGGTTCGTATCTCAGCGTTTTCCTGCAAGAACTCTGCAAATGCAGTCAACGTCATTTTGTACTGTCGCAGGGAATAGCTCAGATGCCCCAGCACTGGAATGACGCGGATCAGGAGTGCCGCCAAAGGCTGTGTGCCCATGACACCGCTGAGTGCCTGCTGCTCCATCGAAAGCTGCAAATAATTGTTCAGTTCGGCAAACGCTTCTTCGGAAAACGCCGGCGTGAGGTAATCTTCAAACTGTTTTCTGTCCAAACGGGAGAAC
>ENA-OUQG01000690-OUQG01000690.1-human-gut-metagenome-genome-assembly--contig:-NODE-690-length-20006-cov-13.448399_pt1 | contig 20006 bp, 15 predicted proteins | sample MGYA00237943_ERZ548823 | MGnify/ENA primary metagenome ERZ548823 (study PRJEB26490, sample SAMN05194731) | human gut metagenome | biome: terrestrial biome; feature: human-associated habitat; material... | reverse complement strand
TGATCCTGCTGATGGGCGTGGAGCTGGCCAAGTCCTCCTTTGACAAGATCCTCCATCCGGAGGCCGTCACCTTTTCCCTGATGGCTATCGCCATCATGGCCGCCTCCGTGTGCGTGAAGGTCTATATGTGGCTGTACAACCGGGCCATCGGCCGGAAGATCAAGTCCGCCGCCATGGAGGCCACCGCCACGGACAGCCTTTCCGACACCGTCTCCACCCTGGCGGTGCTCCTTGCCATGCTCATCGGCAAATGGACCGGTCTGGCGGTGGACGGCTATGTGGGCCTGGTGGTGGCGCTGTTCATCCTGTTCTCCGCCTACAAGGCCGCAAAAGAGACCCTGTCCCCCCTGCTGGGGCAGGCGCCCGACCCGGCGCTGGTGCAGCAGATACGGGATATCGTCCTCTCCAACGACACAGTGCTGGGCGTACACGATCTGGTGGTCCACGACTACGGCCCCGGCCGTCTGATGATCACCCTCCACGCGGAGGTCCCCGCCCACGGGGACATCATGGCCATGCACGATGTGATCGACAATATCGAAAAGGAGCTGATGGAGAAGCTCCACTGTCACGCGGTCATCCACATGGATCCCGTGGACACGGACGACGCGTCCATCGCCCGCCTGCGGGAGCAGGTGGCGGAGCTGGTGAAGCAGGTGGAACCGTCCCTGACCATCCACGACTTCCGGGTGGTGCGGGGCACCACCCACGATAACCTGATCTTCGACGCGGTGCTGCCCTTTTCCAGCACCATGACCCCGGCGCAGGCGGCGCAGGAGATACGCGCTCTGGTCCGCACCATGGACGGCAATTACTACGCCGTGGTCACGGTGGAGCACAGCTACACGGACTAAGGGCAACACCACACAGTGAAAGCCTCGGTGCCGCCCGAAAAAAACCGTGCGCCTGCGGCGCACGGATGAGAGCCCTTATTCCTATTCCCACGTCTGCCATATCTCCGGGCAATAGCCCACGGTGGCCTGCTTCCCGTTGCGGACAATGGGTGCGGCGAACAGCTCCGGGTATTCCAGCAGCTTTTCCTCCGCCGCCTGAGGCGTGATATAGGCCATGTACAGCGCCTCATACGCCCGGCAGTCCTTGTCCACCAGCGCGTCGAAGCTGCCCACAGCCGCCCGGATGGAACGGTACTCCCCCGGCGATACACCCTTGCTCACAAGGTCGATGTACTGGTACTTGATGCGGCGCTCCTTGAACCAGCGCTCCGCCTTTTTCGTGTCGAAGGACTTGCTTTTTCCGAAGATCTGAATATTCATAGCGTATGCTCCTTACAAAAGAAATGGAGGGACAGTATGGACGACACCATCCGCAGGCTGAAGGAATTGACAGACAGCAGTGACAACATCGTGTTTTTCGGCGGCGCCGGCGTATCCACCGAGTCCGGCATCCCGGACTTCCGCAGTGTGGACGGCCTGTATCACCAGAAATTCAAATACCCGCCGGAGACCATGCTCAGCCACACATTTTACGAGACGCACACCGAGGAATTCTACGACTTCTACCGGGCCAAAATGCTGGCCCTGGACGCCCAGCCCAACGCCGCCCACCGCAAGCTGGCGGAATGGGAGCGGCAGGGGAAGCTGAAGGCCGTCATCACCCAGAACATCGACGGCCTGCACCAGAAGGCCGGCAGCCGGGAGGTCCTTGAGCTCCACGGCAGCGTGCTGCGGAACCACTGTACCCGCTGCGGGAAATTCTACGGTGTGGAGCGCATCGCGGAGAGCCGCGGCATTCCCCGCTGCACCTGCGGCGGCATCATTAAGCCGGACGTGGTGCTGTATGAGGAGTCCCTGGATGAGGACGTGATGGCCCGCGCCATCCACTATATCCGGCAGGCAGACGTGCTCATCATCGGCGGCACGTCGCTGGTGGTCTATCCCGCCGCCGGGCTGATACAGTACTACCGCGGCCATAAGCTGGCGGTCATCAACAAGGGCGGGGCCGGCAGCGGTCTTGGCGCCGCCGTCACCATCGACGGCCCTATCGGCCAGGTCATGGCCCAATTATAACACGCAGCGCCCCGGCACGCAAGCCGGGGCGCTGCGTGCTATTGCGAACGCCGTGCCGATGTGCTATACTATATACTCAAAAAAACACCAAGCGAGGCATAGCATGACCACGAAAGATTATCAGACCCGCAGCCCCCTGCGGATATTCCTCTCCTACTTCAAACCCCACCGGCGGCTCTTCGCCCTGGACCTGTCCTGCGCGTTCCTCATCGCCTGCATCGACCTGGCGTTCCCGCTGGTGTCCCGCGCCGCCATGTATACCTGGCTGCCCCAGCGGCAGTTCCGGGTATTCTTCATCGTCATGGCGGTGGTGGTGGCCGCCTATGTGCTGCGCTCGGCGCTGTACTTCGTGGTGGCCTACTGGGGCCACACCTTCGGCATCCGCGTGGAGGCGGATATCCGCCGCGATCTGTACCGCCACATTCAGGAGCTGGGCTTCGACTTCTACGACCGCAACCGCACCGGCCAGCTGATGAGCCGCCTGACCAGTGACCTGTTTGAACTGACGGAGCTGGCCCACCACGGGCCGGAGGATCTGTTCATCTCCCTGGTGACCATCGTGGGCGCGCTGGCGGTGATGTTCACCCTGCGCTGGGAGCTGGCGCTGGTACTGCTGGTGCTGCTGCCTGTCCTGCTGACCATGGCTCTGCGCCGCCGCCGGCAGATGAGCGCCGCCTCCCGGGCTGCCAAGGTCAAGACCGGCACCATCAACGCCGCCATCGAGTCCGGCCTGTCCGGCGTGCGGACCACCAAGGCCTTTGCCAACGAGGAAGCCCAGCAGCAGCGGTTCGACGAGGCCAACGAGGTGTTCAAGACCGCCAAGCGTGGCTTTCACAAGGAGATGGGCCGCTTCAACGCGGTGATGGAGTTCTGCACCGGCATATTGCCGGTGGCGGTGATCGCCGTGGGCGGCTGGCTCATCATGGGGGAGAAAATGGACTATGTGGATCTGATCACCTTCTCCCTATACGTCACCGCCTTCGTCAGTCCCATCCGCAAGCTGGCCAACTTCGCCGAGATGTTCTCCAACGGCTTCGCGGGCCTGCACCGCTTCATTGAGCTGATGGCCACCGAGCCGTCCATCCAGGACTCCCCCGACGCGCAGCCCCTCGAACATGTACAGGGCCGCGTGGACGTGAACGATGTCTCCTTTGCCTACGGCGAAAAGGCCGAGGTGCTGCACAACGTGACGCTGCACATCCCCGCCGGCGAGACGGTGGCCCTGGTGGGGCCCTCCGGCGGCGGCAAGACCACCCTGTGCCAGCTGCTGCCCCGGTTCTACGACGTGGACAGCGGCAGTATCACCGTCGACGGCCACGATGTCCGCGCCGTCACCCAGCGCTCCCTGCACCGGGCCATCGGCATCGTGCAGCAGGATGTGTTCCTGTTTGCCGACACCATCCGCGAGAATATCCGCTATGGCCGCCCCGACGCCACCGATGCCGAGGTAGAGCAGGCGGCGCGGCAGGCGGAGATCTACGACGATATCTGCGCCATGCCCGACGGGTTCGACACCTATGTGGGTGAGCGGGGCGCGCTGCTCTCCGGCGGGCAGAAGCAGCGGGTGGCCATCGCCCGGGTGTTTCTGAAGGCCCCGCCCATTCTGATACTGGATGAGGCCACCTCCGCGCTGGACAGCGTGACGGAAGCCCGCATCCAGGGCGCCTTTGACCGTTTGGCCCGAGGCCGCACGACACTGATCATCGCCCACCGGCTGTCCACCATTCGTTCGGCCGGCCGGATACTGGTGATACAGGACGGCGTGATCGCCGAGGAGGGCAGCCACGCGGAGCTGCTGGCAAAGAACGGCGTGTACGCCACACTGTACCGCACGCAGAATTTGGGGGCATAACATGGACAGACGAGAACTGCTGGACAGAGCCGCCCACAGCCCGGAGGAACGGCTGCTGCTGAGCCGCGTGTGGGATAAGTGTGAGCAGTGCCGCACGCGGAACATCCCCACGGCCACAGGCTTTCTCTCCCCCCAGGAACAGGCGGCGGCGCAGCATCTGCTGAACGCGCTGGGGTGCCGGGAGGGCTATGTGCTTTGGGGCGGCTATGACGGCGCGGAGCGAAAGCGGCTGCTGTTTCTGCCGGAGTGGATGGCGGAGCCGGACGGCACGGAGATCGCGGCGGTGCGGGCCGCGTGCCGCAGCGGCGGCGACCTGACCCACCGGGATTTTTTGGGCAGTTTGATGGCTCTGGGATTGACCCGGGAGAAGATAGGCGATATACTTGTGGAAAAGGGCGGCTGTCAGGTGCTGCTGGACCCGTCCATGACGGATTTCCTGCTGCAGAACTGGGACAGCGCCGGCCGGGAGAAGCTCACCGTAACACCGCTGCCGCTTTCGGCGCTGGCGCCGCCGCAGGCGGCGGTGAAGGAAATAAAGGACACGGTGTCATCCCTGCGGCTGGACAACGTGCTGGCGGCGGGATTTTCTCTCAGCCGGGGCCGGGCGGCGGAGGCCGTGGAAAAGGGGTCCGTACAGGTGAACTACGTCACCTGTGTGAAGCCGGACAAGCCCGTGTCGGCGGGGGATACCATCACCTGCCGCGGTCTGGGAAAATGCGTATTGGACAGCGTGGGCGCTCCCACGAAAAAGGGCCGCCTGCCGGTGGACATACGGCGATACATATAAGGGAGAAACAGCTATGGACGAGAAGAAGATAGCACGCATCAACGAGCTGGCCCGCAAGGCCAAGGCCGAGGGGCTGACAGACGCGGAGATCGAGGAGCGCGCTGCACTGCGGCAGGAGTACCTGAACGCGGTAATGGCCAATGCCCGCAGCGTGCTGGAGAATACCTATATCGTGGACGAAAAGGGCAACAAGCGAAAGCTGCGGGGAAAGGGAGAAGGGGAAGCATGAGCTACGAATACGACGAGAACAACGGTCTTCAGCCGAAGCCGCCGAAAAAGAACAATAACGACCTGGGTTCGTGGATATTCATCGCGGTGATGTTTGCCGTGGCCTGGCCTGTGGGCCTGATCCTGCTGCTGAGCAAGCTCAGCGAGGGCGGCGGCAGGAAAATGCGCCAGCAGGCGCGGGATGCGTGGCAGCGGACGGCGGCGGGCAGCGCCGAGGCGAAGCCTGCGCAGGCGCGCGCCTCCGCGGCGAAGAACACCGTCCGCAAGGTCACAGAGACGCCGAACTACTCCGACAAGGGCGCCAAAACCATGAAGATCATCGGCGCGGTGCTGGGTATTCTGGGCTGCGTGGCTATGCTCAGTGCCGTCAGCGACAACCTGTCCTACGCCTACCACTACAACGAGTGGTGGTACTTTGCCCGGCAGCTGTTCTATCCCCTGGGCATGATGGCCGGCGGCGCGTCCCTGCTGCTGGGCAGCGGCGCCATGAAGCGCCGCCAGCGGCGTTTTGCCACCTACCTCCGCACCGTCGGGCAGAAGCAGGCCGTGCCCCTGGACTATCTGGCCCGGGCCGCCGACGTGTCCCGCCGCCGGGTGGAGAAGGACGTGAACCTGATGCTGGAAAAGGGCCTCTGGGGTGACGAGGCCTATATCGACATGGGCAGCGGTATGCTCTTCAAGTCCCAGGCCGCCGCCACGGCGTACTTTGATGCCGCCCACCGCGCCAAGGCGGAGCAGGGTCAGCCCGCACAGACCGCGCCCGCGCCGGCGGGCTACGCCGCCATCCTGGCCCAGATCCGCGAGCTGAACGACCGCATCGCCGACGAGGCCATCAGCGCCAAGCTGGACCGCATGGAGCAGGTGTCCGGCCGTATTTTCAAACTCATTGAAGAGGACGAGGCCAAGCGTGACGCCGCCGGCACGTTCCTGAACTACTACCTGCCCACCACCCTGAAGCTGCTGGAAAACTACGCCAGCTTCGAGGAGGCCGGCGTCAGCGGCGAGAACCTGAGCCAGGCCAAGGCCAAGATCGAAAAGACCATGGACAGCATCGTGGCGGGCTTCGAGCACCAGCTGGACGAGCTGTACCGCACCGATGCCATGGATATCGACAGCGATATCCGGGTGATGGAGACCATGCTGCGCCGGGACACCGCCAGCGTGGCGGACGACTTCGGCCTGAACGGCAGCAGCGCCGTGCAGCAGCGGGATGAGTAAACGAAAAGGGAAACGCAGCGCGCCTGCGTTTCCCTTTTGTGCTTGCGGCCCTTTTCCGCCCCCGCCGCGGCACAAAAAGCGCCTTGTTTGTTGACGGGACGGGAAAAATGGGGTACAATGTCGGTAACGTTACCAGCGACCTGTTTCGCGCCCTTTGACGGAACAGGCGTGCTACCATAGAGCAGACGAGCAGAGTGAGAGAAAAGGAGCTGAGCACATGACGCGGCACCCGGCCCACGACATCTACACCTACCTCGGCGCGCACCCGGCGGAGCAGGGCTTCACCTTCCGCGTGTGGGCGCCCAACGCCCGCGCCGTAGCGCTGGCCGGGGACTTCAACGGCTGGCAGCCCCGGCCCATGACCCGGCTGGATACCGGCGTGTGGGAAACGGCGGCGGAGAACGCCAAGGTCTACGACGCCTACAAATATGTGGTCACCGGCGCGGACGGCCGGGTGGTGTGGAAGGCCGATCCCTGCGCCTTCCACGCGGCCACCCGTCCCGGGACAGACAGCAAGGTCTACGACCTGTCCGGATACCGGTGGCGGGACGATGACTGGCGGCGGCAGCGGCTGGAAAAGCCGCCGGTGAACGGCGAGCTGCTGATCTACGAGGTACATCTGGGCTCGTGGAAGCGCCACGAGGACGGCTCTCCCCTGAGCTATGTGGAGCTGGCAAAGGAGCTGCCCTCCTATGTAAAGGCCATGGGCTACAACTTCGTAGAGCTGCTGCCGGTGACGGAATACCCCCTGGACGACAGCTGGGGCTACCAGTGCACCGGCTACTTCGCCCCCACCAGCCGCTACGGCACGCCCCACGACTTCATGGCCCTGGTGGATGCCCTGCACCGGGCGGGGCTGGGCGTGATACTGGACTGGGTGCCCGCCCACTTCTGTAAGGACAGCCACGGGCTTATCGAATTTGACGGCACCTGCCTCTACGAGTACGGCGACCCCCTGAAATGGGAGCACGCCGGCTGGGGCACCCGTGTATTCGACTTCGGCAAGCCGGAGGTCCGGGAATTCCTGCTGTCCTCCGCCGTCTACTGGTTGAAGGAATACCACATCGACGGGCTGCGGGTAGATGCGGTGGCGTCCATGCTGTATCTGGACTATGACCGGCAGGGCGGCGCGTGGCGTCCCAACAAGGACGGCGGCCGGGAGAACCTGGAGGCCATCGAGTTCCTGCGTGAGCTGAACCGGGCAGCCTTTGCCGCCGACCCGGCGGCGCTGATGGTGGCGGAGGAGTCCACCGCGTGGCCGCTGGTCACCTATCCGCCGGAGCAGGGCGGTCTGGGCTTCAACCTGAAGTGGAACATGGGCTGGATGAACGACCTGTGCCACTATCTGAAGATGGACCCCTACTTCCGCCAGTTCCACCACCGGGACGTGACGTTCTCCATGGTCTACGCCTTCTCGGAAAACTACGTCCTGCCCCTGTCCCACGACGAGGTGGTCCACATGAAGGGCTCTCTCCGGGGCAAGATGCCCGGCGACGACTGGCGGCAGCTGGCCGGTGTAAGGAGTTTCTGGGCCTATATGCTGTGCCACCCCGGCAAAAAGCTGCTGTTCATGGGCAGCGAGCTGCCCCAGTGGCACGAGTGGGACTTCCGCGGCCAGCTGGACTGGTATCTGCTGGACGATCCCGCCTGCCGGGCCAGCCATGAGTGCCTGCGGCAGCTGAACCGGCTGTATAAGCGCAACCGGTGCCTGTGGGAAAATGACCGGGACTGGGACGGCTTTACATGGCTGGTGGCCGATGATAACCACAACAACGTGCTGGTGTTTCTGCGGCGGGACCGCAGGGGCCACGAGCTGATCTGCGCGGTGAACTTTGCGCCGGTGCCCTGGGACAACTACCGCTTCGGCGTGCCGGCGGCGGCGCGGTACGAGGTACTGTTCAACACAGACGACGCCTGCTGGGGCGGCAGCGGCTGCGCCCTTCCGGCGGGCAGCCGGATCGACGTGGACGAGATCCCCTCCCACGGGCGGGAGACTTCCCTTTCCCTGACCATTCCGCCCCTGGGCGCGGTGCTGCTGCGCCGGGAGGGAAAACGCCCCCGGAAAAAACAGAACACAGGAGGTACGCAAGGATGAAAAAAGAGTGTGTGGCGATGCTGCTGGCCGGCGGCCAGGGCAGCCGCCTGTACGTGCTCACCGGCAGCATGGCCAAGCCCGCCGTGCCCTTCGGCGGCAAATTCCGCATCATCGACTTTCCCCTGTCCAACTGTACCAACTCCGGCATCGACACCGTGGGCGTGCTGACCCAGTACCGGCCGCTGGAGCTGAACACCTACATCGGCAGCGGCCAGCCCTGGGAGCTGGACCGTGTCAACGGCGGCGTACATATCCTGCCGCCCTACCAGAGCGCCGGCGGCGCCGTCTGGTACAAGGGCACCGCCAACGCCATCTACCAGAACATCGGCTTCGTGGATCTGTACGACCCGGAGTACGTGCTGGTGCTCTCCGGCGACCACATCTATAAGATGGACTACTCCCTGATGCTGCGCCGCCACAAGGCCACCGGCGCTGACTGCACCATCTCCGTCATGGAGGTCCCCTGGGAGGAGGCCAGCCGCTTCGGCATCATGGCCGTGGACGGCAACGACAACATCACCGAGTTCGCCGAGAAGCCCAAGGAACCGAAAAGCAACCTGGCCTCTATGGGCATCTATATCTTCACCTGGAAAAAGCTGCGCCAGTACCTCATCGATGATGAGACTGACCCCCGCAGCGACAACGACTTCGGAAAAAACATCATCCCCGCTATGCTGCGAAACGGTGAGAGGATGTCCGCCTACCGCTTCGAGGGCTACTGGAAGGACGTGGGCACGCTGGACTCCCTGTGGGACGCCAACATGGATATGCTCTCCCCCGGCTCCGGGCTGAACCTGCTGGATAAGAAGTGGCGCATCTACGGCCGCACGCCCACCTGCCCGCCCACCTACATCGGTAAAACGGGCGATGTAGGCAACAGCGCCGTGGCCAAGGGCTGCACCGTGCTGGGCGAGGTAAAGAACGCCGTCCTCAGCACCGGCACCACCGTGGCCGAGGGCGCGTCCGTCTCCTATTCCGTGGTCATGCCCGGCGCCGTCATCGAGGCAGGCGCGAAGGTGTCCTACGCCATCGTGGGCGAGGGCTGCCGCGTAGGCAGAAACGCCGTGGTGGGCGGCGCCCCGGGCAGCGTCCCCTTTGAGGACTGGGGCATCGCCGTGCTGGGGCCCCGGACCTCCGTGGCGGACGGCGCGGTCATTGAACCGAAAATGATGCTGGGCGAAAACGGCAAGGAGGTGCGGCCATGAACGGAATGCACGGGATCATCTTCTCCTACGACAAGGAAAACGGTCTGCGGGAGCTCATCGAAAATCGCGTCCACGGCTCCATCCCTTTCGGCGGTGACTACCGCATCATCGACTTCATCCTCTCCAGCATGGTGAACGCCGGCGTCACGGACGTGGGCGTCATCATGCACGGCAAGTGCCAGTCGCTGCTGGACCACCTGGGCAGCGGCAAGAGCTGGGACCTGAGCCGCAACTTCGGCGGTCTGACGCTGCTGCCGGCCTTCGCCTATAATGAGCAGCACCGCGGCGACGGCCAGTTCCGCGGCCGCGTGGATGCCCTGGGCAGCGTGATGAACTACCTGAAGAGCATCCGTCAGGACTACGTGGTGCTGTCCGACAGCGACACGGTCATCAACGCGCCCCTGGAGGACGTGCTCCGCCGCCATATCGACACCGGCGCGGACATCACCGCCGTCTGCACCGCCGTCCCCGGCGACGGGCAGGATACCTACTTCCGGCTGGACGCCCGGGGCCGCATCACCGACACGGCCTACGGCCTGCACACGCCGGAGGGCTATCGCTGCCTGAACATCTTTGTCCTGCGGACCGAGCTGCTCATCCAGCTGGTGACGGAGTGCCTGAGCCACAACCGTTACAGCCTGCGGCGAGATATCCTTCAGGGCATGAGCAGCCGCCTCCATCTGCAAAGCTATGTCTACGACGGCTACGCCGCCCACATCAGCACCCTGCAGAACTACTACGACCGCAGCATGGAGCTGCTGGATACCGGCACCCGCAGCGCCCTGTTCTGCCCGGACCGCCCGGTATACGGCAAGGAGAACGACTCCCCCTCCAGCTACATCGACCCGGAGGGCGGCTGCGTCAACTCCCTGGCCGCCGACGGCTGCGACATCCAGGGCAGCGTAAAAAACTGCGTGCTGTTCCGCAACGTGCGTATTGAAAAGGGTGCCAGCGTGGAAAACTGTATCCTGTTCAAGGACACGGTGGTCAAGCGCGGTGCCATACTGCGGGGCGTGATCACCGACAAATACGTCACCGTCAGCGAGAATGTGACCCTGATGGGCCACGAGCGCTATCCCATCGTCATCGCCAAGGGCGCGACGGTGTAAGAGAAAGGAGCCTGCCATGAAGCTGCTGTATGTGACCAGCGAGGCCTATCCCTTCTGCAAGACCGGCGGCCTGGCCGATGTGGCCGGCAGCCTCCCCCCCGCCCTGGCGGCGGAGGGTGTCGAGACCGCCGTCATTCTGCCCCTGTACGACAAGATCGGCCCCCAGTGGCGGGAGAAAATGACCTTCCGCCGGTATATCTACGTGGACCTGGGCTGGCGGCATGAGTACTGCGGCCTGTTCTCCCTCTATGACCGGGGCGTGACCTGGTACTTCGTGGACAACGAAAAATACTTCCGCCGCGGCCGCCTGTACGGTGAGTTTGACGACGGCGAGCGCTTCGCCTTTTTCAGCAAGGCCGTCGTCGACCTGCTGCCCAGCCTGGACTGGATGCCGGACATCCTCCACTGCAACGACTGGCAGACGGCGCTGGTGCCCATCTATCTCAAGGACGCGGCCACCCGCTGGTGGGAGATACGCCATATCCGCACGGTGTTCACCATTCACAACATTGAGTATCAGGGCCGCTACGGCAGCGACAGCGTAGACCAGCTCTTCGGTCTGGATCGTGGCTGGTACGATGACGGCACCCTCCGCATGGACGGCGACGTGAACCTGATGAAGGGTGCCATGCTCATGGCGGACGCCGTCACCACCGTCAGCCCCACCTACGCCGCCCAACTCCATGACCCGGCCTATGCCGAGGGGCTGGAGAGCGTGGTGGACGCCATCGGCTGGAAAATGCACGGCGTGGTCAACGGCATCGATACCGTCACCTACGACCCGGCGTCCGACCCGGCGCTTCCGGCGCATTACACGGCGGCAGACCCGGCCGGCAAGGCCGTGTGCAAGGCATCCCTGCAGGCTGCCCTCGGACTTGCCCAGGAGCCGGACATGCCGCTGATCGCCATGGTGACGCGGCTGGTGGGCCACAAGGGGCTTGATCTCGTGCAGCAGACCATGGACGGCATCATGGCCGCCGGCTGCCAGTTCGTGGTGCTGGGCACCGGTGACCGGGGGTATGAGGATTTCTTCCGCTGGAAAGCCGGGCAGTACCCCGGCCGCCTGTCGGCGCAGATCCTGTACGCCGAGGATCTGTCCCGCCGCGTATACGCCGCCGCGGACCTGTTCCTGATGCCCTCCCGCAGTGAGCCCTGCGGCCTGAGCCAGATGATCGCCATGCGCTACGGCGCGGTGCCCATCGTGCGGAGCACCGGCGGTCTGGCGGACACCGTGCGCTCCTGCCAGGTGGGGCAGGAGGACGGCACCGGCTACCTGTTCGGCGACTATGACGCCGGGGCCATGCTCTCCGTCATCGGTCAGGCCACCGGCCTGTACCGGGGCGACCGGGCAGGCTTCGACACCGTTCGATACCGTGGCATGACCGCGGACTTCAGCTGGGGCCGCAGTGCGGCGGCCTACCGGCACATTTATGAGAACCTTTGACCCAAGGAGGAGTTACCCGATATGACCTACAACAAAGAGACCCTGAAAGAGGCCATCGTGCAGAAGCTGCGCCTCAACTACGGCTGCACCGAGCAGCAGGCCACCGACGGCGAGATGATGAAGGCCTGCGCCATGGTCCTGCGGGACATCATGGCCGAGCACGGCGTACAGACCCGCGAGGAAACGGCCCACGAGGAAAAGCGCAAGGTCCACTACCTGTCGCTGGAGTTCCTGATGGGCCGCAGCCTGATGAAAAACGCCTTCAATCTGGCGCTGCTGGAGCCCCTGACCGCCGCCATCGGCGAGCTGGGCTTCAGGGCGGCGGACATTTTCGACATGGAGCCGGACGCCGGTCTGGGCAACGGCGGTCTGGGCCGCCTGGCCGCCTGCTATCTGGACAGCATGACCACCCTGGAGATCCCGGCGGCGGGCTACTCCATCTGCTATGAGCTGGGTATTTTCAAGCAGAAGATCGTGGAGGGCCAGCAGGTGGAGCTGCCCGACGACTGGATGCAGCTGGGCGACGCGTGGCTGCTGCCCAAGCTGCAGGAGGCCGAGGAGGTCCGCTTCGGCGGTAAGGTCCGCACCCGCTGGGACAACAACCACCTGATGGTGGTCCATGAGGACTACACCCGTGTGCTGGCCATCCCCTGCGACATGGAGATCGCCGGCTACGACACCGACCATGTGAACACCCTGCGCCTGTGGCAGGCCCGCAGCCCCAAGCCCATCGACATGAAGCTCTTCAGCGAGGGCCAGTACCTCCATGCCGCCGAGGAGCGCGCCATGGCTGACGCCATCAGTCAGGTGCTCTACCCCGAGGACAACCACTACGAGGGCAAGTCCCTGCGGCTGAAGCAGCAGTATTTCTTCGTGTCCGCCACCATTCAGTCCATCACCCGCAAGCACATCCAGCAGTACGGTACCCTCAAGAACTTCCATGAGAAGAATGTCATCCAGATCAACGACACCCACCCCACGCTGGTGATCCCGGAGCTGATGCGTATCCTCATCGACGACGCCGGTATGAGCTGGGACGAGGCGTGGAACATCACCACCCACTGCGTGGCCTATACCAACCACACCGTGCTGTCCGAGGCCCTTGAGGTCTGGCCGCAGCAGCTGTTCGAAACGCTGCTGCCCCGCGTGTGGCAGATATTGCAGGAGATCTCCCGCCGCTGGCAGCAGCAGGTGGAGGAATTCTATCACGACCCGGTCAAAACCGCCAAGCTGGCCATTATCTGGGGCGGCGGCGTCCGCATGGCCAACCTGTGCATCGCCGGCAGCATGGCCGTCAACGGCGTCAGCGCCCTGCACTCCGAGATTTTACGGAAGGATCTGTTCAAGGACGCCTGCCAGATGATGCCGGACAAGTTCAAGAACGTCACCAACGGCATCGACCACCGCCGCTGGGTGCCCCAGATCAACCCCGGTCTGGACGGACTGCTCCGCGACCTGATCGGCGAGGGCTATCTCACCCATCCGCAGGAGCTGAAAAAGCTGGAGGCCTACGCCGGTGACAAGGCGGTCCTTCAGCGTCTGGAGGACATCAAGCATCAGAACAAGCTGGCCTTTGCCGCCTTCGCCAGGAAGCACCAGGGTGTGGTGCTGAACACCGACGCCATCTTCGATGTGCAGGTAAAGCGCCTGCACGAGTACAAGCGCCAGCTGCTGAACGCTCTGCAGATCATCTACCTGTACCAGCGCCTGCAGGATGACCCCAGCCTGGACCTCCCGCCCCAGACGTTCCTGTTCGGCGCCAAGGCCGCCCCGGGCTACGCCGTGGCCAAGCGCATCATCCACCTCATCAATTCTCTGGCCGACCAGATCAACAGCGACCCGCTGTGCAAAGATCGGCTCCAGGTGGTGTTCCTGGAGAACTACCGCGTCTCCCTGGCCGAGGTCCTCATGCCCGCCAGCGAGGTCAGTCAGCAGATCTCCACCGCCGGCAAGGAGGCCAGCGGCACCGGCAATATGAAGTTTATGATGAACGGCGCGCTGACCGTCGGCACCCTGGACGGTGCCAACGTGGAAATGTACGACCTGCTGGGCGACGACAATATGTTCCTCTTCGGCCTCCATGCCGATGAGGTGGAGCACCTGCGCCACACCTACGACCCCAACCTGCTCTACCAGCGCGACCCGGTGCTGCGCCGCGTGCTGGACCAGCTGAAGGTTGGCTTCCGGGACGGCGTTACCTACGAGGACCTGTTCCAGCGGCTTGTCACCGGTGTGGACGGTCAGGCGGACCAGTACATGGTCCTGGCCGACTTCGCCGCCTATTGCGAAGCCGAATCCCGTATGCGCCACACCTACCGCGACCGGGAGACGTGGAACCGCATGAGCCTCACCAACATCGCCCGCAGCGGCGTCTTCGCCGCCGACCGGGCCATCTCCCAGTACGCCGACACCATCTGGCACGTGCCCTACAAGCAGTAACGCACAAGGGAGCGCCCCGCGGGGCGCTCCCTTTCTTCGCCGCACCTTCAAAGCCGTGCGGGAAACCTGCCCATATGCCGCCCCGGTAAAATCTCTATTGTAATCCCGGAGAAAGTAGTATATAATACTCCATATTATCGTGTGTTATTATGCCATTTCCGCAGAAAGGAAGTCCGCTATGATAAAAGTCCCCACCGAAAACGGCGAGATCACCATCAGCGACGCCGTGTTCACCACCATCACCGGCGCGGCCGCCACCAACTGCTTCGGCGTCAAGGGCATGGCCCAGCGCAGCATGACTGACGGGCTGGTGCATCTCCTGCGGCCCGAGGCCATGAGCAAGGGCGTCAAGGTCACGTACAATGACGACGGCACCGTGTCCATCGAGCTGCACATCGTCGTGGAAAACGGCGTCAACATCGCCACAGTCTGCCGATCCATTATGGGCGAGGTCAAGTATGTGGTCAACCTCAACACCGGCGTCACCGTCAAAGCGGTGAATGTCTGCGTGGATTCCGTCACCGTGTGACGCGCCCGGAAGGAGAACAGACATGACAGATAAGATCAGCGGCGGCGCCTTCAAGCAGATGGTCGCCTTCGGCGCCGCCTGCATCACCGCGCAGAAACAGGCCATCAACGACCTGAACGTATTTCCGGTGCCCGACGGCGACACCGGCACCAATATGTCCCTGACCATCCAGACGGCGGTGAACGAGCTCCGCAAGGCCGAGCCCGCCACCGTGGACGAGGCCGCCAAGCTGACGGCCTCCGGCCTGCTCCGGGGTGCCCGGGGCAACTCCGGCGTCATTTTGTCCCTGCTGTTCCGCGGCATGAGCAAGGTCCTCAAGGGCCACGACACCGCCGACGGCGCCCTGCTGGCCGAGGCCATGCAGGAGGGCGTTTCCACTGCCTACGGCGCGGTGATGAAGCCCGCCGAGGGCACGGTCCTCACCGTCTCCCGCCTGGCCGCCCAGCGTGCGCTGGAGGCCGCCGGCGAGAAAAACGACGCCGAGTTCGTACTGGACGAGGCCATCAAGACCGGCTATACCACCTTGGCGGAGACCATCGAGATGAACCCCGTGCTGAAAAAGGCCGGCGTAGTGGACGCCGGCGGCAAGGGCTACCTCATCATTCTGGAGGGTATGCTCCGCGCCCTGCGGGGCGAGCCCGTGCCTGAGGTGGTCGATACTGCCGAGGAGAAGGCGGACTTCGCCGCCATCGGCGACGAGGACATTACCTTCGCCTTCGACACCGTGTTCATCGTCCGCAAGACCTCCGACAAGCCCCTGGACGGCCTGCGTGCCTATCTGAACAGCATCGGCGACAGCCTGGTCATTGGCGAGGATGACGAGGCCTTCAAGGTCCACGTCCACACCGACACCCCCGGCGACGCCCTGAACGAGGCCCAGAAATACGGCACGCTGGAGCTGGCCAAGATCGAGAATATGCGTACCCAGGCCGCCGACCTGGCCGCCGGCAAGAAGGCCCAGTCCACCGACGATCTGGACGCCGTCGAGGCCGAGCTGGAGCGCGGCGAGGCTGCTGTGGCCGCGCCGGAAAAGCGCTACGGCTTCCTGGCCGTCTGCGCCGGCGAGGGCCTCGAGGCCGTGTTCCGCGACCTGACCGTGGACCGCATCGTCTCCGGCGGGCAGACCATGAACCCCTCCACCGAGGCCATCCTGCAGGAGGTCAACCGCACCCCCAGCGAGATCGTGTTCATCCTGCCCAACAACAAGAACATCATCATGGCCGCCCAGCAGTGCGTGGGCCTGACGGAAAAGCAGGTCATCGTGGTGCCCACCGCCACCGTGCCCCAGGGCATCTCCGCCATGATGGCCGTGGACCCGGACAACGACGATCCCCAGGCCATCCTGGCCGCCATGACCGAGGCCGCCGCCAACGTCACCACCGCCCAGATCACCTATGCCGCCCGCAACTCCGACTTTGACGGCTTCGCCATCAACGAGGGCGACTATCTGGCCCTGTGTGACGGCAAGCTGCTGGGCACGGACCGCAGCCTGGATGCCCTGCTGGAGAAGCTGGCCCAGGTGGCGGCGGACAAGGACGCGGAGTTCATCACCGTCTACACCGGCGAGGGCGTGGACGAGGCCCAGGCTCAGCAGGCCTCCGCCATCTTCCAGAGCCGCTGCCCCGGCGCGGAGATCACCGCCCTGCCCGGCGGCCAGCCTGTGTACTACTACATCGTGGCCATCGAGTAAGCGATACGGTGTAAGGTATGAAAGAAACGGCCCAAAGAACCGCGTCCTCCCGGCTGGACACATCCACCATGCCGCGAGGGCCGCTGAACTGGATATTCTTCCCCCTGGCGCTGCTGTACCACGAGCTGCTGCTCCGCGCCTTCGACACGCAGAACGCCTTCTTCCGCGGCACGCTGGTGATGGTCGTGCTGTTCTCCATCGCCACGGGACTGCTGCTGAGTCTGCTGGTGAACCTGCTGCACAACCGCAGGCTGGCCCAGGTGCTGATGCTGGTCGTCACGGCGCTGTGGACGCTGCTGCTGTGCGTAGAGTACTGCTGCCGCAGCTATTTCAAGTCCTATTTTTCCGTGGGCTTTATCTGCACCATGTCGGGGAACGTGGTCACGGGCTTCGGCAGCACCATACCCGGCATCGTGGCCCAGCGCCTGCCGTTCATCATCGCGGCGCTGCTGCCGCTGGCGCTGTGCATCCTGCTGCGTAAGCGCATCGTCACGGAGCACCGCATGAGCAAATGGTCGCTGCTGTTCGTCACGGCGGTCAGCGTCATCTTCCTGCTCATCGGCGAAGGGCTGGCCCGCTGGGGTACATACGGCGACAGCTACACCTACAACTTCCAAACCGACGCGGCGGTGTCCCAGTTCGGTCTGCACACGGCGGTGCGGCTGGAGGCGGAATACGCCCTGTTCGGCACGCCCCAGCCCAAGCTGGAGCTGCCCACGCAAGAGGACGAGCCGGATGACACGCCCGATGACCCGCCGGTGGAGTACGGCTATAACGCGCTGGACATCGACTTCCAGGCCCTGGCGGACAGCGCGTCCGACAGCGCGCTGCGGAGCATGGCCCAGTATTTCGGCAGCCTGACGCCCTCCAAGAAGAACGAGTACACCGGCCTGTTCCAAGGCAAGAATTTGGTGCTCATCACGGCGGAGGCGTTTTCCCCCTGGTTCATCAGCCGGGAGCTGACGCCCACGCTGTATAAGCTGACCCACGAGGGCTTCGTGTGCGAAAACTACTACCAGCCCGGCTGGGGACAGTCCACCACCGGCGGCGAGTACGCAGTGATGACCGGCCTGCTGCCCACCTGGGTAGGGAGCAACGTCAGCTTCTACGCCTCGGCCAACGATGATATGCCCTTCGCCCTGGGCAACCAGCTGCGGGCGCTGGGATACCGTACCGGCGCGTACCACGACAACATCTACAATTACTATAACCGCGACAAGACCCACCCCAACCTGGGCTACGACTATCAGGGCGTGGGCAGCGGCCTTACGGTGACGGAGGATGGCTCGTGGCCCTACTCCGACCTGGAGATGGTGCAGAACACCATTGGCGATTACATCGACGGCTACGTGTCAGACGGCACGCCCTTCCACGTGTACTACATGACCGTCAGCGGCCACGGCAGCTACGGCTGGGGTCACGCCATGGCGGCCAAGAACCGGGCCAAGGCCCAGGCGGCCTATCCCAACGCCTCCACCCAGGTGCAGGCCTACGTGGCCGCCAATCTGGAACTGGAGAACGCCTTGACCTACCTGCTGGAGCAGCTGGAGGCGGCGGGCATCGCGGAGGACACGGTGATCTGTATGAGCGCCGACCACTACCCCTACCTGCTGGCCGAGCCGGAGACGGACTACTACAACGAGCTGCGGGGCGTGGTGGACTCCGAGCGTGACACCGACCGCTACCGCAACGCCCTGGTGCTGTGGTGCGGCGGCATGGAGAACGCCGTAACGGTGACAGAGCCCTGTTCCGCCGTGGACATCGTGCCCACCCTGAGCAACCTGTTCGGCCTGGAATACGACTCCCGCCTTCTGTCGGGCCGGGACGTGCTGGACAAGGACTACGATGCGGGCAGCGCATCGGGGAGCATCCCGCTGGTGATCCTGCCCACCTCCTCCGGCAACAGCTGGGCCACGGCGGCAGGCGTGTTCGAGGCCTCCACCCGGACGTTCAACGCCCGCCCCGGCGTGACGGTGGAGGAGGACTACGTCAGCCGCGTCAACAACATCGTGGCGCTGCAATACAACTACGCCCAGCAGCTCATCGCCCGGGACTATTACCGGGTGGCGCTGGGCCGGGAGTAAAGAACAAAAGGGAGACGGCGAAGGCCGTCTCCCTTTGCTTGTATATTCCTTTTTCAGCTCACGGTGATGTTGCCCTTGACGGAGCAGCCCTTCTCCATGGTGATGGTGGCAGCCTGGATGTTGCCGGTGACGCGGGCGGTCTTGCCCAGCGTCACATCGCCGGAGCACTGCACATCGCCGTTGATAATACCGCGGCAGATCAGCGTGCCCACCACCAGGTTGCCGGTGATGACAGAGCCCTCGCCGATGGTCATAGCGTCGCTGACGGTGGCGTCGCCCTGCATGGACTTGCCGTTCAGCTCCAGCTGCTTGGCGGTGACGTTGCCGTGGTGATCCGCACGGAGCAGCACCGTGCCGGTGCTGATGATGTCGCCCTCGAACTTGCCGCAGATCTCCACGTTGCTGTCGGTCTTCAGCGTGCCGGTCAGCTCCGTGCCGGGTGCGATATAGGTGGTGGCCACCGCCGGGGCGGGCTTCACGGGTTCAGGCGCGGGGACGACAGGCGCGGGCTTCTGCGCCGCGGGATGCTTCCCGTCCTGCTTGGCGGCCACGCCGGCGGAGGGCACGACCTCCTCGTCCTCACCGATCTTGACGCCGAACAGCTCGTAGGCGATGCGGTTGAAGATGTCGCCCTTTTTCAGTCTACCCATCTTTGTCATGCGGATCTACCCCTTTCTTCGTGCAGCAGCGCTGCGCTGTGCAGATGAAACGAATTGTGATAGTGTTATTCTACCACAGCGCGCTGTCAAAAATGGGCACGTCTGCATAAAACGACAGGAAAACTGCGGAAACGGCACATTTCGCCGTCAGTGGCGGCCCACCCGATCCCATTCGTCCGGGTCCTCGTACAGCAGGTGGATGTCCTCCATGTAGGGCGACTCCATAGGATTGGCCATGGGCGCGGCGGCCTTATAGCGCTCCAGGTTGCGCCGTGAGCGCTCCGGCGGCTGTACCGTCCCCGCTCCGGCGATGCACCCGCCGGGGCAGGCCATGCCCTCCAGCAGGTAGCCGTCGTACTTGCCGGTGCGGGCAACGCGCAGCATCTGGCGGCACTCCCGCAGGCCCTCGGCATACACGGTCTTGACCTCCATATTGGGGCGCTCACGGTGGATCACGTCCTCCACTGCCTTGGCCACGCCGCCGCTGGCGGCAAAGCCTACGCCGGGGGCGCTGGCCTCAAAGTGGGAGGGCGCGTCGGGGATCTGGCTGAAGTCGATGTTCTTGGCCTCGAACATGCCCCGCAGCTCCTCGAAGGTCAGGACGAAGTCCACCTCGCTGCGGACACTGCGGCGGCTGGCC
>ENA-OUQG01000687-OUQG01000687.1-human-gut-metagenome-genome-assembly--contig:-NODE-687-length-20059-cov-5.698610_pt1 | contig 20059 bp, 18 predicted proteins | sample MGYA00237943_ERZ548823 | MGnify/ENA primary metagenome ERZ548823 (study PRJEB26490, sample SAMN05194731) | human gut metagenome | biome: terrestrial biome; feature: human-associated habitat; material... | reverse complement strand
AGATCTACACTATCCTCTTCGTCGGCAGCGTCAGATGTGTATAAGAGACAGCTGTAGCTAACTTCGCAAAAGAAGTTATTGAACAGCATTACAGTAAGATTGTTCAGATCTCAAGAAATGTTAATACATTCCGTGATGATATGACCATGTTTACAAATAATGTTGCTACATACAATAAAGAGAGTGCAGCAAAAGCTGATGCTGACATCGAGAAATTAATTGCATCAATGTCTGATATTAAGTTATTAGATCCTACTGATGCAGCTGACTTTGAGAAACTGAAAGGCTTCATCAACTCAGCTATCGATGTTTACAAAAACAAGATGGAACGCATGGTTGATAGAGGTTATTCTGTTGACGTAAGAAACACTTACAATAACGAATTGTTCCCTGTTTTAAATGACTCTATTGCTGAAATTAACCGCTTAGTTGGTTTGTACCTAGATAGAGTTGACAACAACGTCACCTCAATGACTGATGTAACCCCTATCATCATTATTCTTGTAACCACTTTAATTGCTGTAATTTTCTCAGCTGTTATCGCCTACAAATTGCCTAAAGCTTTCATCGGTGTTCTACACTATGCTGTGTCACATGCTTCCGTGATGGCTCGTGGTGACTTAACACAGACTGTTGAGAACAGAGGTCGTACAGATGAATTTGGTAAGTTATTAGACTCATTGGAAAAGATGCGTTTAGACTGGCAGAACAACGTTAAGGTTATTAAGTCTGCAACAGATAATGTTATCCAGACATTCAACAAAATTGATGCGGTTACTTCTGATATGAATGATATTGCTCATGAGGCTCAGAACCGTTCAATTACCGTTGCAGCTGCTGCTGACGAAATGGTTTCCACTACATCTGACATTGCTAAAAACTGCGAATCTGCAGCTGCAAATTCAAGTCAGTCAAATGATACTACTCAGCAGGGTGTTCATAAGGTTCAGTTAACCATTGAGGGAATTCAGAACCAGGTTGTTAAATCAAAACAGGATGCTGAATATGTACAGTCTTTAGTTGATCAGGCCCAGAAGATTGGCACTATTGTTCAGACAATTGATGACATTGCTTCTCAGACCAATCTGCTTGCTCTTAATGCCGCCATTGAAGCTGCCCGTGCCGGTGAGTACGGTAAAGGATTCGCTGTTGTTGCAGATGAAGTTCGTGCCCTTGCATCAAGAACTTCAACATCAACTCAGGAAATTACCAAGATGGTTACTCAGATTCAGTCAAATGCTAATACAGCAAATGAGTCAATGCAGTCATCAGTTAAGAACATGGATAACTTAGCTGTTGAGACCAGCACTATCGAAGAGCTTCTGAACAACATTACTGAGCAGGTAAGCTCTGTAAACGCACAGATCACACAGATTGCAACTGCAGCCGAACAGCAGACTACAGCTACATCTGAAATTTCTGGCAATATGCAGGATATTACACACTCTTCACAGTCTCTATCAAAAAACTGTTCTGATGCAAAAGACGAAGTTAAGCGTTCTATGTCCCTGTTGCAGGATCTGGAGGAGAGTTTAAACAGGTTCAAGATTTAAATTTTTGTTACCAATTCAGCTGACAGGCAACCATTAAGCGTTGCCTGTTTTTTTTGTTTTGTTGAATTACAGAAAATGAGGACTGACTTTTATTAACATGATTTCAGTAATTGTCTCTATAAGACAGAGATGATGGTAACGCGAGTGTTATTATGTTACTTTTACAAATTTAAATGCCTTAAATTTAAACACTAATTTACAAACTGTGAATGGTCTCGTAGATATCTTCTGCCATCTGCGCTGATATTCCAGGCACTTTTTTTAACTCCTCCACACTGGCATTCATAACTTCTCTGATACCGCCCAAATGCTTTAATAAAGCCTGACGTCTTTTTGGACCAATGCCCTGAATATTCTCAAGTACACTGTGCGTTCTTGCTTTCTGTCTTCTGTTTCTGTGCCCTGTTATAGCAAATCTGTGTGACTCATCACGAATATGCAGTACCAGCTGCAGAGCAGGATCATCTAGTGTTAGGTGATACTCTTCTCTTGTATAACCACGAATTAATGTCTCTAAACCTTCTTTTCTACCCTCACCTTTGGCTACAGCTACGATTAAAGGAGGAGTTACTTTAAACTTTGAAAAAATATCAGATATAACATCTTCAGCCTGTTTTAACTGACCTTTACCACCATCAATAAAGATAAGCTCGGGGATAATACCTTCACAAGGATCTTTAAAACGACGTGTTAATACCTGATGCATCGCTGCAAAGTCATCACCTGGAGTAATACCTTCAATATTAAAGCGTCTGTAGTTGGCACTGTCAGGGCCTTCACGATTAAAAGATACACAAGATGCTACAGTAAGCTCACCTTGTGTATGAGAGATATCATAGCACTCAATATGATTTACATTAGAGATATGTAATAACTGCTCTAAAGACTCAATTCTCTTTTTAGCTGTGGTCTTATCAGCTAATTTAGCCTGTAAAGATGCTTTAGCATTCTCTTTAGCTAATTTTAAGTATTTTGCTCTCTCTGCTCTAACTGAGGTTAAAAAGTGGATTTCTTTTGAGCAATGTTTTTTTACAGCTTCAGCAATAACCTCAGGCTCTTCAATCTTATCGTCTAAGATAATTTCCTTTGGATACATTGAAGCTCTGCTCTCAGATAGATAAAACTGTGTTACAAAAGCAGTAAGAGGATCATCCCCATCTATTTCTGACAATTTTGAAAAATATGAACGAGTACCGATGATCCTGCCTTTTCTGATAAAGAGCACATGAGAACAGCAAAGCTCTTGAGCACATTCATGAGCAATTACGTCCATATCAAACATTAAATCGCCTGATACTGCCTGAGACTCCTGAACACTTCTTAGAGCTAACAGTTGATCTCTTAATTTGGCTGCCTCTTCAAATTCAAGTTTTTCAGAGGCCTCATCCATTCTTTTAGTCAAATCATTTAGAACATCCTGATTTTGACCTTTTAAGAACATTCTGATGTAATTAACCTGTTCCATGTAATTCTTATAGGCACTTTCACTCATGGGAACACATGGCGCCAGACACTTACCAATTTGGGCCATAAGACAAGGTCTTGAGCGGTGAGCATAAACGGTATCAGCGCATTGTCTTATTGGAAAGAGCTTTTGTAAAAGCTTTAAACTCTCTTTTGCTGCACTGACATCAGGATATGGACCAAAGTACTCACAATCAATCTTTTTAGCACCACGGTAATAAAAGAGTCTTGGATGCTTTGATTTTGAGAGGACTAAGTATGGGTAGGACTTATCATCACGTAAAAGGATGTTGTAGTGAGGTTGATACTTCTTAATTAGATTGTTCTCTAAGATTAGAGCTTCAGCCTCAGAGAAAGTAACTGTAAATTCAATATGATGGATATGATGAATTAGTGCATTTGTTTTAAAGTTAACTTCTTTTAGAAAGTACGATGACAAACGCTTTTTAAGATCTTTTGCTTTACCTACATAGATAACTGTTTCATCATCTGAATACATTCTGTAAGAGCCAGGACGATTAGGTACTGTCTTCAAGAAACTTTTATAATCAAATTTAATATCAGGCATGATTTGTATCAGAATTCACAACGACATGAATATAATTGTTTGCCGTTAAGCAAATTTTAAAAGTAATACTAATAACGATCGTACATTACAAGTCGCTAGCTAACAAAGCTAAATAACTAATTGATATTGCGAAAATGCTCTTACTTTTGAAGTATGGCTCAACGCCTTTTTCAAATAAAGTTGCTATGGTATCTAAGGTAAGAGATTTACCAAAACGACGTGGAGGGAAATAAAAACATGTTTTTGTTTGACGAGCTTTGGAATGTATTCAGTCTTATCAACATAGATAAAGTTCTCTAAAGTAAAGTCCACAAATGAGGCTGTTGAGCTGATATCTTTCATATGTATTATCTCCAAACCTACTTTGAAGGTTATAGCCTGAAAAGGTATATCTTTGACTTTAATAGTGGTAATTTGCGAACAAAAAAAGCAGAGCCGTGTTTGTGGATGATAAATCTTAAGAAACAAAAATGCCCTCAAAAGAGGGCATTTTTAAGAAAAGCAATAATTACTTCAAACTTAAAGCTAAATCGTAAGTGCTCTTCATGAACTGGTGCTTCATGTTGTTGATGCACTCGATGATGTCATGGTGAACTAGTTCGCCACGCTCAACACCGATACAACGACCTGATTCGCCGCTCTTTAATAGCTCACAAGCATATGCGCCCATACGTGATGCTAATACACGGTCAACAGCTGTTGGTGAACCACCACGCTGAATGTGACCTAGAACAGTAGCACGGGTCTCAAGACCTGTTAACTCTTCTAACTCTTTAGCCATCTGATGAACATCAGTCTGATTCTCGCATACAACCAGGATTGCATGACGCTTGCCTGAATCGATGCCTTTCTTGATGTCAGCATAAACCTGCTCTTTGTTCCACTGAACTTCTGGAACAAGAACTGCCTCAGTACCGCATGATACTGCTGCGCATACAGCTAAATCGCCACAGTGGTGGCCCATAACTTCAACAACGCTGATACGCTTGTGTGAAGAACAGGTGTCACGTAACTTATCAATAGCTTCAACAGCTGTATTTAAAGCTGTATCGAAACCGATTGTAGCATCAGTACCAGCGATATCGTTATCGATAGTGCCTGGTAAACCAATGCAAGGGAAGCCTAACTCAGAAATTAACTTAGCGCCCATGTATGAGCCGTCACCACCGATAACTACTAGAGCATCGATGCCGTGTTTCTTCATAACTTCAACACTTTCCTGACGAACCTGAGGCTGCTTGAACTGTGGGAAACGAGCTGTACCTAAGAAAGTACCTCCACGGTTTAACAGATCAGATACTGAGTGGCTGTTTAACTGTACGAAATTACCTGAATGTAATCCAGAGTAACCATCACGTACACCTAAAACTTCCCAACCATATGATAAAGCTGTGCGAACTACAGCACGAATAGCTGCGTTCATGCCTGGTGCATCACCACCTGAGGTCAGAACACCAATTTTCTTGATTGCCATATTACACGTGTCCGTTATTTTTTAATTAAGCCTTTGCAGCTGCTTCGATAATAGCAGTGAAATCTGGAGCCTTTAATGAAGCACCACCAATTAAGCCACCATCAACATCTGGCTGTGCGAAGATGTCAGCAGCATTCTTAGCGTTGCATGAACCACCGTAAAGAATACGTACGCCGTCAGCAACTTCTGCATTGAAGGTCTTTAAGAACTCACGGATACCGTGGTGAACGTTCTGTGCGATTTCAGGAGTTGCAGTCTTACCAGTACCGATTGCCCAAATTGGCTCGTAAGCAATGATGGCATTCTTGAAAGCTTCGATACCGCATAAATCGATAACAGCCTTGATTTCTGCCTTGCAAACATCAAGAGTCTTACCTGCATCGTACTCAGCCTCTGACTCGCCGATGCATAATACTGGAGTTAAACCGTTATCCTGAGCAGCTTTGAACTTGCCAGCTACGATTTCATTTGACTCATTGTGGTAGCCACGACGCTCTGAGTGACCAACGATAGCGTAGGTGCAGCCGAATTCCTTTATCATCTCAGGTGAGTTCTCACCAGTGTAAGCACCCTTAGTGTGGATATCGCAGTCCTCTGAACCCCACTTTAAGCTTGAACCAGTTGCTAATGATTCAACCATACCAATGAAAATAGCAGGAGCACAAATTGCAACATCTACGTTTGCATTTTTGTCAGCTGGCTCTCTGAATGCCTTAATTAAATCAGTAACAGTTGACTTGGTACCGTTTAATTTCCAGTTACCCATTACAACAGGTTTTCTCATGATCCTATCCTCAATAAATACATTTTTTGATACAGCCGTTAGTGCTGTTCTGATTGAATATCACTTTCTTTTCAGCACACAAACTTTCGGTATTTTACTATAAAAAGCACATTTTGATCGCTTTTTTTTCTTGCAACCCAAAAAAGACAGCTCTTATTGCATAAGAATGCGATGTTTTATGTGAGCGTAAGCGTTTTATTATGGTGGCAAATTTTGGTGCAAATTTCTTTTGAGATATTAAGTGTTTAAAGTATTGTACAGCCAAATTTTCTGTGTATTCGGTTATGAAACTGTCATGTTGTACTTATGAGACTTTCTTCCTTACTATCTCAAATCTTCAGGAGTTAAAAAAGGGAACCATATATACAGGAAGGAAATGTATTCCATTAGCAAAAGCATAATCCTTAGTGGGGATAACGTATTTGTTCTTTACTCTTCTACTGAACTTTTCACAAAAGACTTCTAGTGATTTGTGTTGCCTGTAATTGCAAGACTTAACCTCAATAGGACTTATCTTGTCACCTTCAGAGATTAAAAAATCTACTTCATACAGATGATTAGAGGTTTCACTTTTCATAGTGTAATAGAAAAGTTTATAACCTTTTGAAACTAGCATTTGAGCTATAGCATTTTCGTAAACATAACCAAAATTAGCTTCAAGCTTATCTGAAAGCAATTAGTTATAAATTACATTCTCTGTGTATTTCTTGTTAATAAAAGCAAGTGTAATGAAAAGTCCTGTATCTGAAAGAAACAATTTGTAGCGGCTGTCATCAGCAAAAAGACTTACTTCACCATTTTGATTCATTACTTTGTAGGCAATGTTAAGTTCATAGGAACTTAAAATATCTGGCAGTAACTTCTGAACACTAACAGATCTTGCTCCTTTCTTTACATTAGACAGGATAAAACTAGAGGCTTGGTTAAGCAGGTTTTCAGGTATTGCCTTGAATAACTTGTAAGCAAATCCTTTTCTCTTAATCTTTAAAAGTTCATCTTCATATTATTTTAGGATCTGTCTTTTTACACAGTCTACCTCTTCAAGGTTGTTTGTAATGATAGCTTCAGGCATACCTCCTATTAACATGAAGAGGTTAAATTTTTGCATTAAGTTTTGGTGTAGAGTCGTTCCTGCCTCGTTTTTATCTTCTATGAGCTGTTTTATGGTATCAGCTGTGATTTCATCTCCAGTAGCCCATAAAAACTCTTCAAAATCTAAAGGTATTAGAGTGAGTTTTAACTCTTCACCTGGTATCAGAATATTTTGAAGGTTCTTCTTACGCTCAAGATATGAGCCTGTTTCTAGATATTTATATCTGCCATCTGCTACAAGATATTTGATAGCCTGTCTTGCTCGAGGAAAGTACTCAACCTCATCAAAAATAATGACTGAGTCATGTTCATAGAGTCTTACATGAGTAAACTGTTGCAGCTTTAGAAAAAAACAATCTAAATTCTGCATGTCATCAAACAAGCTTATGAGCTCTTTAGTTGCTGTTTCAAAGTCAATCAGAATGTAGGTTTAAATTCATTTTTAGCAAACTCTTTTACAAGCGTAGTTTTACCAACACCTTTAGCACCTTTAACTAAAAGAGCATTGCGATTGCTGTGTTTTCCTTGCCACTCTAAAAGAGACTTCTAACTCTTTCTTTTGAAAATGAATCTGTCTATTAAGTATCGACCTATAGTTAGCGATTATACTTAAATTCTGATTTAATTAGAAATATAAATGACACTAATCACCATTCATTAAAAAGTAAATACGCTGTTAACTACATAGCCTTTAGCACTTTTGCTTTTACTTAGTCTACTTGTAACTAAGAGCTGTCAGGCGAATTGATTATCAAAAGAACTATTCATATTCAGAAAAAGAAGCAATTCCTGAATAAGAAACAAACCGTTAGAATGTAAAGATGAGTTTTCTTCTTTATATTATTCACGGAGTGATGGGCGATCTTTTGAAAATCTAAACAGCATTAACAGCTGTATACATCTTTAACTGTAGTTAAACTGGAAAGAAGCTGCAAACTCAGCCATTCTTTGTTTACGCTCTTTCTCATTTTTAGCGATCTTTTCTTCAGCTTTCTGTCTTTCCTTCTTGTAATTGAACTCCTTGCAGTTATAGCGTCTGAGGTAATCAATGAGGCTATAACCTAAGACATACAGGGGAAGCATGATTACTTTTGGATTGTACTGGTTTGTTAGTACAGTTGATTGAGAGATGGTCTCAATAGCAGTAGTAGAGCAGTCACTTACTGCTTTCATTAACATAGAGATATTTGTAATCATCTCTAAGGCATTATTTAATGGAATGCTTTGGTAGCTCAAAAGAGTATTTACCATGTTATCGACTAATTGAGCTACTGATGCTGACACACTAAGAGAATGTTCTGATCCAAAAAAGATAGGAGTGTCATCTAAGGACAATTCATTTTCAAAGATAGACTTTGAAGCACAATGGGATGAATTTAAAAATATCTCTTTTAACTCTTGTTCAATTACTTGAGGATCGGTGTCATCATTATTTAATGAAGCATCGTGTCTAGAAACTGGAGCTAACTCATCTAAAGCATCAGTATTTACAGGCTCTAAAGTCTCAGAACCAAAATCTTGAGAATAAGCTTCACCGTGCAGATCTTTTTTACCTTTTAAAAACTCTGCTTTTGAAGAATTCGATGAGGAGCGTAGTTCTTTATTATTAGCATAATAAAAAGCAGAGCTTGCAGTTGCTGAATCTAAAGATGCTTTAGATTCAGCAGAAATGATTCCCTGCTTTAAAGGATTGATCTTATCCTCATAAGTTTGTTGTTTAGATTGTCTTTCAAGCTCTCGTTGAAATGCAACTAAACTGCTAGCATTGATAGCTCCTGCATTGATAGTGTTGGCTATAAGATTGGTATTCGGTAAAAGCGTTGCTGTAGCTGCACTTGTAGCATTAGATGAAAGGGTTGATGCATTTACAGCATTGCTTTGCATAGAAAAAAACTGTTTTTTAGCAAGCAAACTGTCAGATGACAGTAAAATTGCCTGTACATTGCCCAAATTCAGTACATTTCCCATTTTTATAATTTCCCAAAAAATATGTTTTTTAGGAAGGTGCAAGGATAGTGCCATTATTTAACTTTATGATCTTTAATAATATTTTTAATTTATAAGAAAGAGCGCCTGCCACTTCCTGCCAAAAAAGGCAAAGACGAGGCAAATTTGAATTGACAATAATTTATAAAACTTTAAAAATAAGGCTTTCATATATCTATTATTGAATTACTCAATAAATAAAAAAGTTAACATCAACTTTATTACAACATTACAGATCTATAGATGTAGAGCACATATTCAAAGTTACCTATCTAGAAATTTGTAAGGTCAGGATTATTTACCTGTGTTTAAGACAGTAAGATTAGTGTTTTAGAACAAGACAGATTTAAATCTAAAAGTCGTTAACTTCAACTATAAAAAGATTATTTAGCTTTTCAACAGGAGCCTAGTTTTATGCGCGTTCTTAAGTTTGGCGGTACATCAGTTGCAAATGCTCAGAGATTTCAGGATGTAGCTGAAATTGCGCTTGATACTGCTAAGAGATCACAGACAGCTTTAGTTCTGTCTGCTCCAGCAAAGATCACCAATTTATTAGTAGCTTTGGTAGCACAGGGTGCTGCCGGTAAAGACGGAAGCGAAGAGTTCGCTCAGATCCGCGCTATTGTTGAACCAATTATTACAACCTTAGGCTCAAAGTACGAAAAGTTCGACACTGACAATATTTTAGGTGAATTCAACAAGACCATGGACATCTTAAAACAGCGTTTAGATGGTATGGTTTTATTAGGTGTATGTCCTGAACTTGTAATGGCATTCGTTGAAAGCCGTGGTGAGAGTTTCTCAATTCTAATCATGTCAGAGCTGTTAAAGGCTTTAGGCAAGAAAGTAAGAGTAATTGATCCTGTTCAGGTATTAGTAACAGAAGGCGGTATCATGGAGTCTTCTGTAAACATTGAGCTGTCAAGAGCACGTTATGCCGCTCTGCCTGATGACAAAGAAGCTATCACTTTAATGTCAGGCTTCTGTGGCGGTAATGCTCAAGGTCAGTTAGTACTGTTAGGCAGAAATGGTTCTGATTACTCAGCTGCATGTTTAGCTGCAATTTCAAATGCTGAGTGCTGTGAAATCTGGACAGACGTTGACGGTGTTTACAGCTGTGATCCAAGAGTAGTAGAAGGCGCAGTTCTTCTAAAGAAGATGTCATACGCTGAAGCTATGGAGTTATCTTACTTTGGTGCTAAGGTTCTACATCCTCGTACCATTGCTCCTATTGCACAGTTTGAGATCCCTTGCTTAATTAAGAACACCAAGAATCCAAAAGGTCCTGGCACCTTAATTTCTGAGGAAACTGATTTATCAGTACCAATTAAAGGTATTTCTGACTTAAAGAATGTTGCTCTAATCAATATCTCAGGTCCTGGTATGAAGGGTATGGTAGGTATGGCAGGTCGTCTGTTTACCGCTGTATCAAGAGCAGGCATTTCTATTACCTTAATTACTCAGTCATCATCTGAGTACTCAATTTCATTCTGCATCAGCCAGTCAGAACTTGCTAAGGCTAAGAAAGTAATCAATGCAGAATTTAAATTAGAGCTAAAAGATGGCTTATTAAATCCTGTTGAAATAAAGGAAGGTTGCGCAATTATCTCCGTTGTAGGCGATGGTATGCGCATGGTGCGCGGAATTTCAGGTAAATTCTTTAGAGCCTTAGCTGAGGCAAACGTAAACATCAGAGCAATTGCTCAGGGCTCATCTGAACGTTCAATCTCAGCTGTAATCTCACAAAAGAGAGTTACAGAGGCAGTAGCTTTTGCCCATACAGCTTTCTTTAATTCAAGACAGCGTATTGATGTTGTACTAATCGGTTGCGGTGGTGTAGGTGGTGAGCTTTTAGCTCAGATAAAGCGTCAGAGAACAGAATTGTCAGACAGTCACGGTATTGATATTCGTGTTGTAGGTATCGGTAACTCTAAGCACTTTATCTCAGATCCAAATTGTGTGGATTTAGAGAACTATAAAGATTTATTAGCTAAGAGCGATAAACCTACATTAACTCCAGAGGCAGCAGAGCAGTTAATTAAAGACGCTCATTTAATTAACCCTGTTTTAGTTGATTGCACCTCATCTGAAGAGTTAGCTCTTAAGTATGTTGATTTCATGAAAGCAGGTTACCATGTGGTAACACCTAGCAAGAAAGCTAACACCGGTTCCTATGAGTACTATCAGGAGTTAAGAAGAACAGCTCGTGCTCAGCACAGAAAGTTCTTATATGAAGCAAACGTAGGTGCTGGCCTTCCTGTAATCAATACTGTGCAGAATGAGTTAGCAGCAGGCGACAGACTTATTGACTTCTCAGGAATCTTATCAGGTACTCTTTCATACCTGTTTGGTTTAGTTGAAGATGGTATGACCTTATCAGAGGCAACTAAGATTGCTTATGAGAAGGGCTTTACTGAGCCAAATCCAAAAGACGATCTTGATGGTATGGATGTTGCAAGAAAACTGTTAATTCTAGCTCGTGAATGCGGTCTGAAGTTAGAGTTATCAGATGTTGATGTACAAGGAGCTGTTCCTTCTGAATACTTACAGGGCAATAATGCTTTGGAAGTTATCGAGAACATCAAGAAAGCTGATGCTTCATTTACATCTTTAGTTAAAAAAGCTAAAGCTGAAGGTAAGGTATTACGCTATGTCGGTTCTATTAAAGACGGTAAGTGCACCTGCTCTGTACAGGCAGTAGGTCCTGATCAGGCTTTATTCAAGGTTCGTGACGGTGAGAATGCTTTAGCATTCACCACAGCTTACTATCAGCCAATTCCATTAGTAATCAGAGGTTATGGTGCAGGTACTGCAGTAACTGCAGCAGGTGTGCTCTCTGATGTTTTACGTTTACAGAATTGGGCTCATGAGGATTAGAATTTAACCATGTCTAAGATTTTTAAAGCATATGCTCCTGCATCAGCTGCAAACCTGTCAGTAGGTTTTGATTTATTAGGTGCAGCTCTAAAGCCAATCGATGGAGCTTTATTAGGAGATGAAATTACCATCTCTGAAAACTCAGGAAAAGGTTGTGATGTTGCAGTGGTTGGTCGTTTTGCCCACAAACTGCCATCTGATCCTAAAAAGAACATCGTGTACGATGCATATTTAATGTACAAAGATGCCTTAGAGAAAAAAGGCTTAAAAGTTAAAGATGTGCACATGGAGTTATCTAAGAACCTTCCAGTGTGCTCAGGTTTAGGCTCATCAGCAGCTTCTGTGGTAGCTGCTGTAGTAGCTCTAGATGCTATTCATTCAGAAGCTTTAGGTCAGGAAGGCTGCCTTGAGCTTATGGGTAGACTTGAGGGAAAAATCTCAGGCTCTATTCATTACGATAATGTTGCTCCATGCTATTTCGGTGGTCTGCAGCTTATCGTTCAGGAAAATGGAGTGATATCTACCACTCTTCCTGATTTTGATAACTGGTACTGGGTATCATGTTTCCCTGGTATTAAAGTTTCAACTAATGCTGCTCGTCAAATTCTTCCAAAGGAATATTCACGTGCTGATGTGATTACCTTTGGTCGTCGTTTAGCTACCTTCGTACATGCCTGTCATGAGGGTAATGACAAGCTTGCAGCTTCCTGCTTAATCGACGTAATTGCAGAGCCATACAGAGCAAGCTTAATTCCAGGTTTTACTGATGCAAGAGAGCATGGTAAGACCTTGGGAGCTCTTGCAACCGGTATTTCAGGCTCTGGTTCATCTGTATTCTCAATCTTTGAAGACAAAGAAAAGGCAGAGCAGATGAAAGAATATCTTGAGAGAAACTTTATTGCCAACGAAGACGGATTCTGTCATATTTGTAAGATAGACAGACGTGGTGCCTATGCAGAAGCTTTAGAGGATTAGTAAATAAATTATGGAACTATACAATTTAAAAGATCATAACGAGAAGGTATCTTTTGCACAGGCAGTTGTAAAAGGTATTGGTAAAGATCAGGGCTTATTCTTCCCAGATCATATTGAGCCATTAGCTAATGTAGATGAGTTATTAGACCTACCATTAGTTGAGCGTTCTCAAAAGATTTTACGTCACTTAATCGGTGATGAGATCCCTGAATTAGAGAGCATTATTGCTGATGCTTTTACTTTTAAAGCTCCAATAGTAAAAGCTGATGAGAATGTATATGCCTTAGAGTTATTCCACGGTCCCACCTTAGCATTCAAAGACTTTGGTGCTCGCTTCATGGCTCGAGTCTTAGGCTCTATCCGTGGTGATAAGCATTTAACTATTTTAACTGCAACCTCAGGTGATACTGGTGCTGCAGTAGCTGCTGCTTTCTATGAGCAGAAGGGTATTGATGTTGTAGTTCTATATCCAAAAGGAAAGATTTCAGATCTTCAGGAAAAGTTAATTGCCACATTAGGCAAGAATATTAAAGCTGTCCAGGTTGATGGTATTTTTGATGAGTGCCAGGACATGGTAAAGACTGCCTTTGATGATGTTGAGTTTAAGACTGCTGTAGGTCTTAACAGTGCCAACTCAATTAACATCAGCCGTTTATTAGCTCAGGTATCATACTACTTTGAGGCTGTGTCACAGCTGCCAAAAGAGAAGCGAAACAGTGTGGTATTCTCTGTTCCATGCGGTAACTTCGGTAACATCACCGCAGGTTTAATTGCTAAAGCCTTAGGTCTTAAGGCCCGTTTTGTGATCTCCTGCAATGCCAATGACACTGTACCACGTTACCTTCAGTCAGGTAAGTGGGATCCTCATGCAACAGTTGCAACACTGTCAAACGCAATGGATATCTCAAGACCTAACAACTGGCCACGTGTTGAGGCTCTGGTAAAGATGCAGGGCTGGTCATTAAAGGATTTTGCATTCGGCTCAATGTCAGATGCTGAGACTGAAAAGACCATGCAGAACCTGTATAAAAAGACAGGCTATATTTTAGAGCCACACGCTGCTATTGCCTATCAGACCTTAGAGAACAATCTCAAAGATGGTGAGACCGGTATCTTCTTAGGCACAGCTCATCCTGCCAAGTTCAAGGCTGATGTAGATAGAATTTTAGGTATCGATTTACCTCTACCTAAGGCTTTAGCTGATAAGGCTAAGTTAGCTTCACAGGCAGTAGAGCTACCTGCTGACTACAATACTTTAAAAGCTTATGTTTTAAAGGAATTAAAGCTTAACTAGTTTAAGTTTATATCTTTAAAACCAGTTTTCTAGTACAGTCTAGAAAAGAACAATTAAAGATCTTTCACTTAATTAAAAGGGGGAGATCTTTTTTTATGAAAGCCATAAAGTAGCTCAGATCCAATAAGACAAATAAAGATCCGACATTCCTTAGAAAGTCTAAAAAAATCATTAAGACTCAAGCAGTTATAAAAAAGCTAAGTTTGCAACGTTTTAGCTCTCTTACGCTTATTAGCACCAAAGATCTTCATAACATAGCCATTAGAACTGTCTTGAACTTCAATATCATCACAGATGTAGCCAACTTCTCTAAGACCAGCAACAGCTTGTACAGCTTTGCAGAACCTATGTTTTTTCAAGACGGGCTTGTACTGTTCCTAATATGCAGTTCCATGAGTCAGAACGCTAAAAATGATGCGACACATTTTATGGGCTAGTGCAACATTCGACTTCTTTGTGCCACGTCTTTCTTTGAACCTTTGGAGAACCTCATGAAGGAAACCTTTCTTCATAAGAACGATGCCTGAAACAGCTTCAACCAGAAGAACCTTGAGATATTTATTGCCAGGAGTAGTTCTGCCAGAGTACTTCTTACCGGCAGACTCGTTATTACCAGGAGCAAGACCAATCCATTTACAGAAGCGTCTTATGGACGTGAATTGAGAGATGTCATCGCCTAATTCACAGATAATACCCATAGCAGTAATGTCTTTGATACCGGGAATGGAAGTAAGCAACTTCATAGGATGAGTGTAAGGTTTAAGCTTATCTCTCAGATTGGCTTCAGACTCTGCTATCTGTGCATCAAGGAATTTAATGTGTTCCATATTTTGTCTTATGGCAAACCAAACTTCACTTTCCATATCAGCCTGAAGGGCATCATAGATTTGCTGAGGTGTAGCCTTGAGCTTATCTTGTTTACAGGAGGTGATCTCAATAATGTGATTATAAAGAGTCTCTCCATGTTCACCATTGATTAGACAATCAATGATTTTAGTAGCCTTCTTACCACGAATATCACTGAATACACTAGAAGCTCTGCAACCAACCTGACACAATTGTTTGTGCATGATGTTAAGAAACCTTTTCTCGATATTTTCAAGGTAAAGAAAGACCGCCATAGACATCGAAGCTGTCTGAATTCTTTTGCAGGAACAAATGAAGCTCGATAGGTTTCCTGTCTTGCAACCTCAGCTAAATGAATGGCGTCAGCTAAATCTGTTTTGCTACCTCTCTTATTTTTAACGTCACGAGCATTTACAACGACAATCTGTTTATTGGTACAACCTACGTTTTCCAAAGACTCATATAAAGATTGCCAGTAAACACCTGTGGATTCCATGATAAGAACTTCAGCTTCTTTTGCCTTGCACCACGAAGCAAAAGCATCAAGTTCAGGTTTTGATGCGCCTGATCCCCTGTTCTCATTGAATAAACTGCTACTGCCGTACTCACAGTTCTGATAGGTTGCAACTATCAGATTAGAATGAACATCTATTCCTATGGCACTTCTGTGAAGAGCATGAAACGTAGCAAGGTTTTCACGCTTATTATGTGCTACACTCGTAGAGCCTCTTTTATAAAGGTAAGGTTGATTAGAAATTGATGATCTTTCTCCAAATAGGTGCCATAAGTAAACTTGAATTACATATTTACCAAAAGCAAATCTGTATCCTGTTTTTTTATGCGAAATCGTTGAAAGGTTTACAACGTCATCATGCTGTTGTACAGCGATAGCACCTGCCATAATTTTTTTACGGAGTCAGATGCTCTCAAAAAAGCCACATGGAACGAGAAGGATCATCTATTTAAGAATAGGTGATTTTGATAAGAAGTGTGATTGAGCGAAGAATGCCACGCTTTCATTAGCTGTTGTGAACGAACTCTCCGCTCATGTTATTTTTTTACCTGATAAGTCTACAGAACGTCAAAATCCATTGTTAGGTAGCAGACGGAACCGCTTTAAATTTTATTCCAATGGAACTAAGTACTTTTTGTAATGTGTCAAAATAAGGTCTGTTTCCTTCTTTTAGGCTCTTATACAAACTTTCTCTGTTTAGCCCTGTTTCCTTTGCGATTCTTGTCATGCCTTTTGCCCTGGCAACAGTATCAAGAGCTTTAAGTAATTCATTAGGATCGTTTGACTCTAAGGCAATGTTTATATACTCAGCAATAACTTCCTCGTTATCCAAGAAGTTGGCTGCATCAAATATTTCTGACTTAATTTTTTTTGCCATTTTCTTCCTGCTCCTGTAATTTATAAATGCTAATTATTTTTTCTGTTTTAAGAATATCTTTTTCCTGATTTGACTTTGTTCCTCCATAGGCAACAACATAAATATTTGTTCCGTCGCAGAAATAGTAAATTCTGTATCCTGCACTAACTGCTATGCGCATTGAAAAAATTTATGTATATTGCTTACGATAGGTTTGCTATCTCCAAAATTGCCATTTTTAGCCTGTTCCAGACGACTAATAATTCTGGCTTTAGCAATAGGAGCTTTAATTTTTTTTAACCATTTAGAAAAAGGTTCTAGCAATATTATTCTGTTCATAATATCTTATTGTAGCTTATGGGCTACATTTATTCAAATACATATTTGGTAATTTTCCAATTTGTTTTAACTGACCTATAACAGTTGATATTCTACGAAAGGGATTTTATCTGTAGCAAAGCTATTATGAATAGGTTGGGGAGTCAGTAAGATTATTATAACTTGAAGTAAATATTCCCATTCTAATGGAAATCAGTGCCGCAAAATATATGCAGCACACAACGTTACATTATTTTAGTTTGCCGCAGTAAGGAAGTAATTCTTCAATCTTAGCAACAATACGTTTCTGCTCTGATAGAGGAGGGAGAGCAAATAAGGAATTTACTATTTTTTCTTTTGATATATTGGGTTGGGCTCCACCCATAGCTTGTTCAATAAATGAGGATCTTCTTGCAAGTAAATAATAGAAGAGATATTTATTAAATACTCCGTTAAAACAAATGCAAGCACAACAAGCTTGGTTTGTAGTTGCAGGAATATTCAAAATTCCGAGTTTTCCAATAGTGGCTCCGTACATGGCAATGAGTACAGAGCCCACATGGTTTAATCTAACAGATGTTTTTTCTAAAGCAATATTTGTAATAACTTCTTGAATATTATCGATAAAAGAGTCATTCAAATCGCCTGTTTTTAGCCAAGGAATATCCCCTCCATAATATTCATTATTTAATCTTGAAGGGGTTGCCCCTGTTGCCCAAGAACCGATATCCCCAAGTCTAATCCATTTCCAAGATTTAGGAAGCTCAAATGATAACTCATTATCTGCTATTCCAAGTAAAGGTTTTTCTTTCTTAGTAACAGGTCGGAATAAAGCGTTATTGAGATCAGAGCTTAAAAAATGAATAATCAATCCAACACAGGCAGATCTGTAACGGGCTGTCTAAAGTAAGTGACAAGTTATATTCAAAGAGGTGAAACAAACCTTTAAACATTGTGTTTTCCGGAATTAGTATACTAATCATAATGGATAAAGGCTCATCTCAAAGATGGCTAATGAGTTATTAATCTAAGATGGAGGCTATGGTCTGCATTTTCAATGTAGACCATGCTACAAGGAAGGGAGCTAATTAGATTTTTTCAACAACCATAAAGAGCTTTAGTCAATTTCTTTGACGTCAGCTAATTTAATGTTGTTTAGATCCTAGTATAGCTATGACCATATTGATTTATGAATATCTATTTAATTACTATATCTTAAAAGATCAAAGCAAATAAACAATACTTTACTCGAGGTTGTAGCTTAGTAAAGTAGAAGATTGTACTTTAAGGTATGTGTAAGAAATGGATACTAAAGAAAAAGATGACAGCTTATTAGTATTTTCACTTCTGAAGAAAAACTATAACTACCTTTCATATGATGCACTAAGACGTCAAGTTATGCTTGGTACAAATTTGACGTTTGGTAAAACAATTAGTGCTCTTAATACTCTGATCGATCACAAAACACTGCAACATAATGACAGTATTCCTTTCTATTACAGAACTAATCCTCATTAGGAAAGGAAAAGTTTAAGAGATCTTTATGATCCTCTGATATTAAAAGATCCTGACATAAGTAATGCACTCAAAAGAATTTATGGTATCAGAGGATTATTGTTAGCTTTGAAGTATAGAGATAAGCAACCAAATTTCCTTTATCCAGTAAACAATGAACATTATAGTAAAATAGTTGATGAGTACTTAGATTTGTCTGATTATCTACTAAATATATTGGAAAGTAACTATAAAAATGAAAAAATCAAGTTCAAGTTATTATGACAAAATGAAAAAAAATGTTGGCCTTGTTTTAGAGTACATTGACAAAAAGGGTAAAGCTGGTATTGAAAAATTAATTGAAGAAGCTGAAGAAAATAATGACGATTCAGATTAGGAGCTAAGTTTAACGTGTTTAACGAAATAAAGGTCCGCAGTGCGGACCTTTTTTGTTGTGACCTAAAGTTAAACTTAGTCCTTAGGAACAGATGTGATCTTGTTAGCTGCAGCGGTGAAGACAACATCAGATGAGCTGTTTAGGGCAGTCTCAGTTGAATCCTGAATTACACCGATAATAAAACCGATACCTACAACCTGCATTGCGATATCATTTGAAATACCAAAGATTGAACAGGCAAGAGGAATTAACATCAAAGAGCCACCTGCAATACCTGAAGTACCACAAGCACAAACAACAGCAGCAACACACATTAAGAATGAAGTACCAAAGTTAACTTCAATGCCTAAGGTATTAACGGCAGCCATAGTCATAACCACGATAGTTACAGCAGCACCTGACATATTGATGGTGCAACCTAGAGGAATAGAAATTGAGTATGACTCACGTGGTACACCTAATCTTTCACATAAAGCGATGTTTACAGGAATGTTAGCAGCAGATGATCTTGTGAAGAAAGCTGTAATACCTGAATGTAAGATTGAGGTGATAACAAGAGGGTAAGGATTCTTAAAGGTTGTTAAGAATACTAATAGAGGGTTAATTACCAGAGCAATGATTAACATGGTTGCAACTAATACGCATACTACATGAACATAGCTTAATAAGTTGGCAAAACCACCTTCCTGTGTGCATGATGAGTAAACTAAGCCTAAAACGCCTAATGGAGCAAATCTGATTACGATTCTTACAACACCGCTCACAATTGAAGCAAAGTCTGAAAGAACTGCTTTAGTAGCATCATTTGCTTTACGGAAGAGAATACCAAATAAGATACCCCATAATAAGATAGCAAGATAGTTACCTGAGATTAAAGCATTAACAGGATTGTCAACAGCTTTCTTAATGCAGCCTACTAACACAGTTGAAACATCCTGAGGTGTTTCTGCTACAGCCTGAGTTGCTAAAACAGAGAAGGTGCTTGGAAAAATTCTTGTCATGATTAAAGCAGTAGCTGCAGAGAGAGCCATTGCTAAAACATAAAGCACTAAAATTGGCTTTAATTTAGCATCTGCGCCCTGTTTGTGACGAGCGATGGAAGCTGATACTAAAACAAAGACAAGTAAAGGTGCAATTGCTTTTAAGCCTGAAACAAAGAGATCTCCTAACATGGTGATAAAGCTTTGTCCCTGTGGAACTAGGTAAGCGAGGATAATACCAAAAATCATACCTAAAACAATTTGCATAATGAAAGGGATCCTGTTGAAGAATCTAAAGAAACTTCCTTGTGGATCAACTGCGTGGATCATAATGAGCTCCAATATATAAATGATGTTTCTTGTAGCGGTTATTCGTAGCAGTTAATTAGAGCTGAAAGAAGGCAATACAGTCTTTAAGATAAATAAACTGTTACACAAATAACAATTACAAAATGACGTTTTGAAAAATTTTGTTCATTATAAGTGATCGCCTTTTTTATTCACAAATGTACCAAAAAAATGTGACGGACAACAAAATTTGATTTTTACAAAATTCTTGTTGAATTTTGAATGTAGTTAGCATATAG
>ENA-OUQG01000685-OUQG01000685.1-human-gut-metagenome-genome-assembly--contig:-NODE-685-length-20088-cov-6.144362_pt1 | contig 20088 bp, 19 predicted proteins | sample MGYA00237943_ERZ548823 | MGnify/ENA primary metagenome ERZ548823 (study PRJEB26490, sample SAMN05194731) | human gut metagenome | biome: terrestrial biome; feature: human-associated habitat; material... | reverse complement strand
TAAGAGACAGCGATAGAACAAAACACGTTTCTGAAAGAAGAAGAATTATGGAAGACTGGGGAAATTACTGCGTTTCTCTTATTTCCGATAAGTTCTGGGATAAGTAATTTACTTTATTATTTTAGGCTTCTCACTTTGTTAAGGAAAAGCAGGAGCCTAAATGTAGATTACAGCTCAATGTCAGGAGAAGATTTTGTCTTCTTATTTGATGCTGGCTCTTGTTCTTGCGTTTGTTGGTGATTCTCCATCGATTTAGATTTATTTTCTGAAAGATCAAGAGCTGTTTTGGCTAAAACGGAATCAATGCTTTTCACTAAAGTCTCTCTCTTATCAAGAAATATCGCCGATTGTGAATCTAAAGGAAATTCTCTAGCATAACGTTCCATGAAAGAAACTTGCTGTTTTGAATGTAATGCTTTAGCCCTTTGTAAAGCAATTTCTCTTGTCTTTAAAAGATCTATATACTCATTTGAGAAAATATTACCAAAGTTCATATTACGAACCGAAGCTATGCAACTATTAAAATTTCTCTGAAAACCATCTATAGGTAAGCCACGTGAGAAATGGTTAGCTACACCAGGAACAGAATCTTTAATTGTTTGAACATAACTCTCGTAGTTTTTGTAAAAATCACAAGCTAAATTAATACTTTTTAAGCAGTTTATCTGCTTAGAATAGTTATTCAATGTCTTTTGCTGTATGTCTCTGTACCCATTTTGCATACACATCTCAAGGTAACTACTTAAACCTACCAAACGACAATCAATTTCTGAAATTTTCTTTATATTATCTTCTAAAGCAACATGTTTTATTATTGAAGATAGTTGAGTGCAGCATAAGTTGAATGCTTCAAAAGCTCTATTATTGTTATATTCTCGATAATTTTTAAACGAAGATTCAGCTTCACATGAAAGAGCATTTAATAACCTATAATCTTCTGATGAACTATAAGAAAATGGAAAATTTTGTTGTTTAGAAATAAACCATTGACTAGGATCATAGTCTAAACTTTTAGAACTCATCAGGATAAACCTTTTTAGCTTTGGATAGATTTAGATATTGTATAGACTTAAAGCCACCTGCGATTTTTGATGCTATCGCAGAAAAAGGTTCTACAGGAATTTTAATGAGCAAAGCCAAAGCTTCTGTTTTAAGCCCCTTATCAATAAGAGAACCAGCTTTTTCATAGATCTCAAGTATTTCATCTTCATTCATATCGATGTCACACTTTTCTCTGCAAGCATAATAATCTTCCCACTCTTCTTTGGTCAGTTCAGGAAAGTCTCTGTACTTTGGAGGGTTAGGTAATCTGTCTGGAATATTCATATATTAGCCTCATTGTGTTGTTATTTAACTAAAGATAAAGCCTTGCCATAATAACAAGGCCTCATTAAAGCTAGTCAGCTTCTGCTTCTTTCTTCCACTTTTCAAATAGTTCTTGTGGGGCATTTTCACATTTCTTAAGTTCATCTTCATCAATCTTCTTATCTAAGAAGTCCATTTTGCACTTATATGTGTTTTCATCTAATTTTTTAAATTCTTCACTATATCTACCTAACTTCTTAGCCTTGCATTGCTGAATAAATTCATAAGCATTATCAATTCGACCTTTTTTAGCTAGTGCTTCTAGCTCTTCTCTTCCGAAACCACCAGCTACAACTGAAGTCGTGCAATAGTAATTGTTAGGCTCAATCTTCTTTTCACCGCAACCTGATAAAACTACAGTTGAAGCAACTAATGACAAAGCGATTAAAGAGAACTTTTTCATGTTCAATATTCCTTGTTAACAAAACTAAATTAAATAAGACCAACTATTTCATCAGGTGATATATGTTTTTTTCTTTCAATCAATTCTAATACTAATTCAACTAATCTTGTAGACTTTAGACGATAAATTAAATCAATATTTTCTTGAACTTCTTTTAACTCATTAAAAATATTGATGATTTCCTGACTGTTCTCTTTTGAAACAATATCAGCTTTGATCATGACTTCTAATGCCCATAAGATCCTGTTTAAAGTTTGGATCTTATCTATAAGAATCATTGATTTTGTAGTAAAGATATTGACTTGCTTAGATGTTAAAGCTGATTTTAATGCTGTTCTTACAGAATCAAGCTCATTACCAGCTTTATATATTTCTCCAAGAATGAAAGCTCTATAAGGATTTAAGGGACTTTCCATAGCAATCACCTCTTGAATGGATTAGAGCCTGATTTTGACTTAAAAGGATTCTTTTTTGTGCTTTTTTTAGTTCCAGAAGTTGCACCATCAGGAAGTTCAATCGTCAGCTTTGATGCTTTCTCTACGAGCTGTAGAGCAAAAGCTTTTTGCTTTTCTTCAAACTGCTTATATGTAATTTTTCCGCTTTCTACAAGTTTTAGCTGTGATTCAAACATTGCTGTAAGCACTGGATTCTTACATAAATCAGGTAACTCTGATAAAAGCTTAATACCTACAGGAGTTGCTTTGATTTTCTTACCTTTGAGCTCTAAAAAGCCTTTTTTCTTAAGTTCAGCAATGATGCTGGCCCTTGTGGCTGATGTTCCTATACCGTCACCATCTTTAAGTACTTTCTTAAAAGGGCCATCTGGCACAAAGTTATAAATATTTTGCATTGCCTTGATAAGTGTACCTTCAGTGAAAGATGCTGGAGGCTTTGTCTGTGCAGTGACAGGTGACACCTGCAGAACATCAACGATTTCACCTGCAGATAGCTTTGGAAGACTTTGAGAGTCTTCTTTTTCATCATCTTTGTCTTGCTCTGCAGTATCATCTTCACCACCATAAACAGCTAAATAGCCATTTTCAACTATTACAGAGCCTTTGCAGGCAAATACTTCACCTGAAACATCCATTTTAATGGTAGTAGCTAACAGCTTTGCAGGAGGAAAGAACTGGCTTAAATATCGCTTAACAATAAGCATATACACCTTTCTTTCATCGTCTTTTAACTCAGATAAATTGCCTACTTGCTGTGTTGGAATGATGCCGTGGTGAGCTGTTATTTTGCTATCGTTCCATACTTTGGATTTTAAAGATGGATTAGCCTTTGAAATTGTTGATTTAAGCTCTGTGTGAAATGAGTATAAAGCTCTTAGGACCTTAGCTGCATCCTGATGTTGAACTGTTGGCAGGTATTCACAATCAGAACGAGGATAAGTAGTGAGCTTGTACTTTTCATAAAGAGCCTGACAGATATTTAGAATTTGCTCTGCAGAGTATCCATATTTAGCGTTAGCTTCAGCTTGAATTGATGCTAATGAATACACTAGAGGTGCATTCTTATCTTTATTTTTAGTCTCAAACTCAATTACTTTAGCTTTCTTTACAGAAGAGAGCTTTTGCTGCAGCAATCTTGCAGCATTAAGATCAACAAGTCTGCCTTCACTATCCAAGCCTTTTTGAGCATCACCATACTGCAGTGTAGCGGTGAAAGTCTTATTTGCTGCTTTAAAGTTGCCTTTAAACACATAATAAGTCTGAGTCTTGAAGTTATTAATTTCATGATCTCGTGTAGCTACAAGGTTAAGCGTTGGAGTTTGCACTCTTCCTACAGACAGAAGTGAGCCATTACCGCTTCTTCTTGATGCTAAAGTAAAGGCTCTTGTAGCGTTCATGCCTATAAGCCAGTCAGCGTGACTTCTTCCTAGTGCAGCGTATCTCATGCCTACAAACTTCTCATTTGATTCAAGTGAGGACAGTGCTTTCTTAACAGATGCACTGTCTACAGCTGAGGCCCAGTAACGCAGAACAGGCTTTTTATTGCCAATAAAAGACAAAATCTCATCAACTAAAAGCTGACCTTCACGATCAGGATCACCACAGTTCACAATAGTGGTGATGTTTGATTTTTGTGCAAGCTTTTTGATGACATTAAACTGAGCTTTACAGTCAGTTTTAACTTGAATCTTCCATCTGTCAGGAACAATCGGAAGATCTTGTTCACGCCATACCTTTGATCCGCTCTTTGTTGTAGGAACATCGTCAGGTAAATAAACATCTGGAGTAGCTAACTCCATGAGGTGCCCAAAGCACCATGTTACAACATCGCCAGACTTTGTCTCACAGTAGCCTTTATCTGATTTTGTTTTGCCTAAAGCTTCAGCTATAGCCTTTCCTACAGATGGCTTTTCAGCAATAAATAGTCTGTTCATACTTAACTGCCTTTTTGCTATCTGTAGTAACGTTCGCCGACTGTTTTGCCATCTACACGCACTTCAGAAACAGCTTTATATGGTGCTGTCTTTTCTGTATAGTCTCTTTGACCAATATTGATAGTCTTATACTTGTGTGTAGGTGTAGCTGATTCAAAAGTTCGTGCTGGAGTTGTAGATACTGCTGCAACTACCTGATATAAACGCTTGTAGCATTTATGATTTTCTACCTTGTCACAGCCATACTGAGATGATGATTTCTCTTCATATACCCACTCCCAGCGTGTAGCAGTGTTATATGCAGGCATCTTAATTTCATAATAAGTGACATATGCAATATCACTCTTTGGCACATTTACAGTCTGCTGCAGTTTAGGCTCGTCATCATTGCAAACACCAAAGTTAGGAATATCAGTATAACGTCTTACACCTTTATGACTTATGTCTGTTACTCTGCTTATAAATGCACGGTGAGCAGCAGAACAACCAGGGCCAGCAAAACCTGTTGGAAGACACAACCAGATAGCACATTCATTCTCTCTGTTACTCTTAATTCCAGAAGAAATAGCAAGTGAAGCTGAAGAATATACAAGAGCTGATAAGGCAATAAGTTTTAAGATCTTCATAAAAACTCCTTTATAAATCTTTAGTAGCATCGACTTTAGACTGTACCTGAGACTGCTGAGGCTGAGCCTGTGATACCGTCTGCTCATTCTGTTTTTGCTGCTCAAAATTGATACCTTTTAAGCCTTTTTGTGATAAATCAAGCATCAAATTGTTGGCATTAAGCTCTAAAGCAGTCTGTTTTCTCATTTCGCCTGTTTTCTGATCTTTAAACTCATATTCATGAGAGGTTAAAGAGCCACTTACTCGTAACTGCATACCAGGCTGAATAAGTGAGGCTAACTGCTTAACGTTGTCTTTAGCATCACCATACTTTTTAAGAGTCATGAATGTAGGATCTTTCTTGATGAAATCGCCTGATGTAGGATCAATTTCATAGTTTCGATGCAAGACCTTAACGCTTAATACATCAATCTCTTTACCAGCATTTTTTCCTGACTTTGGCACAATGGTATTTAGTTCAGGCTCCCTATATACATAAATCTTATAATTCTGGACTTTGTCTGAAGGCTGCTGTGAAGCTTGTGATTTATCGTTCTGTTCTGTCATTTTTAAATCTCCATTTTTAAAAGTAGATAATTTATGGTTGGTTAACTTTTCTAAATGTTCTTTGAGAGCATTTAGCTCTTGTTGTTTGTCATTGATTACAAGCTGATTTGTCTTTAATCTGATGTTTGTTACAAACTTAGCTACATCATTGATTAAATCAGGTGCATAAGTGGTCATAAACTCTCACCTATGCACTCAAAGCATTACCGAACATAGAAGCTAATTGAGCATTGATGTCATCAAAGTTTTCAGGTATCTCATCTGCTGTCTTAGTTGCAGCGTTAAAGCCAAAATGAGATAAGACATCATCAACAAGCTCCTGCTTTTCTGTGTCTGAAATCTGCTTAGTTTCTGATTTTGGTGCTGGAGCTACTGGAACTTCAGAAGGTTCTTCTACAGCTAACCCTTTCATAAGAGCTAAAGTCTCTTTTTCTTCTTCACTCATGCTGGCTGTAGCATCATCATTAGCTGTAGCATTTGAGCTTTCTTCATTTAAAGGCGCAATATTGTCTGTAGCTTTAGAGTCTTCATCTTCAGCTACACTGCCAAAGAAATCAGCTAGCATCTGATTTTTGTCAGCTTCAGACTTTCCGCCATAATTTAATTTCAATTCAGGGATCGTGATTTTTGATTGATGAGATCTAGCAAAATTTGCAATAAAATCTTTTGCTTTGTTTTCAGGCATTCCATCCAAGCTATTGATAAGTTCATCTTGAGAAGGAACATCATCGGCACCAATAGAATCAATATCAGGCGTTTGCTGCTCATTTTTAGCTGTAGCAGGCTCTGTTAAGATCTTTGCTCCTGCCTTTGTGTTCTTAATGAACTCATCAAGATCAACTAAAGGAATTTCAGGCACTTTCCAATCAACACGAGCTGTAAATGTAGGATCTTCAAAGTATTTGATTTTTGCGCATCTAATAGGCTTTGTATGCTCAAGAGACACAATCTCTTCCCACATATCCATCTCTTTTAACTCTTGAGGCAGCATTAAGGCTCTCTTTTGATCAGAGGTTGAATCTGAGCGTGAGCCCTGCTTGCCAAAAGAACGAGAATGAGAGGTGTTTTTAACAGTCTGATAGCCCAGCATTTCAGAGTATTCGTTAGCATCTGATTGCACTACAGGTGATGGTGCATACATAATCATCAAGGCATGGTTAGACATCAGAGTTAATGCGCCTGGCTTGCCATAAACATCTTCTAACTGAGATTTGTTCTGAATAATAGTCAGAACTCTCATGTTGTAACCTGCTTGATACGAGATTGACTGTGAAATCTGATTGATTTTGCCTGCTGCTGTAAACTCATCTAAGATCATGAGGCACTGGTATTTAAGAGACTTGTCTTGTTGAGGCAGTGTCTTAGTATTCAGGTTAATGAGCTGATCAAAGAAAAGATTGATGATGTTCTTAGCTTCAGCAAGCTTATTAGGAGTAATGCCTACATAGATAGTCATTCTTCTTTTACGAACATCTCTTAAATCAAAGTCGTTTGCGCTCGTTGCAGCATCTACACGAGCATTTGCCCATGGCATTAAAGGCACCTGCATTGAGCCTTTGACACCTGCAAAAGTGTTATCAGACAAGGTACATACACGGCTAATTGCTGCTACACATTCATCAGAATATGGCCTGCCTTCAGCTTTTGCCTTTTCAATCATCTCATTTAGATGCTCAGGTAGTGCTTTACCATAGCCTGAAGACTGTCTGAATACTTCGCCTAAAGTATGAGGAATACCTGGAGTCTCTAATACAAGTAGAGTGATGCCACGGAATAAGTCTTTAGCCTGCTCATCAAAGAACTTGTCTTTAGAGTTTGGGTTGTTGTAAAAAGCTTGTGCAATAGAATCAATATCACCGATTCTGTCTACAGGATCTTCACTGACATAACCTAAAGGGTTATAGCGGTGAGTTCTCATAGGTGCTGCTTTGCCTGGCTGTCGTTCTGCAGCGCACTCATCATAAGGTGCGAAAAGATAAACTTCCTGACCGCTTTTTGCTCTAAAGCCAGCTGTTTTATCAAAGTTTTCAAGCTTAATATCAAGAACTACCAGAGAATCTGAGTAGTTAAGGCAATTAGGAATAACAATACCAACACCTTTTCCTGAACGTGTTGGAGCTGCCAGCATTACGAACTGATAACCGCCATAGCATAAATACTCATTTCTGCCACGTTCTTTATACTGGCCTACTAAGATCGTCTTATCGTAGTTATCACGAGCTACTAGACCTGCTTTTTTAATCTCCATGTAAGTGGCAAAACGAGCATCACCATGCAGCGCACGAGGCTTGTATTTGGTGATGTAAAACAGTACGGCAATACCTGCACTTACAAGGAAAGGGAAAGCAGCACAGAAGATCACAGTAAGTCTTACTGACTTTACAGGTGAATTTTTATAAATAGGAAAATATCTAAATGCTGTAAAAGGACCTGCCTTATCTAAAGGCAAGCCGTTTAGGTGCATTAAAAGAAGAGAGCCTACATAACATAGTGCTATAAAGCCAATAATCACCAATACAGGGATTACATACATCATGTTAAGCTTAAATTTCTTTTTTGGCTGTCCCATTTAATACTCCTTAAACTTTGATTCAGGGTCATACCACAATTCAGTAATATGACGACCTAAGCCGTTCTGTTTGTCGTTATGAATGCAGACAATGACATCTAAAACCAGATGTAAGAGCTTGAAAATGACTGGATATGGAAGACTTTTACCTACAGAAGACTGCATCACTTTTAAAGCAAGATATTCAAATACGCCTTTTGAGCTTCCAGCATGGCAGGATGTGATAGTTCCGCCGTGTCCTGAAAGACAAACATTGAGGAAATCAAAGGTCTCACCGCCACGCAGCTCAGCTAAAAGGATCCTGTCTGGTTTCATTCTTAAACACGATCTCATCAGTGATGCTGCTGTTATGACAGCATCATCCTTAGCTTCTGACGGATAGAGCAGATTAACGACATTGTGATGATTAGGAAGTCCCCAGAGAAGTTCTGGTACATCTTCGATCGTAATAAGTCTTTGGTCTGTAGGTATGGACTGCATGAGAGTTTTCATGAAAGTAGTCTTACCTGAGCCAGTTTCACCTGCGATGATGATATTTTTACCTAGAACTACCGCTCTTTGTAAAAACTGAGCTCTCATCACCGCCTGCTTTGCACCATCCTGCTCAACTAAGATCTTCTGCTGCATCTGCATCAGTTCCTGATCTTCGATACTTAAATGAGATACAGGCTTAACGTTCGCAAAGAAGTTATCATTTTCATACTCTTCCATCGTACGAACGTGAAAACTAGGCTTTCTAATGGTGATTGAGATGGTCCCATCTTTACAAGCTGGAGGCATCACAAACTGTGAACGCTCTCCGTGAGGCAATACAGCTGAAACAATAGGCGCATTTTCACCAAACTCTGTATTTGCATACTTTGCTACAGCAATTCCAAGCTGTAGCAAGCGATCATAAGTGAGCTTTTCAACTTTCGTGCATACCCACTTGCCTTTGTTTTCGCACCAGACTTCACCTGGCGCATTCACACAAATTTCAGTGACATTAGAATCATCAAAGAACTGCTTAAAGTCCTCTAATAAATAGCTAACGGTTGCATCTTTTTTCAGTGCCATAGTTAGCTACCTTTTCTGTAGATGATAAACACTAGAGAAGTTAACATCACGAGCGACAAAGATGCCAACACGTTCACCAGCATTCTTAATTAGAGTAGGAGGAATGTTACCGCTTTGTTGCATAGCAGCTTTTATGATCTCATCCATACCATCAGATGAGTTCTCATAAGTTACATTGTTATTAGTGGTATTTGAGTTGGCAGTATTCACCATATACTCAAAGCCGTCAGCAACCATTGAGAACATCAAAGCATTACCAAAGCGTTTCCACCAGTGATGATCGGTATAACCGCCCATACCTGCACCTCCTAAAGCATCTGTTGTAGGGGATGAAAGAGACACAGCAAGGCCTTCTGGAGTTCTAAGTTCAGACCAGAGCATAAAAATACGCTCAAGACCGTTTTGAACTGCGCCCTGATACTCACCAATAGCCTTTGTGCCTTTTTCAATTAAAAGCACTCTGCCATCCATGGAGTAAATATTTTGAGGAATTACACAAGAAGCCATGCCTGGCACTGAAGTATCTACACGAGTTTCTAAGATACACTCAATCATGGTGCCTTTTGACAAAGTCAAACTAGGCTTTCTAATTACTCTTGCAGTGCCGTCAGGTGTCTCCATAGCATTCATTTTTGAGGTTAAATTAGACTCAGAGCCTCCATTGATGCCATTAAGACTGTTTTTATAAGTCTCAAGTACGCTGTTTTTATCCTCTTCTGAATAGCCTTCATGTGCATATCCAGTCTTACTCTCTTGAGAGTTATTGATGACGTTACCCATCATAGGAGCTGCATACTTTAGCTGCTCTGTAGTTACTTCAGGCTCGCCATTAGGACCTACTACATTTATAGAGCTGCCAGATGATACCTGCACGTTGCCTGAAGCATCAGCTTTAGCTGTTAAAGGAGGCAAGTCACTTTCAGGCTCTGTAGCTTGTACCTGCACTACAGGATCAGGCTCAGGATCTTTAGGTGGCAATACTGGCTTAGTTACTGACTTTGATGAAGTCAAAGCCTGCATATTACTGTTTGCCTGCTTATCAGCATCATCAGATGAACTGAATTTATAATGAGTAATACCCCAAATTAGAGCAGCTAAACCGATTAAAAAAGCTAGAAACAGCAATTTCTTTGCATTCTTCTGATTAGGTGTTACTGCATTGTTTTGTGCTACAGAAGGAATACCCTGCTGAGTGTAGTCATGATTTTCGTTCTGTTCTGGATTTTTTGGCTGATCTGACATTATTTGATAACCTCACGTGAAACGCTGCTTACAGTAGTGCCAGATGCTGGCTGTAAATCGCCTCCTCTATAGTTTTCGTTATAGACACCGACAACTGATTTTCCTGCTCTTAAGCGATACTCTTTATAAACGCCATGGACTACTAGAACGCCCTTTTCTACATGAGAGTTAACTAATGATTCTCCATCGCTTGAGACTCTGTAGATTGCAGGGAAGTCTTTTTGAGAATTGAATCTAAAGTAAGTGAATTGACCATTGTCATAGACAAGTGCTGGAGCTAAATCACGAGAGTCTGCATCTTTGCCGAAATTCATGGTGTACTGGTAATTACCTACAGGGCGATCATCAGACACGTTAGGATCAGTCCTTTCGAGCTCATCTGTTAGCTTCTTAGTGTTTGCTTTTCGCTCTTTTAGCTTTGCTTCATCTTCAGGATATTTATATACAAGCTGATAAGTTGCTGACTTTTCATCATCAACTAATTGCACATCAATAGAGTAGATGTGGCGGTTAGTTACAATAATGATGTTTGTTGTAGCTTCTTTATCCTTTGGCTTTAAAAAGAAGTGATTATCAGCTGCTGCAAACTCCCATGCTGTAGAGTAGCCTGAACCGTAATTAGATACAGCTTCACCTGGAGCGAATGTAATTGTAGTGATAAAGCCGTTTACAGCTTTAATCTTAGTTACATTGTGCTCTGAGTAGTTAACATACTGTATTCTGCCATCTAACTTACTCTTTGAAGGTGTAGCTAAAGCAAAAGCTTGTGAGCTGAATAAAGCAGCAGACATTACTGCGACTAAAAGTGATCTTTTAAACATCTCAAGCTCCTTAATTCAACTCAGGATCAACCTGATAAGAAAGGACCTTAAAGCCGAAGGGATTTACAAGTCTTGTAGCTTCAGATGTGTCAAAATCAGGATAGTAGTCAAAGCTGATATTTGCAGTCCAATTATTAGTGCCTACAGTGCTGCCATTAGCATTATTGATAGTAGTCTTTGAGAAACGTACTGTAGCTACATTTTCTTTGCCTCTGTTGATAACAACACTCTTTACATTTACAACAATTCTGAAGTTATCTTTTAACTTGTCATCTAAAGGATCTTGTTTGCCTGTTTTCATGAACTGCTGCGCATAAGTGTCATATACGATAGGTAATGACAGCTGACGAACCTTTTCGATGAGGTCATTTAGCATATTCCAGTCGTAAGACTCACGTGAAAGCACGAATGTATTGATCCAAAATTTATCCATCACTTCACTTACTGGAATATCCTGAGCGTTTGCAATATGCAAAATGTCAGTAAGACCTGTGCTCTTATCTACCTGAATAACATAAGGCTCAGTAGTCTTTAATGGGAACAGACAGATAATAGCGATAGATAAGGCAACAACTGCAAAACTTACAATCTTAACAATGCCCCAAGCTCTGCGTTCGCTTGCTTCTACAAGCTCAATTCTTGAAGTTTCCCAGTTTAATTCAGCTGTACGTGTCTGCACGTTAGGTGATGAAACAGCACCTTTATCTTTTTTACTTAGAAATTTCATCATCTATCTCCTTTAGGTAAATTTCGTTATTGTTGTTATTTCTTGCGTTGTTTTTTGCCTGCTCTTTTTTGATTTTTACTAAAAGAGATAAATCAGGATGAGGATTGATAACAATCTTTTCACCTTCAGGCTGTGTAGGCTTTGGAGGAGTTGCGCAACCTGAAACTAACGCACACATAACCCCACCAACAAATAAATTTATAAGTCTCATGTTTTTATTTACTTCCGATTTGTTGTAATGCTCTGCTAATTCGACCTGTCATTCCGCCACGTATAGCAGCTAAACCAACTTGAGCTGCAAAAGAAGCACCTCCAGTAGCAACACCAGCAGCTAACTTTGCTACTCCCATAGGAGAAGTTAGAGCAGAGCCAGCCGCCCCTGCAGCTTCTTTACCAATTCCTCCCATCATTTTTCCTGCAGCCATAGCATGTCCGCCTCGATTTAGAGCTTTACCAAATGTAGCCATTGCGCTTCCATCGCCACTAAATGCAAGTTGAGCTCCACCAATAAGAGCAGATGATAAGTTTGGTAATTTTGTTATAACTGAAGCTGCGCCAACTAACACAATGACTAGTGACAAGAAATTTTCTAAAAGGGTTAACCAAGAATCGCCAGCTGATTGATTTATGTTCGACCAAGTTGGAAGCATTCCATTAACAATGGTACATACCAACATTAGAAAGGCACAGAATAGAATCTTAGTAAAAGCAAGACCTAGACAGACTTTTAACCAGCCATCGAACCACGATTTGGTAATAGGAAAGAATAGAAAGCCTGCAAACAAAGGTCCAAAGCCACAAACAACGGCAAGACTTATTGTTGTAATTAAAAGGACACCAAATGCTGAGCAGGTAAGAAACAGATCTGCAATAACAAAGATCGAGCCTAAGAATCCCATGACAATCATTCTTCCAAAGCTTAAATTGTCTATGCATTTAAAATAAGCTTTTAAAACTTTATATAATTGAATCCATAGCTTATCAATCGCATTCCAAGAAGAATCAGGAGTGCCAGGCATTGCATTTAGGATGAGATGTTCTGCTGAATCTAAAAAGTCCCAACTGTAATTAATGAAATTACCTGTATTAAGAAAAATATACGCAATTAAAGCAACTTTAAAGCCATGGATCAGAATTTCCATGATGGCATCTTGAGATCTGCCAGTCATGGCTAAATAGCCCTTTAACACATAGTAAAGAGTCAATCCGATGATTAAGATGGGAGTAATTGCGGGGATCAAATTATTAGAAAACTGATCCGCAAAATTCTGTATAGGAGCTTTTATAATATCGTCACCGATATATTCAAAAAAGCCTCTTGAACCAGCCATAAATACCTCTACACGTCTTTAGTAGCTAAAATGAGTGCGCTCTATCTGCTCATTACTTGCTCCAGCGAAAAATGAATTTTCTAATGCATCCCTTTCCGCCTCTTCTTGTCTAATCATGTTTTCAAAATGCTCACGAGCCAAACGAGCTTCATTAAAGCGAGTTTCAAATTTCTGATTTACAAAGTTCAATGCTGCAGTAGCATCTGCAATATCTTTTGCTGTCTGTGCATTAGCTGCTTTGTTATAGGCCTGACGACCTTCCTGAATCAGATCCTGCATATTGTTGTAGAGTTTTACTGGAATGTTATCTACGTTAGCTTTTAGTACAGCAAGTTCATTACAATTTTGCTTCATTCCATCTGTAGCTTTTGACTGACATCTTTTTGAATAATGAGCTTTGAACTTCTGACCATTAGAATCAAGACTTGCATCTGTCTTGTAATAATCACTATTGTTTACATTCATGATTTTTTTGTATTCAGTATCCCAAGATGAATCTACAGATGAAATGAGACTGCCGACTTTGTTGATGCCTTCTAAGGCGTTGTTAACATTCTTAAGCTCATTAACAGTGTTTTGCATCTCTTTGTACTGATTTTCTAAAGTCTTATACTGCTTTAAAGCCTGATTAAACTCTTCGATGTACTGAGTCAGGCTCTGAGTCAGATTCGCAACATCGACTGTAGGAATACCAGAAGCTAAAGCTGTATGAGATGCTGATAACATCAAAGCTACAGCTAAGGCTGATACTTGCTTACTAATCTTCATTTACACACTCCTCTAAATAATGAGAAAGCCATAGTTCTGGCTCTGTGCCATATCTTTGTTGGATTTGTTTTACTGTTTTAGAATCATTCTTAATCTGCTGGAACAGACCTAGCCACTTGTCAGGATTTTCACCTACAAGAGCTCTTAACTGTTCGATGAGATTGATGTTATCTGTAGAGCCTGACAGGACTCTTAAAGGCTCTTTAGCCCAGCCTAAATCAAGCTTACAGATTGCACTTCGTGAGCCTTGCTTAATCAGCATCATTCTTGAGTCTTCTTTTAAGCCTTGTATCCACATAAACTCGGCTTCTGAGACCTTAAAGCCCTCGATGTACTCTTTTTTATCTGCCTTTGGATTTGGTAAAAAGATTTGAGTTGCAGACTGCTCAATCACAGCCTTTGCAATTTCAGAATTAAGCACGTCAGATGGTGACTGTGTTGCAAACACGCCAAAGCCGTTCTGCTTACGCATTGTTTTCAACTTATCAAAGGCAAAGCCTCTGAAAGCTTCATCAAGTAACCATTTCCAGAACTCATCCATCACAAAGATGAATCTTCTGCCGTCAATTACTTGATCCATGCGCTTTAAAAGATAGAAAGCTATAGGTGTACGAACAGCTTTATTGTCTAAGAATGCAGTGCCATCAATGCCATAATTTGGATAAGCATCAAAGTCGAGTAAATCTGTTTCGTTATCGAACACCCAACCAAGATCACCACCTTCACACCACTTTTTAAGACGTACTGAAAGTGAGTTTTGTCTTTCTTCACGAGTAAGACCATCGGTTAAGTTTTGTGGCACTAAGCCCAGTCTTCTTAACTCTTTAGGCATACTCATCACACCTTCTACAGCGTGCTGGATCTGCTGCTCTTCGGCTGCGGTGATAGGCATTCCATCCATCAATAAAAGCAACTTAACAAATGAAATCAAATACTGAATATTTGCCTTATTTGATTCAAGCTGAAATGGATTAAAGCCTGTAGGCTTGCCGTTTTCTACGGTTAAATAACCACCATGCAGCGCACGAATAGCAATTTCAGCACCACGATCTTTATCAAAATAGACTGTAGTCATCTTCTGTGTTGGTGTTCTGTACTTCTGCGCCATTGACAGCAGGAAGTTCATTAATACAGTCTTACCAGAGCCTGATGTACCGATGATAGTGGTATGAGCCAGAGTCTTTTTATCAAAAGAGTCTTCGCCTATAGGACTTGTATGGAAGTTAAAGTAATAAGGCTGATTTGATGGAGTCTGCAGCAGTGCCAGTGCTTCTCCCCAAGGGTTACCATCTCTTTTTCCTGAAATGAAATTATGTAAAGGAGCTAACTGAGCAAAGTTAACAGATGTGATCTTTGCTAAACGAGGACGTAAAGCTAAGTTACAAGGCAACTGAGAGAAAAATGCAGCTGGAAGAGCCAATGTACTTAAGAATGTTAAAAAGCCTTCATCCTGAAGTTTCTTAGCTGCATCTGCAGTGTTCTGCTTTACTTCCTGATAAGAATCAGCAAACAGAGTTAAGTTGTAGCTGTACTCACCAATAGAGAAATCACCGTTAACAACACCATCAATAGCTGCTGACATTGCCTGAATTTGTGAAACGCCAGCATCTTCAGATGACAGCAGCTGCTTTTGTTGTAACTCAAGGAAGTGTTGGCCATCATATCTTGATAAGAAGCAGAAAGTTTGAGTTTCAATGAAGATATAAGGCTTCTTTACAGCATTAACATCAGGATATAAAAGGCCGTCTAAAATGCCTGAATAGCTACTTTGAGCATAGTCTTTAAACTCTAAAGACTGCACAAACTTATGACCGTTTGCGCTTTGAATTTCTAAGAAATCCGAACCTGTAAAGATAGCTTCTGGCATTAAAGCTTCATATAAAGGACATTTTGGAATAACTACTTCCTGCCATAAGCCAGTAACAAGGAAGTTATAGAAAGATAACTGTGAAGAATATTCTTTGCCATTTTTCTTATATTCACCTAATCTCTTAGGTGAAAAAGAGCTTAAAGAACGCTCTACATTTTCAGAAATCTTATTAAAGACTTCTAAACGAGCTAAAAGCTCCTGCTTAATCATTGCAGCTGTACGCTTTCTTTTCTTTAATGATTTTCTCTTTTCAATAAGAGTGAAATAGAGCTCAGTTGACATGAGCGACTCATGACCGATTTTCTTGTTATATGCCTTTGAAAGGTTATGAGCAAAGCCTGCTTCTTCACAAGCTGACAGCTCATCAGTCATAGGTCGTCTTAATCTGTGAATTTGGACTGCAAGAGCAGTCTTATTTGAGGCTAATGAGCGATATAAAATATTCAGTGAGTTGATAGCACCATCTAAAGTGATGTCTTCACTTGTCTCAAAAGCCATACCCTGAATTTTCCAGGTTGTCACTAATTCACCATCTCTGCCGATGACGACAGAAGGCGCAATTACAGATGACAAATTGATAAACTTTCCTACGCTCTTAGCAGACTGCATCAGGCGTACTCTGTTCTCTAGTAGTTCTTCTTGCATTTATTGTCTCTTAGTGTCTTTTTTATAAATAACTGGGAATAAAGAGTTATATCCAGTAAACAAGTGCCTGTTACTGCCAAGAATGTTGAGCTTGTATGACAGCCAGAGCTGTAAAAATCTCTGATCGTCATCTTTAGCAATTTTGTGCATTACCCAGAGAATGGGAATAAGAGAGAGCACTAATGGGATCCAAATAACAAGGCTTGCTATCAGAATGCCTCCAGCTACAAACACAAAGGGAGTTATCGGAATACCTAAAACACAAGGAGGCCTTGTTGCACCTTTAAAAATAGGAGCATTGTTTAGCACGTACTTGCTTTCTTGATCTGACATTGATGCTCTCCCCTACTCTTTTAGTTAACTAACAGAGCACCGAAATAAGCAGCGCAACCTACGATAATGCCACCGATTAAAGGGCCTGCGACATTACGTAAAGATTCACCCTGGAAGGCAATCTTAAAGCCAGCCCAAACAATAGCACCTGTAGCAATGACAACACCGCAAGCCTGTACTACATCCAAGATAGTCTGCAGCTTTGACTTCACATCGGTTGCACCTGCAGCAAAAGCCTGATCACAAACACACAGACCTGCGACAAGAGCCACTAAACCAAGATTTTTAATTAGTCTTTTATTCATTTTTATTTACCTATTAAAAAATAAGGCCTGAATTAGCTCTTTGAGAGCTAATCAAGCCACCTGCATGAGCATGATCTGATGCGATCATGATTGACTCAGTACCTGCAGTTGAAGTGACAGCGACAACTGCAGGCCTGCTTTTCAATTCTTTTTTAACTTCCTTTATGGATGGGATTTTTACTGAAGCGTATTCGTCAGCATTAGAAACTACCTGCTGAACATAACCTTTATATCCAGTCTGTTCGTTTCCTGAGTAGTAGCAAGACAAGGCATCACCTAACTGTTTGCCTTCTGTCTTGTCTTCTTTTTGAGCCTTTACAAAGCATTCTTTTAAGATGTGTTGAGCTGCCTGTAAGTTCTTACAAGGCTCAAACATATCTTCAGCAGTAACACCAAGACGATTAAAGTTTTTTACGTTGATTTGGCCTAAGCCTAGAGAATAGTTGCTTCCTTGTGATTCAAGCTCTTTAACAAGAGCTAAAGCATCTGAAAGAGTGGAAGGCTGTTTTACTTTTCCGCCTACTACAGCGATAGCGAGGGGGTTCATACTGCTCTCAGTTTTTATGAGAGCCTGTAATGTATCTTTTGATACGTCAGGAGCGCACTTATCTGCAAGCGCATCAAACTCATCAAATGATTGAGCATCAACGCTTAACGAAGTGGCAAGCAATAAGGTCAAAACAAGTGATTTAAGACTCTTTTTGAGTGGTGCTGTTCTTGTTTTTAGCTCTATGCCGTTCTCTAAGAGAGAATTTAAAAGTTTTATCTATCAATAAGTTAAATATTTTGCGTGCAATATAACATAAAAAATTACACTAAAAAATCATTATTTTTTTTTGATTTTTTATCTAACTCACCATTTTACAAAGATAAATCTTAAAAACGGAAATCTAAAAAAATACATAAAAAAGGAGCAAATATGGATAGCAATACTGAAAATCATACAAGTCCAGTACACCGATCTGCAGCTGCAGTCATCAGCAATAACGTCTTAGCTCAGAGACTGCAAGAACGCATTCAGACTCTAGCTCAAGAGCATCCTGAATTATTCATTTCAAAGGAAGAAGCGGAAGCTGTAGGCTACAGAGCTGAAGATGAACTTAAAAAGACTCAGCAGGAGCTAGCTGAAGAAGATGCTGAAACTGAATTAGTCTTAGCTGCGCAAGAGGTCTAAAAATGGCTTACAAGCGTAAAACGGACCAGCCTAAAAAGGATCATTATTCAGATACAGCTAAAGAAATTGCTGACATCTTCATAAAAGCTTTAGAGGAAGAAACTCTCCCCTGGCATTCTGGCTTTGATAAGTTTAGATACATCAAGCCTTTCAATCCAGCAAACGGCACTGTCTATCAGGGCATGAACTCATTTAACTTTGCTCTAAAAAGCTACATTAGAGGCTATAGAGATCCTCGTTTCATGACCATGTCTCAGGCTAATGAGTTAGGAGGCAAAGTCAAAAAAGGTGAACATTGCATCTGGGGCTTTAACTTCAAGCCTACTTTGGTATTAGTTAAGGATGAAGAAGGCAATCCTGTCTTGGATGATAAAGGTCAGAAGCAATATAAAGAAATGATATTTCCTAAGCCATTTATGGTCTTTAATGTTGAGCAGTTTGAAGGTCTTAATCTTCCAAAGATACCTGAAATTGAACAGCCAGATCATAAATGGACTCCTGTAGAGCGTGCTGAAAACTTGTTAAAAGCATCGAAAGCTAACATCAGTAATGAGCTTACCTGTCTTGTGCCTCACTACAGTCCACTATCTGATAAAATCACGCTTCCACTGCCTAATCAATATCACGATGCTGAAAATTATTACTCTACAGCATTGCATGAGCTCTCTCATTGGACTGGTCACAGTTCAAGACTGAATAGAGACTTTGCTAAAGACAAGCACACTCAAAAATATGCTCGTGAAGAATTAAGAGCTGAGATTGGAAGTGCGATGGTTAACATGATGTTAGGCATTGCTCCCAAAATTTCTGAGAACAACAAGGCTTATATCAAAGGATGGATCGCCCATTTAAAGGAAGAGCCAAAAGAGATTTTAAGAGCTTGCGGTGATGCTGAAAAAATCAGTGATTACATCATGAATTTTGATCCTGAGTATGTAAAGACTAAGGAAGCCTGTCAGAATCAAAAACTACTAACTGATTCAGAACCTATCACCCAGCAAAATCTTGAAACTGCCGTAGCAGATGCTAAAACTTTAACTTCTCAAAGAGAAAACGATGATGTTGTTAAGCAGCTATCTGCTATAGTCGAAGAAGCCGAAAAGGGCTACAGAGAGATTTATAACAAAGGCAAAGAGAGAGGATATTATCAGGATGTAGATTTTGACACTTTCGAGGAAATTTACACCAGAACAGCTCTTTCAGCTATACCTAAAGAAGACTCACAAACAAGAGAAGATCATGAAGAATGGTCTGTAGAAAGACTTGTGGATGCTGTAGCTCATGATCCTGAAACTGCGAGCAGGACTTCTTTAGAATTTGAAATGCCTCCTATGGCATATTTGCACTGGTCAGAAAGTAAAGAGCTTGAGAAAGCTTTTGGCAAAAATAGATTTCTGCCTTTGAGTAAAGCTAATGAAGTTGTTCAAAAATTGAACAATAGCTATCCTCCTGACAGTGGCTATGACAAATCACTGTTTTCTGTTCTTTACTTCAAAAGAAATGCCTCAGGCGTAGGCTTTAAAGATGAAAGCTTTGAACATATTAGCTATGACATCGGAAGTGAACCTAAAAACTCAGATCTTTCAACTCACATCAGAGATTATGTTGACGGTGTTTTAAAAGGTGATGAAGACTTTTTATATACTTCAGAATACTCTCAACAAAAAGAATTAAAAGAAAGAAAAGCTCGTTTAGCTGATTATAAAGAGCAGATTGTACCTGTATTTGAGCAGTATTCTAAAGAATGCAGCAAAGCTCAAAATCAAATCATAGAAGCTGTAGCTGAACCTGTAGAATCAAAAGAGACTCCTCAATCCCTGACAGACTTGTTTGCAAACTTTGATAAAGCAGAGCAGACACCTAATAACAATATAAATCAAACTGCTACAGATAAAACTCATGTAGCACCACTACTTG
>ENA-OUQG01000683-OUQG01000683.1-human-gut-metagenome-genome-assembly--contig:-NODE-683-length-20092-cov-4.007985_pt1 | contig 20092 bp, 18 predicted proteins | sample MGYA00237943_ERZ548823 | MGnify/ENA primary metagenome ERZ548823 (study PRJEB26490, sample SAMN05194731) | human gut metagenome | biome: terrestrial biome; feature: human-associated habitat; material... | reverse complement strand
GCCGCACCTCGCTCGCCGTATCGGCACTTAGAATTATGCGGTATTGCCTTAGAGAAATTTTTACAGTGCTTTCAATTGCAGGACTAATTATTGTATTGATCGCACTTGCTATGCTTGTGCTTTCGGATAAAAAGCAGGAAGTTGTGGAGGGATAGGATCATGTCAAAAGATGAGTATTTGATTACCGATGCGCCGCTGAAAGCGCTGACGGTTTTTGCAATGCCGATGATTCTCGGCAGCTTTTTTCAGCAGGTATACAATATGGCTGACTCCATTATCGTCGGTCAGTTTGTGGGTTCCTCTGCACTGGCAGCGGTTGGTGCCTGTGCAGCCCTGACGAATGTTTTCATTTGTGTGGCACTGGGAGCCGGTGTTGGGGCAGGTGTGCTTGTAAGCCGCTATTTCGGTGCCAAAGAGTATGGCAAAATGAAAACCATTGTGTCTACATCACTGATCAGCTTTTTACTTCTGAGCATCATCCTTGGTGTCTTTGGCTTTGCCTTTTCTCATGCGATGATGAGCGGATTACAGACCCCTGCCGATATTCTGGAGGAAGCGGTACTGTACTTGCGGGTCTATTTTGTGGGCTTTCCGTTTTTGTTCATGTACAATATTCTCTCCACCATGTTCACTTCCATCGGTGAATCAAAAATTCCGCTGGGACTGCTGATCTTTTCATCCATCCTGAATATTGTGATGGATCTTTGGATGGTAGCCGTTCTGGGGCTTGGTGTATTCGGCGCGGCGCTTGCAACCCTGATTGCCCAGGGTATTTCCGCTGTGTTTTCACTTTTGATTTTTCTTTACCGGATGCGGCGATACCAAAGCCCGTTTCAGTGGTTTGACGGGCGCAAGCTGCGCTCGATGCTTCGGATCGCAGTGCCCTCGGTCCTGCAGCAGTCTACCGTGTCGATCGGTATGATGATCGTACAGGCAGTGGTAAATCCCTTCGGCACACAGGCACTTGCAGGATATGCGGCGACGATGCGGGTGGAGAATGTTTTTTCTCTGATATTCGTGTCCATCGGTAATGCAGTTTCGCCGTATGTTTCCCAAAACCTTGGGGCAGGCAAAACCGAGCGTATCAAAAAAGGTTATCATGCGGCATTGGTGTTGGACGTGTGTTTTGCGGCGGTTGCCTTTCTTGTCATTGAAACACTGCACACGCAGATTTCTTCGCTATTTCTTGGAAAAGACGGAACAGCGCTGGCTTATCAGGTGTCCGGAGATTATATGAGATGGCTCGGTTACTTCTTTATCTTTATGGGAATTAAAATGGCGACCGATGGAGTTCTTCGCGGACTTGGAATCATGCGCCCATTCCTTATTGCCAACATGGTAAACCTTGCGATCCGCTTGTCTGTGGCTTTGATCTGTGCACCGCGTTTTGGCATCGACTTTGTCTGGCTTGCCGTGCCGGCCGGCTGGCTTGCTAACTTTCTGGTTTCCTATGCGGCACTCAGAAAATCCTGGCCGGGCGAGAAAGTGGAGTCATCTCGAATATTTTCATAATCCTTGAAAATGTCCTTGAAATATGTCATCATTAGTTCATGGGATGCAAAATCATAAAAGGTTGAGAAAGAGCAGGTATCATATATGAAAAAGAAGATCATTGTTGCAGTAGTGGTAGTTGTTGTGATTTTGGCGGCGATCGCGATTATCTCTGTTCTGGCACAGACACCGGCGCTGATCTGACCGGAAAGGAAGCAGGACAACGCTTATGAAACTGTTATACGGTACCGGCAATCCGGCAAAGGCAGCTGCCATGCAGAACCGCATAGCCGGACTTGGCATCGAATTGATCAGTCTGCAGGATCTGCGGGCACAGGGGGTGGAGATCCCCGATGTCCCGGAGACCGGCAATACGCCTCTGGAGAATGCCAGGCAGAAAGCGCATGCTTATTATGAAGCTTTTCGTATGCCGGTATTTTCCTGTGATTCCGGGTTGTATTTTGAAGATGTCCCGGAGGCGGTTCAGCCCGGGGTACATGTGCGTACGGTGAACGGTGTGTATCTGACGGATGAGCAGATGCTGGAGCATTATATCGGACTGGTAAAACGCTATGGAAGGCTTACGGCAAAATACCGCAATGCCATCTGCTATGTGCAGGATGAGGAACATGTATATGAGGCAATGGAGCCTGACATGGAAAGTGAGAAATTCTGGCTGGCGGATGTACCCCACAGCAGCATCCGCAGAGAGGGGTTTCCACTGGACAGCATTTCCCTGGATCCCGGAACCGGAAAATATTTCTATGATCTGCCTGAGACAGCGGTTGACCGGGTGGCGGTAGAGGAAGGGTTTCTTACCTTTTTCCGGAGGATCTTACAAGAGGGAACGGTGAATATAAACGGCAGCAGACGGTGAAATAACAAGTGCGCAGAGCGTCCCGCGGCGCTCGGATAGGAGAGTATATGACAGTAACAAATGCAGTGGAAACAACAATGATCTGGGGAACCGTAAGCGGTGCAAGCATGGTGGGGATGGCGGTATCTCTGCTGTTATCCGTGGGTTTACCCATATTTTTGTGTATTTTTATCTATAAGAAGACAAAGGCGTGGGTGCCGGCATTTTTCATCGGCTGCGGCATCTTCGTGGGCTTTGCCATGATCTTAGAGCAGATCTGTCATGCCATCGTGCTGACGGTGACCGGAAGCGCGATCCGGGACAATATCTGGCTGTATGCGATTTATGGTGGACTGGCAGCAGCACTTTTTGAGGAGTGTGGCCGGTGGATCGCCATGAAATTCTGCCTGAAAAAACATCTTACCCGGGAAAATGCATTGATGTACGGAGCAGGACATGGCGGCATTGAGGCTTTTCTGATCCTTGGTATGTCTTCTATGAGCAATCTCCTTACCGCAGCCATGATCAACGGTGGTCTGATGGAGAAGACTATGACGGCATTGGAGCCCGCACAACAGGAGGTAACCTACCATCAGCTCTCTGTTCTCTGGACCACGCCGGCTTACCAGTTCTACCTCGCACCGGTGGAGCGGATCAGTGCGATCGCTCTGCAGATCGCGTTGTCGATTCTTGTATACAGTGCGGTGAAGACAGGCAGAAAGCTGCAGCTGGCAGCAGCCTTTGGGCTGCATTTTGCAGTGGATTTTCTGACGGTGATATGTGCATCGATGATTCCTACATGGGCATTGGAGCTGGGACTGTTAGTGGTCGTGGCCGTGATCTGTGCAGCGGTATATAAGTTGGTCTATGTACATTCGGCAGAGAAAAAATAAGATAAGAGGCGACAGGTGATGAAAATTAACAGAGAAAAAGCACTGGCAGCATTTCAGGAATACACGGACCGTTATGACAGCAGCCGGGACATGATCCGTCTGAAAATAGAACACACCTACCGGGTCTGCGGATTGTGCCAGCAGATCGCCAGATCCCTGGAGCTTCCGGAGGAAGAGGTGGATATTGCGTGGCTGACCGGACTGCTCCATGATGTGGGACGGTTTGAGCAGCAGCGGGTATATGGAACCTTCACCGATGCGGATTCCATCGATCATGCGAAATACGGAGCAAGGATTTTATTTGGTAAGGTCTGGGAAGAGAAACACGGACTTGCTTCCGGAAGTGAAGAAAGCCTGCCCGAGGAAATTCAGGCAGACGCCGGGATCAGTATCCGGGATTTCTTGGAAGATGCTTCCTGCGATGAGCTTCTGTGGACGGCGGTGTTTTATCACAGCGCTTACCGGATTCCGGAAGAACTGGACGAACGTACAGCAATGTTCTGCCATATCTTACGGGATGCGGATAAGATTGATATCTTGAAGGTCAATGTGGAATTCCCTCTGGAAGAGATCTACAATGTGGACACAGAGGTATTATATCAGGAGGAAGTGATGCCGGAAGTACTGCAGAGCTTTGATGAGGAGCATGCCGTACTACGATCCCTGAAGAAAACAGCAGTGGACAACGTGGTGGGACATATTTCGCTGGTGTACGAGCTGGTCTATCCCGAGAGCTGTCGTATTGTGAAGAGACAGGGGTATCTGGATAAGCTGATGAATTTTGAATCACGGAATCCTCAGACGAGAAAACAGTTCGAGCATATCAGAGAACATATGAGAGAATATCTTGCCGGAAAATAATGTTGGATACCTGACAGACAGAAACCAAGCTGAAAATCTCACGGATGGCGGAGAATACCGTTATTCGTGAGATTTTCATTTACAAAGAGCGAGTTTTCGTTTTGTATATCGCAGATTCCTCCTGCACAGACTAAACAGTAGCACTTGATCGATAACATATGCAAAATTATGTTATCGATCAAGTGCACGATTGTTATGCAAAAACAGGATGCCTGTAAAATGAGGCATCTTCGCAGAACGCGGGAAAGGAGTTTGCAATGGATGGATTGACTGGGGGAAGCGGCGGAACAGAAGCGTTTCCCTTGAATGAACTGCCGGTAGGATTCGGCATGGCGCTGGCGATGAATGAACAGGCCATGCAAGGCTATGCGGCACTGACAGAGACGGAGAAGGAACATCTGATCCTCCGGTGCCGGGATGCTGGATCCAAAGAAGAGATGGAGCGGATCGTGGCATCACTGGTACCGGGAGAATCGGCGGAGAGTGTTATTGCCAGCCTCCGTCAAGAGTAAGAATCTGTCCGGTGAGATAGGTTGGCGCCTGGATGAGCTGGAGGACAAGTTTTGCGACTTCCTCCGGCTGGCCCAGACGGTCGGCGGGAATTTCTTCCCGGAGAGCGTTCATTTCCTCGGGGGAGAAGCAGTGGTTCATGGCAGTGTCAATGACCCCGCAGGAAATGGCGTTGACCTGGATATTGCTGGGCGCCAGCTCCTTGGCGAGAGCTTTGGTGAAGCTGTTCACGCCGCCCTTGGAAGCGGAATAGGCGACTTCCATGGAAGCTCCGACGTTTCCCCAGACGGAAGAAATATTGATGATACGTCCGCTGTGCTTCTGAAGCATCAGAGGAATCGCCAGACGACTGGTATAGAAGCAGGAGCTTAAGTTTGTATTGATAATATGCTGCCATTCTTCGACATTCATATCCGTGAGCAGACCGATGTAGGAGATTCCGGCATTATTGACCAGAACGTCCAGATGATCCAGGGAAGCAAATAATTGATCCATGGCAAAGGGATCCGATGCGTCTGCCATTTGCGCGGTGCAGTGGATCCCGTATTTTTCTTCCAGAGAGTTAGCAAGGGCGGACAGCTCCGGGAGAGTGCGGCTACAGGTCAGGACAAGGTCGTAACCGGCTCCGGCGAGGGTCTCTGCGATGGCACGTCCGATACCGCGGGAAGCACCGGTGACAAGAGCCAACGGTGTGTTCTTTATTGTATTCATGTAAAGTATCCTTTCTGAATTCTACGGCACCCTTTGGAGATAAAACAGTGCCGAATGCTAAAAACCTGTAAAACGAGTGTAGCACAGATGGACTTGCTTTTCCATAGGGGAACTGCTACACTGAACAAAAGGAGAGAAAATTATGTACGATTTGATCATTATCGGTTCCGGTCCTGCAGGGCTGTCCGCAGCAGTCTACGGAAAGCGTGCGGGGCTGAACCTACTTATTATAGAAGAAAAGCCCATGAGCGGCGGTCAGATCCTCAATACCTATGAGGTGGATAACTATCTGGGACTTCCCGGGATCAGTGGCTTCGACATGGGGATGACTTTCAGACAGCATGCAGAGAAGCTGGGGGCGGAATTCTTAGAAGCCACGGTACACAGTGTGGAAGAACGTGGCGATTACAAATGCGTCTACGCAGGAGACCGGGAACTGGAGACCCGTACGGTGATTTTTGCCACCGGTGCGGAGCATGCGAAGCTTGGCGTGCCTGGTGAGGAAGAATTAAACGGCATGGGTGTGTCCTACTGCGCTACCTGCGACGGAGCTTTTTTCCGGGGCAGAACGGTAGCTGTGGTCGGCGGTGGAGATGTGGCGCTGGAGGATGCCATTTATCTGGCGAGAACCTGTGAAAAGGTGTATCTGATCCACAGAAGAGACAGCCTGCGGGGAGCCATGGTATTACAGGAGGAATTAAAGAGTCTTCCCAGCGTGGAGATCCTCTACGACCATGTGGTCACGGAGATCTGCGGTGAGGATATGGTGGAAAAGCTGCGCATCAAAAACGTGAAGACGGAAGAAGAGAAGGATCTGGAAGCAGCGGGCATCTTTATCGCTGTAGGTATCCATCCCAACACCGACCTGCTGCAGAGCCTGGTGACAGTCGGTGAGGATGGCTATATTCCGGCAGGCGAGACCGGAGAGACTGACACCCCCGGCATTTATGTGGCGGGTGACATCCGTAAGAAGCCTCTGCGCCAGGTCGTGACGGCAGTGGCTGACGGCGCTAATGCGGCGGTCAGCGCCGGAAACTATTGCAACCGTTTTCGTAAACAGTCATAGATTAGTAATAGATTCATTAAGAAATTTGAAAGAAAATTGAAAAATATTTAAAGAAAAGAGTCACCCATGTGGTGGCTTTTTTTACGTAAAAAATCCGTAAACCCGCATGAAATGGGAACTTTTGGCAAAAATGACAATTAATTTATTATATTGACAAAAGGAGGACTGCGTGATATATTTGTTAACAGATGTAACAAATTCGTAACAAATGATCCGAAAATGTAAAGAAGTAAGTTAAGAAAGTAAGATAGCTCCAAGAGTTTCAGGAGGATAGAATGGTTCGTAAATCTGTAAAAATTACCGTGTGCACCATGGCAGCGGTTATGGCTTTTTCCGGAATGAATATTACCGCAGATGCGGCAGCGTCTTCATCGGTACTTCCCAGCGGTGGTATTGAACTGACCCTGGCAAAGGGTAATAAGTTAGAGAGTCTGTCCGCAGGTACGAACAATACCAAACAGATTGAAAGTATTATTGAAACTGTACTCCGTGATGATCAGATGGACACGACCCCGGAAGCATCCGAGGAAGAATCTTTTAAGAATCTGGTCATTGCACAGGTAAATGATTATGTAAATGTAAGAAGCATGCCCAGTGAGGAGGGGGAGATCGTCGGTAAGCTGTATGACGATTCCGTAGGTCTCTTCATCTCCGAAGAGAACGGCTGGTATCAGATCTCTTCCGGTTCCGTAACCGGGTATGTAAAAGCCGAGTACTGTGTGACCGGCGATGAAGCGGTAGAGCTTGCCAAAAAGGTAGGTACAAGATTGGCGACCGTTAACACCACAACCTTAAAAGTACGTACCGAACCTTCTTTAGAGGCTTCTGTATTAGGTTTGGTTCCCTTAGAGGATGACCTGGTAGTATCCGATGAGACCGATGGCTGGGTACAGGTAGATACCGAGGAAGGTCTTGGATGGGTCTCCACAGAATTTGTTTCTCTTCATACGGAGTTCGTTGAAGCGGAATCCAAGGAGGAGGAAGAAAAGCGTCTGGCTAAGGAGAAGCAAGAGAGAGAAAAAGCCCGCGCCGCAGCGGCAGCGAAGGCAGCGGGAAGCAGTAAGAGTTCTTCCGGTAGTGCCCCCGCAGTTACCTATACAGCCAGCGGAGACAGCGAGATGGGTACTGAAGTTGCCAACTACGCATTACAGTTCGTTGGTAACCCTTACGTATACGGCGGATCCAGCCTGACTAACGGTACCGACTGTTCCGGATTTGTAATGAGTGTATATGCGAACTTCGGTGTAAGCCTTCCTCATTCCTCTTCCGCAGACCGTAGCCAGGGTGCAGCAGTTGACGGACTGGCTAATGCACAGGCAGGAGACCTGATCTGTTACTCCGGTCATGTAGCACTGTATATCGGTAATGGTCAGATCGTTCATGCATCTACCGCCAAGACCGGTATTATCGTTTCAAATGCTGATTATAAGAAGGTACTGGCAGTTCGACGGATATTCTAATCGTAACAATGAAACTAAGGCACTGTGTGAAAATACACAGTGCCTTTTTTGTATGTATGCCCAAAGTGCGCTAATGGGATAAAACATATAGAGTTGTACACTGAATTGTGCAATTTGTCAAAATATTATTACGCGATGAAAAAAGGATTGACAAAACAAAACTATACAAAGTATACAAAAAAACATACAGATGCGTAATAACGTTAAAATAATAGTAAAAATACACAGAAAGTTATCCACATTGAAAAAGCCCTAAAATAGGATAAAAGTTACTTATACACCAAGTTATACACATTATCCACAGAAAAACCGGCACTGCAAGGGGGATAAATTTACGAAAAAACAGGAACAAATGTTTTGTGAACATGTAATAAAAATAATAAAATGACAGGATTTGTCGATTTTAGGGTTGACATACAGAATGTCAAAAACAAGTAAAAAACTCCTCAAATTGTTGCAAAACGTTGCACTATTATGCTATAATGACTATACAATAAATGCAAGGGTTACTACAGTGATCTTTGTAAATAAATACTTGGAAGGGATGATCAGCATGAAGTTTATTATTGTTGGCAGAAACATCGAAGTTACACCAGGATTAAGAGCAGCAGTGGAGGAAAAGATCGGCAAGCTGGACAAGTATTTCAATCCCGACACAGAAGTACATGTAACATTAAGCGTTGAAAAGGATCGTCAGAAAATTGAAGTAACCATTCCGGTTAAGGGAAGTATTATCCGTTCGGAGCAGGTAAGCAACGATATGTATGTATCTATTGATCTGGTAGAAGAGATCATTGAGAGACAACTGAAAAAATATAAGAACAAGATCGTTGACAAACAGCAGGCGGCAGCTTCTTTCAGCAAAGCCTATGTAGAGAATGACTATACGGATGATGAAGAGATCAAGATCGTCCGTACCAAGAAGTTCGACATCAAGCCTATGTATCCTGAGGATGCCTGCATCCAGATGGAACTGCTGGGACACAGCTTCTTCGTATTCTGTAATGCAGAGACTGATCAGGTGAACGTAGTTTACAAGAGAAAAGGCGACACTTACGGACTGATCGAGCCGGAAGTATAAGCCGTAAAAACAGTGTAAAAAGGTACAATTAAATAAGCAATGACAGACAGCCTGCCGGCCTTACGGCAGGCTGTTTAAAATTGCATCAGTTATTTTGTTATTTTTTTGACAAAATCATTGCAAAACCGATTTCGCTATGTTAAAATAGGAACAGTGAAATGATAAAAAAATAACAATCTAAAAACATTTCAGAAAGCAAACCAAGCAAAACAAAAAAATGGAGGACAAACAAATGGCAAAGAAAGTTGTATTAGCAGGCGCTTGCCGTACCGCGATCGGTACTATGGGTGGAACCTTAAGCACAACTCCTGCACCGGAGCTGGGCGCAATCGTGATCAAGGAGGCTCTGAAGAGAGCAGGCGTTGCTCCCGAAGCAGTTGACCAGGTATATATGGGATGTGTAATCCAGGCAGGTCAGGGACAGAACGTAGCACGTCAGGCAGCGATCAAGGCAGGACTACCCATTGAAGTTCCCGCAGTTACCATGAACGTGGTATGTGGTTCCGGTCTGAACTGTGTGAACCAGGCTGCACAGATGATCATGGCAGGCGACGCTGACATCGTAGTAGCAGGTGGTATGGAGAACATGTCCATGGCTCCTTACGCAATTCCTCAGGGACGTTATGGTTATCGTATGGGTAACGCAACCATGGTAGATACCATGATCAAAGATGCACTTTGGGACGCTTTCAATGATTATCATATGATTAAGACCGCAGACAATATCTGCGAAGAGTGGGGACTTACCCGTGAAGAACTGGATGAGTTCGCATTAAAGAGCCAGTTAAAGGCTGAAGAAGCTCAGAAGAACGGTGCCTTCAAGGCAGAGATCGTTCCCGTGGAAGTTAAGAAGAAAAAAGAGACCATCGTATTCGATACCGATGAAGGCCCTCGTCATGGTTCTACCATCGAAGGTCTGGCTAAGCTTCGTGCCATCAATCCCGGTGGATTCGTTACCGCAGGTAACGCTTCCGGCATCAACGACGGTGCAGCAGCTATCGTTGTTATGAGCGAGGAGAAGGCTAAGGAGCTGGGCGTTAAGCCTATGGCTACTTTCGTAGCAGGTGCTCTGGCAGGCGTTCGTCCTGAGGTTATGGGTATCGGCCCTGTGGCTTCTACCAAGAAGGTAATGGCTAAGACCGGTATGAAGATCGAAGACTTCGATATCATCGAGGCTAACGAAGCATTCGCAGCTCAGTCCGTAGCAGTTGGTAAGGAACTGGGTATTGATGTAGATAAGCAGCTGAACCCCAACGGTGGTGCTATCGCACTGGGTCATCCCGTAGGAGCTTCCGGATGCCGTATCCTGGTAACTCTGCTGCATGAGATGCAGGCAAGAGGTGCCAAGACCGGTCTGGCTACTCTGTGCATCGGCGGTGGCATGGGCTGCTCCACCATCGTTAAGATCGAGGATTAATTTTATAAATATTCGCTGGGGCGGTAGAATCTCTATCGCCTTAGTGTGGTTTTGAAAACACGAATAGAAATGTGAAATGAGGTAAAAACATGGATTACATTTTGTATGAGCAGAATGGTAATGTGGCAACCATCACCATTAACCGTGAGAAAGCACTGAACGCACTGAATTCTCAGGTGCTGGATGAACTGAACGCTACATTGGATGCAGTAGATCTGGCAACGGTTCGCTGCCTGGTGATCACCGGTGCAGGTGCTAAGTCCTTCGTAGCAGGCGCAGATATCGGAGAGATGAGCAGCCTGACCAAGGCAGAAGGCGAAGCATTCGGCAAGAAGGGTAACGATGTGTTCCGCAAGATCGAGACCTTCCCCATTCCCGTGATCGCAGCTGTCAACGGCTTCGCTCTGGGTGGTGGATGTGAGATCTCCATGAGCTGTGATATCAGAATCTGTTCCGATAATGCAGTATTCGGACAGCCCGAAGTAGGACTGGGAATCACTCCCGGCTTCGGTGGAACCCAGAGACTGGCTCGTCTGGTAGGTGCAGGCATGGCAAAGCAGATGATCTACACCGCACGTAATATCAAGGCAGCAGACGCTTACAGAATCGGTCTGGTAAATGAAGTATACAGCGCCGAGGTTGATGCTGATGGCAATGTAGTAAAGAGCGCACAGGAAGTAATGCTGGCAGCAGCACAGAAGATGGCAGCGACCATCGCCAAGAACGCTCCCATCGCTGTACGCAACTGCAAGAAGGCTATTAATGATGGCCTGGATGCAGATATGGATCAGGCAGTAGTCATTGAAGAGAAGCTGTTCGGAGATTGCTTCGAGACAGAAGATCAGAAGTATGGTATGGCTTTCTTCCTTGACAAGAACAAGGAAAAAGTAAAAGAGCCTTTCCAGAATAAATAGTTATAATAGTTTTTCAAATAATGATAGAATGTATAGAAAACAGGAGGATTTACCATGAAAGTAGGTATTATCGGTGCAGGTACCATGGGACAGGGCATTGCAAAGGCATTTGCCCAGGTAGACGGATATGAAGTAGCTCTCTGCGATATCAAGCAGGAATGGGCTGAAGGCGGCAAAGCCAAGATCGTAAAAGGCTATGCAAGACTGGTAGAAAAAGGAAAAATGACCCAGGAAACAGTTGACGCTATCGTAGCTAAGATCACTCCGGGTCTGAAGGAAGACCTGTGTGCAGACTGCGATCTGATCGTAGAAGCTGCATTTGAGAACATGGAAGTAAAGAAGACCACCTTCGGTGAGCTGGACAAGATCTGCAAGCCCGAGTGTGTATTTGCTTCCAACACTTCCAGCCTTTCCATTACCGAGATCGGCAACGGACTGACCCGTCCTCTGATCGGTATGCACTTCTTCAATCCCGCAGACCGTATGAAGCTGGTTGAGGTAATCGCAGGTGTGAATACTCCCGCAGAGACCGTGGATACCATCAAGAAGATCTCCGAAGAGATCGGCAAGACCCCTGTTCAGGTAAACGAGGCAGCAGGCTTTGTTGTTAACCGTATCCTGATCCCTATGATCAATGAAGCAGCTTTCATCAAGATGGAAGGTGTATCCGATATCGCAGGTATCGACGCAGCTATGAAGCTGGGCGCTAATCATCCCATGGGACCCCTGGAACTGGGCGATTTCGTAGGACTGGATATCTGCCTTGCCATCATGGATGTTCTGTACAACGAGACCGGCGACAGCAAGTATCGTGCATGTCCTCTGATCCGTAAGATGGTACGTGGCGGCAACCTTGGTGTGAAGACCGGCAAGGGCTTCTATGTATACAATGCAGACCGCACCAAGACTCCTGTGGATGCACAGTAAAGTATAAACAATCCGTAGGCATCAAAGTCGGGGTTCTTAGACCCCGACATCATGATAATTACAACCAAGTATAAATAACAATGGAGGATTAACATCATGGATTTTACATTATCCAAAGAGCATGAGATGGCGAGACAGCTGTTCAAAGAGTTCGCCGAGAACGAAGTAAAACCTCTTGCGCAGGAAGTTGACGAGACCGAAACTTTCCCCAGAGAGACCGTTGAGAAGATGGCTAAGTACGGCTTCATGGGAATTCCTGTTCCCAAGGAGTATGGCGGACAGGGCTGTGATACCCTGACCTATGCTATGTGCGTTGAGGAGCTTTCCAAGGTTTGCGCAACTACAGGCGTTATCGTTTCCGCACATACCTCTCTGTGTATCGATCCTATCATGACCTTCGGTACTGAGGATCAGAAGAAGAAATATGTTCCCGATCTGGCAAGCGGCCGTAAGATCGGTGCTTTCGGTCTGACCGAGCCCGGTGCAGGTACCGATGCCCAGGGTCAGCAGACCAAGGCTGTATTAGATGGCGATGAGTGGGTCATCAATGGTTCCAAGTGCTTCATCACCAATGGTAAAGAAGCAGATGTTTATATCGTAATCGCAGTTACCGGTATCGTAGAGAAGAGAGGCAGAAAGATGAAGGAGATCTCTTCCTTTATCGTTGAGAAGGGAACTCCCGGATTTACCTTCGGTACCAAGGAAAAGAAGATGGGTATCAAGGGTTCTTCCACTTACGAGCTGATCTTCACCGACTGCCGTATCCCCAAGGAGAATATGCTTGGTAAGCAGGGACAGGGATTCAAGATCGCAATGCACACTCTGGACGGCGGACGTATCGGTATCGCTTCCCAGGCTCTGGGTATTGCAGAAGGCGCTTTGGAGAGAACCGTTGCTTACACCAAGGAAAGAAAGCAGTTCGGAAAGTCCATTTCCGGATTCCAGAATACACAGTTCCAGCTGGCTGATATGGCTACCAAGGTGGAAGCTGCCAAGATGCTGGTATACAAGGCTGCACGCAAGAAGGACGAGTACAAGACCAATCCTAAGATCTCTTACTCTGTAGAAGCTGCTATGGCTAAGCTGTATGCTGCTGAGGTTGCTATGGAAGTTACTACCAAGGCTGTTCAGCTGCACGGTGGTTACGGTTACATCAGAGAGTACGAAGTTGAACGTATGATGCGTGATGCAAAGATCACCGAGATCTACGAGGGTACTTCCGAAGTTCAGAGAATGGTTATCTCCGCAGATCTGCTGAAATAAGCAAGCAGGCATTTGTCGGAAATTTTATTAGAAAAGTAAGGAGAAAATACAATGAAGATTGTTGTTTGTATTAAGCAGGTGCCCGATACCAAGGGCGGTGTTAAATTCAATCCTGACGGAACTCTTGACAGAGGCGCAATGCTTGCTATCATGAATCCCGATGATAAGGCTGGTCTGGAAGCTGCACTGAAGCTGAAGGACGAGTTCGGCGCAGAAGTTACCGTACTGACCATGGGTCTTCCCAAGGCAGCAGATGCTCTTCGTGAGGCGCTGGCTATGGGTGCTGACAAAGCAATTCTGGTTACCGACAGAGTACTGGGCGGTGCTGATACCTGGGCTACTTCCACTACCATTGCAGGTGCATTGAGAAACCTTGACTATGATCTGATCATTACCGGTCGTCAGGCAATCGACGGTGATACCGCACAGGTTGGTCCTCAGATCGCTGAGCATCTGGGACTTCCCGTAATCTCTTATGCACAGGACATTAAGGTTGAGGGAGACAAGGTGATCGTTCAGAGACAGTATGATGACAGATATCATGTAGTAGAAGCTAAGATGCCCTGCCTGATCACTGCATTATCCGAACTGAATAAGCCTCGTTACATGACTCCCGGCGGAATCTTCGATGCATGCAAGGCAGAGATCACTACCTGGGGCAGAGCTGATCTGAAAGATGTTGATGACAGCAACCTTGGTCTGAAGGGATCTCCTACCAAGATCGCAAAGGCATCCGATAAGGTTCGTAAGGGCGCAGGTGAGAAGATCGTTCCCGATTCACCCGAAGACGGAGCAGCTTACATTGTTGCTAAATTCAAAGAAAAGCACATCATCTAATATAGGAGGCAAACCATGGTAACCAATAATATTGAAGAATACAAGGGTGTATATGTGTTCGCCCAGCAGGTAGACAATGAGATCAGTAGTATCGCATTAGAACTGCTCGGCAAAGGTAAAGAGCTGGCTGCAAAGCTGGAGACCGAGGTAACCGCGGTTCTGATCGGTTATAACGTAAAAGGACTGGCTGATAAGCTGGCTGAGTATGGTGCAGATAAGGTGATCCTCGTAGATGATCCCGAACTGGAGACTTACAGAACCGAGCCTTATGCACATGCACTGGCATCTGTTATTGAGAAATATAAGCCTGAGATCGTTCTGGTAGGTGCAACCGCTATCGGACGTGATCTTGGACCTACCGTTTCCGCAAGAGTTCAGACCGGTCTGACCGCAGACTGTACCGTACTGGAAATCGGTGATTTCCCTCTCGTTGCTATCCCCGGACAGGAGCAGAAGCACAATCAGCTGCTAATGACCCGTCCTGCATTCGGTGGTAACACCATCGCTACCATCGCATGTCCTGACAACAGACCTCAGATGGCAACTGTTCGTCCCGGCGTTATGCAGAAGATTGCTCCTATCGCAGGTGCAAAGGCTGTGATCGAAGAGTACAATCCCGGATTTACTCCGAACAACAAATATGTAACCATCAAGGAAGTCGTTAAGGCTGTATCCGATACCGTTGATATCATGGATGCTAAGATCCTGGTATCCGGCGGACGTGGAGTTGGCAGCGCAGAGAACTTCAAGATCCTGGACGATCTGGCAGAGGTTCTTGGCGGTACCGTATCCTGCTCCCGTGCAGTTGTAGATAACGGCTGGAAGCCCAAGGATCTGCAGGTTGGACAGACCGGTAAGACCGTTCGTCCTCAGATCTACTTCGCAATCGGTATCTCCGGTGCTATTCAGCACGTAGCAGGTATGGAAGAGTCTGATCTCATTGTTGCCATCAACAAGGATGAGACAGCTCCTATCTTCGATGTAGCTGACTACGGTATTGTAGGAGATCTGAACAAGATCGTTCCCGCTCTGACCGAACAGCTGAAGGCTGCAAAGGCTGAGAAGGCAGCGAACTAAGAGCCGTTTTTTGACGGATATTCGAACCCTCCCTGTTGATCTCAGGGAGGGTTTTATATTGCACTTCGGACGCTTACATAGTAAAATATAATGATAATCCCACGATATGCGAATATTGGGTGGGATTGTGGAGCAATCCGCAGGTATCATACAGAGCAAGAATGTGAGATGATATTTTATGGCAAAACAAAAAGAAGTAAAAACCAACGCCATGCGTATCCTGGAATCTCTGAAGATTCCTTATACCCATCACACCTATGAGTGCGAGGAATTCGTGGATGGGCTTCAGATAGCAGACAAGCTGTCCCTGCCCTATGAGCAGGTCTACAAGACGCTGGTCACCGTGGGCAGCAGCAAGAATTATTTTGTATTCGTCATCCCCATTGCGGAGGAGCTGGATATGAAAAAAGCAGCGAAATCCGTCGGAGAAAAAAGCGTGGAGATGATCCACGTAAAAGACATCAATGCCATCACCGGCTACATCCGCGGCGGCTGCACAGCCATCGGTATGAAAAAACAGTATGTGACCAGAATTGATGAAAGTGCGAAGACACAGGAACAAATCTATGTCAGCGGCGGCAGGATCGGCTCTCAGATCCAATTGAAACCGGATGACCTTGCGAAAGCAGCAAAAGCGGAGTTCGCAGATATTATCAGACACGAAAATTAATGCATCAAATGTAGCAAAAGGATGCTGAAGATAAAGGAGTACACATGGAAAACCAAAAAAACATCCTTGATTACGATACCGTAGCACTGGACGAAGCACAGGATGCGGTGATCATCATAGACCAGACCCTGCTTCCGGGTAAGATCGAACTGATCGCATTACATACGGCACAGGAGATGTGGGATGCTATCTATCTGCTGAAGGTCCGGGGAGCCCCGGCCATCGGTGTAGCGGCGGCATTGGGCATCTACCTGCTGGCGAATCGCATCGAGACGGAAGACTTCGAAGAATTTTATCAGAAATTCACAGAATATAAGGAATATCTGGATTCTTCCAGACCCACCGCAGTTAATCTGTCCTGGGCACTGAAGCGCATGGATGCTGTGGCTGTAAAGGCTGGCAGAGAAGAGCACAAGACTGTCGCAAAAGTGAAGGAAATCCTGCATGACGAAGCACTGCAGATTCGTGCGGAAGATGTGGAAGTATGTCGAAAAATCGGAGAGTTTGGACTGGAACTGGTAAAACCGGGAGATGGTATTCTGACCCACTGTAATGCAGGACAACTTGCAACCGTAAAATACGGTACCGCAACCGCACCGATTTATCTGGGACAGGAGAGAGGTTACAACTTCCATGTATTTGCGGATGAGACCAGACCGCTGTTACAGGGAGCCAGACTGACAGCATTTGAACTGCATTCCGCAGGCGTGGATGTGACACTGATCTGTGACAATATGTCCGCTTCCGTCATGTCCAAGGGTTGGGTGCAGGCAGTGTTCGTAGGCTGTGACAGAGTGGCAGCCAACGGAGATACTGCGAACAAGATCGGTACCAGCGTGGTGGCAGCAGTGGCAAAACAGTACGGTGTTCCGGTATACATCTGTGCACCGACTTCCACGATTGATATGGCGACTGCCACCGGTGCGGATATCTGCATCGAGCAGCGTAAGGCGGAAGAAGTTACTGAGATGTGGTACAAGGAGCGCATGGCTCCGGAGGGTGTAAAGGTCTACAATCCGGCATTCGATGTGACAGACCATGAACTGATCGCCGGAATTGTCACGGAATACGGGGTGGCGAGAGCTCCTTACACGGAGAGCCTGAAGGAGATCATGGAACGCAAGGCACAGAGAGGCTGATGGTGTAGATATGAAGCGAAATGTAAGTCTTGCGGAGATATCCGACGGCCGTTTATACAAAGCAAATGATATGGTGAAAGCGGATTGCGGTGGTTGCAATGGCTGTTCCCGGTGTTGTCACGGCATGGGCAATTCCATTATCCTGGATCCCTATGATGTTTACCGGATGACTACAGGAATGGGGAAAAGCATGCAGGAGCTATTAGCGGCATCGGTGGAGCTCAACGTGGTGGATGGTGTGATCTTACCGAATCTGAAAATGCAGGGGACCAAGGAAGCCTGCGCTTATCTGGATGAGGAAGAAAGATGTAGCATCCATCCGTACCGGCCTGGAATCTGCCGGCTGTTTCCGCTGGGAAGATATTATGAAAACGGAGGATTTTCCTATTTTCTCCAGACCGGGGAATGTGCGAAGGAGAACCGCAGCAAGATAAAAGTCAGTAAATGGATCGATACTCCGGATCTGACGAGAAACCAGCAATTTACCCTACAATGGCATGACCTGTTACATGCCATGGAAGAGAGACTGACAGGAGAAGACGAAGGGAAACAGCAGGAGGAAAATCTGCTGCTGTTGCGTCTGTTTTATTTATTGCCGTACAAAGGGACAACAGATTTTTATTCACAGTTTATGGAAAGGATGGAATATTGGAATGAACAGATCAGATAAGTTAAGTAAGCTCCCCATCGAAAAGCGGTTAATGAGTGTATTTCGCATAATTTCTCTATTATTAAGTGCAACAGGTATTATTGCCTGTGTCGCCATGGGAATCGTCAGTTACCAGTATTCCTATGCGTTGCGCCATTACGGTTTCGCACAGGGTGACATCGGTAAGGCGATGATCGTTATCGCGGAGATGCGGAGCGAGACCCGTGCCGCCATCGGCTATGATGACGATACGCTGATTGCTAAAGCAAAAAATGCCCATGACATGACGGCGGAACAGCTGGATACCTATATCAGTGTCCTGGAAGATGATATGATCACGGATGAGGGAAGAGCTACCTACCAGCAGATCAAGGATGGCGTAGCTTCTTATCAGCAGATCGAGGCACAGATACTGGAACTGGGAACAGCTTCCGATCCTGCTAAGCGGATGCAGGCACAGCAGATGGCAGGCGAACAGATGGATCCCGTGTTCCAGCAGGTCTATGCAGATATGACGAGCCTGTTGGACAGCAGTGTAACGAACGGAAATGCCATGGAAGCCAAGCTGAATGTTTTCCGTGTAGTTATTTTTATCGTAATCCTTCTGATCATCGGAGTAGGCTTTGCAGGATCTGAAAAGGCGGGAAAAAGAATAGCCAAAGGAATCGCCGGACCGCTGAAAGCGCTGGCAGACAGACTGGATGGCTTCGCAGCAGGTGATCTGACATCTGATTTCCCCAAAGTGGAGACAGAGGACGAAATGGCAGCGATGAACCGTGCGGCTACAGCAATGGCGACAAACCTCAGGATGATCATTGAGGATATCAACCAGGCATTAAACGCTATGGCAAACGGCGACTGGACAGTGAAGTTCCGTTATCCCGATCTCTATGAGGGCGATCTGGATAAACTAAAAGAAGCGCTGAGAGATATTAAGTATAAGATGAATGAGGCACTGTACAATGTCAATGAAGTATCCGGACAAGTATCCATGGGTGCCGGAAGTCTGGCAGATGCAGCGCAGTCTCTGGCTGAGGGGGCAACCGAACAGGCAGGAGCCGTACAGGAGCTTCAGGCGACGATTACCAATATTACTTCTATGGTAGACAATACCGCAGAACATACGAAGAATTCCAGCAGACAGGCACAGGAATACTCTGCTAAGGCGGATGAAGGACGTACCGAAATGAATCACCTGATGGAAATCATGGGTCGGATCAATGAAACTTCCGAGAAGATCAGCAATATCATCGGCGAGATCGAAGATATTGCAAGCCAGACCAATCTGCTGTCCCTGAATGCTTCCATTGAAGCAGCCAGAGCCGGAGAAGCAGGCAGAGGCTTTGCTGTTGTGGCAGACCAGATCGGTAAGCTGGCAGAGCAGAGTGCTCAGTCCGCAGTCAATACCAGAAATCTGATCGGCGATACCCTGGAGGAGATCCATGCCGGCAATGAAGCTGTGGATCATGCATCCCAGACCTTAAGTGTTATCGTGGACGGTGTCCGCAAGATCGCACAGGATTCCGAGGAACTGACCCAGATCGCAGATACCCAGGCGGATGCCATGAATCAGGCGGAGAGCGGTGTGAACCAGATCTCCGAGATCGTACAGTCCAATTCGGCGGCAGCAGAAGAGCTGTCTGCTACCAGTGAAGAACTGTTGGCGCAGTCTGAGAATATGACCAATCTTGTAAAACAGTTCAAACTGATCGATGAGGAGAAGATTCAGGCCAGAAAAAAGGAGGTTAAGCATGCCGGTATTTGATTTCAGCAGTACTCCGGAAAATGAAAAGAAGCAGGATCCTATATGCACCTATACTACGTTTCGCTCCAATGAGGGATCAGCCTCTGCGGAGAAACCGATTTTGATCCTGGATAACAGCAGTGAAAAATGGAACCATCATGCCGTAGGTGTATTCGGTAATCAGAGCAAACGGACCAATTTCGAATTTAAAGAGGAAGGCAGCAGCGCTTATGCCGATATTTTACAGATTGATGCCCGTTTTGTCAGTCTGATCCGCTGGCTTGGTGAGAACCACATTAACGTGCGTCTCTCCGGAGAAAACAGGAATGACGGCTATGCAGTATATAAGATCCGTGAGACAGCTTTCGGTGGGGGCACCAAGCTGTCTGCAGAGGATGGATTTTTACAATTCATGATGGAGCGGCTGTTTTTAAGCAGTGCTCCCGCGGAAGAAGAACAGGGCGAGGACGAAGGGGAAGACGGCGATGATATGAAACTTACCAGCCTTCAGAGTATCTCCGATTTC
>ENA-OUQG01000674-OUQG01000674.1-human-gut-metagenome-genome-assembly--contig:-NODE-674-length-20237-cov-4.073085_pt1 | contig 20237 bp, 15 predicted proteins | sample MGYA00237943_ERZ548823 | MGnify/ENA primary metagenome ERZ548823 (study PRJEB26490, sample SAMN05194731) | human gut metagenome | biome: terrestrial biome; feature: human-associated habitat; material... | reverse complement strand
AGTCCGTCTCGTGGGCTCGGAGATGTGTATAAGAGACAGCTTAAGTTTCGTATTTTGCTTTTCTTATTTTTCTTATAAATTACTGCTGGATCAATGTCACACTGACTGTACCGGTTCTTAAATCTGCTACTGCTGAAATCTGCAATGGCGTATTATAAATATTCACAAATCTTAAGTCGTAATAATTACCTGCAATTGTCGCATCTCTGCCTTCTGGAAGATATGGAACCGGGAGAGAATGTGGGTGACGCTCAGTCGCCGGGATTCCTCCGTTTAACATTGCAGAATACATGGTAGAAGATACCTGACAGATACCTCCGCCTGTTCCTGTGGAATGTTTACCACTCACATAAATTGGCGCTTCCACATAACCGTTTGCTGCCGTTCTTGGTAAGATCGTTCTGTTAAAGGAAAACTCTTCCCCTGGCTGAATGACTACACCGTTGATTCTGGAAGCTGCCACTGCAATGTTGGTTGCTCTGGAAGCTCTCGGATCAAACTTTGTTGTGCAGGAACCACGGACAATCGCTGCCTGTGCTCCTTCTCCAGCCGAGATCAGTGTCGTTGCATTTCTTCCCTCCGCTGCACCGTTTGCCGCATAATGGGCACAGTAGGATGCAAGGTCATTGCCGAATGCTGCCTGAAGATCCGGGTAATTGGCTCTGTAAATTGCAACATTGAAATTAGCGCAGCCTGATCTTCCCTCATAAATGCCGGAAGATACAAAATGATTGAACAACTTCTGTGCATCATATCCAAACGCCGCCTGAAGATCCGGGTTGGAATTATAATAATATTCTGCATCAAATACTGCCTGATATGCACCTGTATTCGATGATTTCTTTGCTGCATTTGCCGTGACAGTGCTTCCGGACAACAACACCATGCACAATGCAATGGATAAAATCTGTGTTACTTTCTTTTTCATTAAGAAACTCCCTTCTTTGGTATCATATTATCCCAGACCATATGTTACTCTGGTAAATTATGGTAAGATATATGTAGTATAACACTTTTAAGGATTTTCTACAATCGTTCCTTCACGATATGCCTGAAGTAAATTTTCAAGATCACGGATATTTTCCCGCATCACTTTTCCATTATCTGTGTCTGCAACCGTTTTCCGTCTCACAACATGCTGCACCAGAATCGTATGTGATACAATATCATTCCCATCCGAAACTGCTTTTTCCACGGATTCAAAAGGCTCATGCGCCGCCAGCACAAGTCCATATGAATTGTAGATCAATGTGTACCCGGCAATTCCGGTCTTTGGCTGATAAGCCTTGGAAAAGCCTCCATCTATGATGAGAAGCTTGCCCCCGCACTTCACCGGGGACTCTCCTTTTTTTGCCTCGATCGGGATATGTCCATTGACAATATGCGCCTCCTGGCCGGATAGTCCGAACTCTGCGAGGATCGCATTTACGATCTCTTCTTTTTCCAGCAGCCGGTAATACGGATTTTTCGGTTCCACATGTGTCGCTTTCTCTGCCACAAAATACCGCTCGAACGTTGTCATCTTATCTTTGCCAAACACCGGTGAATTTTTATTTTCCCAGATAAACCAGAGAATGTCTGATCCCTTTTTCTTCTCTTCCGGGTCAATGGCGTAATAACCTTTTCTGGCGTAGCTTTCTAACACATCGTACAACGCTTTTCCGGCATATTCCGTGCCGTAAATATTGACTTTGGTAAAAGAGCCATCCTCATTCAGCGGCACACAGCCGTGATACAGAAGATTATCGTTGAAGATCCGGTACATACTTCCTTTTTTATACAGGAAATCTATATGCTGTCGCAGACGGATACTGTTCACAAAAGCCATCTGAAGACCTTCCATTACATTTTCTTCCTCTTCGGTCAGCTGATAGACTTCTTCTACACTTTCAGCTGCAAAACTTACAGTTGGAAATTCTTCCTTCTTAATCTTATATTCTTTTCCGCCAATTTCAACAACCTGACGTTTCACATCCACTTTATGAAGCAGCAATTTATCTTCCATCTTGTAATCCGGATTACGCAGGATCACCTGGCCTTCCAGCTTAAAAAGAAGTACAGAAATTGCTTTCAGTGCCGCTTCCATCGGATCGATCTGCGGGTATATCTTTTCTGCAAATAAGGTCAGATTTCGCAGACTGATCCCATAGCTATTCTCCATGATCTTCATATTATCATATTTCAGATTGTTACGGATAACTGTTGCGATGCAGGCTCTGCTTCCTGCCGCTGCCCCCATCCACAGGATATCATGATTTCCCCATTCAATATCAATGGAGTGATAAGTCGTAAGCAAATCCATGATCCGGTCTGCACAAGGACCTCTGTCAAAAATATCTCCGACAATATGTAAGTGATCCACCGCAAGACGTTTGATCAGACCTGCCAGTACTTCGATAAACTCGTCTGCATTCTGAAGCTCAAGAAGTGTATCCAAAATATTGCGATGATAGATAAGCTGATTGTCATCCTCATCCTTCTGTACATGGATCAGTTCATCCAGAATATAGGCATATTCCTTCGGCATCGCTTTCCTTACTTTCGAGCGGGTGTATTTGGATGAAAATAATCTTGCGATATCGATTAGTTCTCCTAAGATCACACGATACCACTCTTCATTATTTTTTCCTTCCTTTTTTATCATTGCAAGCTTTTCAACTGGATAATAGATCAGCGTACAGATTTCTTCCCGGTCCAGATCTGATAAAGTATCTTCAAACAACAGATCTACTTTTTCCCGGATCACACCGGAGCAGTTATTTAATATATGGCAAAATGCCTCATATTCTCCATGCAGATCACTCATAAAGTGCTCTGTCCCTTTTGGCAGGCTGAGGATTGCTTTAAGGTTAATAATCTCTCGGCAGACCGCCTGCTCAGTTGGGTATTTTTCTGCCAGAAGTTCTAAATATTTTTCATCTTTCATTTTCTTCCTCCATCCGGTCATTTTTTACTTTACATATCCAATAAATACATTTCCGCTTCCGCTTACAAGACCGTTCATCTCATCCGGCGTTGCGGAATGACGTTCTCCGTCTGCCGGATCCAGATAAGCATACTTCGCATCCGTGTATCCGATGACCAGTACCGCGTGATCCACACTGAGCATTGCGATCACCGGTGTCTCATGGCTGATCGTATAGCGGATTTCTTCCGGTGTACATCCGGTCAGATCAAATCCTTCTCCACCGGTTGCTTCTGTCAGGATTTCTGCCGGCGACTTTCCGTTTTCCAGCTCTGTTGATGCATTTATATCTTCTGCGCCTTCCAGCTTCAGGATCCGGTTCAGGCACGCTGCAAGTGTACTCTCACCTTCTCCTGTCCGGAACTCATCCATATTATTTACTTCATAAATATCCGGCGTATTTCCGGACTCCCATACATATTCCTGTGATGAAGAAATGACCACACCTTTTATCTTCTCCGCTTCCTGGATCGCATAAGATGCTTTTTCATACACCCCCTGCAGACTGCCAAGTGCATATACATAATACTGATTCTTTACCTTCGGTTTGTCAAAGCTGACAACCATAGGTTTATCAAACAGTACCTGCTTTGGTTTTAAAATTTTTGCTTTGCTGTCTTTGATCCCATTTTCATAAGTAAGACGAACCAGAGTTCCCCGCAGATCATCATTGTAGGTCTCAACTGTGATATTGCTCTCTTCCTTCTCCTGATTGTTGGTAATATAATCTGCCGTTGTTGAAATATAGGTATTCTCATTTCTGTTCACCCGATTAAGTGTCATCATATTGTCTGCCACATAGCCATCCAGAATGTAAAAATCCTGTACCTCATAGGTCTTGGCTATCTCCTGTTTCTGCGTAATGATATCCACTTTATACATCGGGTACACACTCTGTCCGGATATATTGGTTCCTGCATCGCTTCCACGCAGCATGCCATAGGCAAAATCATTCCGGATAAATCCGATCGGTTTGACATATTCGTCTCCTTCGGATGTAATATCAAAGGATTTGCCCGTCTTCAGATTCAGCACGATAATTTTCTGCGACTCATTGATCTTTCCACCCTCACTCTGGTAAGCAAGCAGATGTCCGTCTGGTGAAACCTGATACTGCCCTTCCTCCAGATCTTTCACCAGCACCTCTCTGGTGTTGTCCTTCAGATTCACAAGATACAATGTACCATCTATCATTACATAAAGATTTTCATCAGAATTGCTGTAATATACAAATTTACCCAGATCCTCTTTCATCAGATAATATCCGTCTTCGCTAGGGACAAATGCTTTTTCCGTAACGGAATTTTTTTCTGCGTCAAAATAATAGACTGCTACACCTACCTGCCCTTCATGTACACCGCGATTCATATAACCCACTACAGTAAATGTGGTATTGCCTTTTTCATCTACTGAAATCAGGCGGATATCATGCAGGTCGCATAATGTACGCACATCCATGTTTTCCGCATCTGCGAAGCCGAATACCAGTGACATTTCATCCTCTTTTTTATCATAATGCCAGAGCTGGTTATCCTCTATAAATGCTACAATGGTTCCATCTGTATTAGTCTCATACTCCAGGTCCGTCGGCGCAATCCCAACAAGAACACCCTTCTGGTTCAGCGCAGTTGTCTTACCATCAAATCTCTGATTCATCGTGCGATCATAATCAAGCAGATACTGTTGTGCATCTTCCCCGGTGCGGATCCGGAAGAATTCCTTTACACTGTAAAGCCGATCAGCATAATCAGTATCCCCGGTGCACTTTACCTGGTATTTGAGAACAAGTGATGTGTAATTCTCATTGCATTCCTTAATTTCCCAGTATACATTTCCCGATACCTGCGGTGCAAGCGACCCCCATGTCACCTGTGACTGTGTCGATGCAAGTGTGACCTCCTGATAGGTGGAGCTGTCCTCACTGGAATCTGTTTCCAAATAGCTTTCGACCTTATCACCCTGATTTTCGAGTGCCGCATTGTGGAAATCATTTGCGAAATCCAGGCTTTTCTTATAGTTGCAATCTGCCGAATTCTTGATCCTGGTATAAAAATAAATATTCTGATTATCCAGGTACAAGGTTACTTTCAAAATCCTCTCTTCTTTCAGGATCTTCGTATTCTTGAAATTTAAAGTTACTGTATCCTGAACATCTTTAATGGTTCCCTCCTGAATACATTTTTTCCCATTCAGTGTATATACCTGCCAGTAAACCTTCTGGATCTGATTATCATATTTTGCAATGTTCATATCCAGCTGGTTATTTGTGACGGGTGTCAGTGTATCACGCATTGAAGTAAGCGTCATATCGCTTTTATATCCCGGCAGTGAGTTTACTTCATATCCTTCTGTCATAAAGGATATTCTTGGCAGTGTCGCACCTCCCATATCTGCACTCATATCAGTGTTGCCTCTGTTCGTCACATAACTGGATACGATAACTGCAAGAATAAATACAGTAGTCAGTACCCCTGTCTTTATTGCTATCTTTTTAAACATTGTAATTATAGTCCCCTTTATCTTAATCTGCTAAATTTATACTCCTTTTTCTCCCTCTTCATTCTGCTGATCCAATAATCTCCCCAGCATTGGATCGATGTGAAGCATTTCTTCACATGTGCGGATTGCCTCTGCATTTTTCCCTTTATTTCCCGTGTAAATGGCCCGTATCAAAATATTCTTCGGTGTATGCTCCATATCGATAAACTCCAGGATCTGTGTGTCATATCCCTCCCTCTTCAGATATTCCGCACGTATCGCATCTGTGACAAGAGCTGCCATTCGCTCTTTGATCAGTCCGTAAGAAAACAGCGGTGCAAGTGTTTCATTTGCAATCTGACGGTTCACTTCATGCTGACAGCACGGAACCGAAAGAATGACCTTCGCTTTCCAGCCAACTGCTTTTGCAAGTGCAAAATCGGTAGCGGTATCACAAGCATGCACCGTCACGACCATATCCACTTCATCCGAACCGGTATAATTCGCAATATTTCCTTCCATGAACTTTAACTTTTTATAGCCATATTTTTTTGCCAACTGGTTGCATGCATAAATGACATCCGTCTTCAGATCCAGTCCGATGATCCGGATATCATAACCTTTTAACTCATGCAAATAATAATAAATTGCAAATGTCAGATAGGATTTACCGCATCCAAAATCCAGAATCGTTACTTCCCTGTCCTTCGGGAGCTCCGGAAGAACATCCTCGATAAACTCCAGGAAACGGTTGATCTGGCGGAACTTATCAAACTTTGTCCGCACGATTTCCCCTTCTTTTGTCATAACTCCCAGATCCTGTAAAAATGGAACTGCTTTTCCTTCCTCCAGGATATAATGCTTCTTCCGGTTGTGTGACAGATCAATCTCTTTGAACCTCCCGGTCTGAAGCCGTCTCTGAATCGTCATTTTCCCTTTTTTGCTGACCAGAACCTGATAGCGGAATTTTCTGGTCTCCATCTGCATCTGTTTGAATTCCTGCATGGCATTTTCAATATATCCTGCTGCTTCTTCTTCATTCAGATTGTGGTGAAATACCTGGTTGTTCCGGTGTTCTTCGCACTGGTACAAAATATTGTCTTTATGCTCCACAGGGCGGATCTTAATCTTTACAATTCCGCCTTTTTCACGTGGATTGCTGATTATTGCTGATAAAAATTCTTTATTTAAACTCTTTTTTAAGATATTATTCAATGATTCCATTTTAATTTCCCCTTACATTTTAGGTTATATGTACGAATCCAGTTTTTATTGTAAAGCGAAATAAAATAGAGCGCAAGGGAAATTTCCCTTACGCCCCATATTTACCTGTTACTGTTCGACTTCCTGATAGACATCTTCCGTTTCTTTTGGAACCGGGAAACGGATCAGTACCTTGAACAGATCTCCGTCGAGATATAACTCGAATTTTCCCCCTTGAAGCTTTGTCAGATTCTGTGCAATCGAAAGACCAAGCCCGCTTCCTTCCGTGCTTCTGGATACATCTCCACGGATAAATCTTTCTGTCAGTTCATCTGCCGAAATATTCAGCGGCTGCTCTGATACATTCTTGATCGTAAGCTGTACTTCCTCACCTGTCTGAACCAGATCCACATAGACCCGGCTTCCCTCCATTGCATATTTTGCCGCATTGTTAAATACATTTGCAAGAACTCTCCACATTCGTCTGCCGTCTGCGTAGATTGTTGCCGGTTCGGTCGGAAGATTCATGATCATTTTCAGATTCCTTGCCTCAAATTTTTCTTCAAACTCTGCACAGGTCTGGTTGACCAGCTCAACCAGATTCAGATTCATCATTTCCAAACTGATATTGCCACTGCTTACCTTGGAAGCTTCTACCACATCCTCGGTAAGTGTCTTCAGACGATATGCTTTTTCTTCCAGAACCTGAAGATAATTCCGGATCTTCGGATCCTCAAAATCCTCTCTCTTTAAAAGGTCCACATAATTAATGATTGATGTAAGCGGCGTTTTGATATCATGGGATACATTTGTGATCAGATCCGTTTTGAGGCGTTCATTTTTTACGCTCTCTTCTACCGCCCGGTCCAGTCCATCTCCGATCTTATTGATGCTGACTGCTGCTTCAAGCTGTCCGCCTTTGAGTCCATTTAACGGAATCTGATAATCAACCTGACCGTCTGCGATTGCTTTTACCCCTTTGATGATCCGCGCTCTTCCGATGGCTCTGCGCATCAGGCAGAAAAATGCCCCCGCCTCTGCCGCAAGCATTACGAACAGCCAGATTCCCGGCTCCCACATGGCGATCGCGATCCAGTGAACTACAACCAGTACTCCAAACAAAATCGCAGCTTTCCAGACCTCCCCCAGATGCCGGATCCCAATCCGGACGTATTTGATGATCAGACATAAAATACTGTTCTTCCACAAGGTCTTTGCCTTGATCCTTCTTACCATTCCAAGCCAGAAAGTAAGTCCTGTCATGCAAACGCTTACCGCAACAATCCCTGCAAAAATCAGTACCGATGTGCCATTGAAACCATCTCCGCTAAACCAGACTCCGTTCAGCAGACTGTAACTTAAACTGATTTCCCCATAAATACATATCACCATAACTGCAACCGACAAAAGAATAAAGATTTCTGTCTTCATTTTATCGACCCGATTTAACACAATGCCTTCTTCCCGGTTTGATCTGCCTGCAACAATTGTCAGCCATGACAGAATTACAAGCATTGCAAATCCGGTTGCAATCGCAATCCAGAAGGTAAATCTTACCTGCGGTGCATACTCCTGATAAATCTTGCTCTCCTGATAAAAGTCATCCTGGATTGGATAGGAAGTATCTACCGCGAACACGCATTCGTAATTATCCATCCACATATTGCCACCGATCAGTGATTTCCACTGTGATCCGTCCATATCAATATCACTCTGGTACTCAGTAAGCTTTGGTGTGGCAACCGCATATACTCCCAGCTTTTTCATACTTTCCAGATTCTTTTCCCATTCATCAAATCTCTGATATGCAAGACGGTTGGTATAAACTTTTTTATTGTCCAGATCTACAATCATATATGCAAGATTGGTATTACCTTCTTTATATTCTTCCGTTACATACTGCCACGTCAAAAATTCATCCCGTACACTGTCCACAGTATTTCCAAGCATGGACATCGCATCACTTAACTTGCCGTTCCATCTGGAATCCTTGTTCACAACTTCCAGAAGATTCTTCGCGCCCACCGGTGCACAGTTTTCGGAAACTTTTTCTCCGTCATACCGCCAGCACTTTGTGTAGACCTGGCGATTTTCACTGTCCAGAATATTGCGGTAAATACTTGCGGAGTTCTCGATCCAGTCATTGATCAGAGAATCGATCACTTCTCCGGTGCTTTCCAGTGAATATTCATCTTTTGCCTCATCCATATTACCAAACTGAAGGTTCCCGTTTTTAAATTCCCGACGAAATTCTTTTTCATAGTAATAATGGTAGGTTCCGTCATCCTTCTGGCAGACGATGATCTCATCATCATTGTCTCCATCTGCCATCTTGGTCCCGTCTGCGTAGTACATCTCCTGATCGTTTTCCCAGTAATTCACAAGATCACCAAGACGGTATGCAAGCCCATTTACATTTTCATTTGAAATCTTACGATCTGAATCATATTCTTTCAGATCTACAATTCTGTTTTCATCATATTTTCCTTCTGTTTCAAAATTGCTGTCGTATCCTTCCGCAGCCGTAATATCATTTGCAGCACTCATTAGCTTGTCGGTAAACCCTTTTGACTGATCATACTTCTTATGTGGCTTTTCAAACAGGATTCCTGCCAGATTATCGCCCGGATAACTGAATGTAAAAACCAGACATGTGATCATCACCACCGCTAAAATATGCTCCAGTACGATCAGGATTCCTTTACATGGTGCGCTTTGATACCATTTGTTATTCATAAGACCTCCTAACCGATCTTCTCTACCTTATATCCGACACCCCATACTACCTTCAGGTAACGTGGCTCTTTCGGATTGATTTCGATTTTCTCCCGGATATGGCGGATATGTACGGCAACGGTATTGTCCGCTCCGATTGCTTCTTCATTCCAGATATTTTCGTAAATCTGATTGATAGAGAACACCTTTCCCTGATTTTTAACGAGTAACAGTAATATATTGTATTCAATCGGTGTCAGCTTCACTTTTTCGCCGTCCACAGTCACTTCTTTCAGATCATCCCTGATCACAAGTCCCCCGGTCCGGAACTCACTCTGGTTGTCAGATCTCGCCGTACTTCCAAGCTGGGTGTAACGTCTGAGCTGGGATTTTACCCTTGCTACCAGCTCCAACGGATTGAACGGTTTGGTCATGTAATCATCTGCACCGATATTCAGTCCTAAAATCTTGTCCGCATCCTCTGACTTGGCGGATAAAATAATAATCGGGAGGCTCATGTTTTCCCGGATCTTGAGTGTCGCCCGGATTCCGTCCAGCCGCGGCATCATCACATCCATGATCAGAAGATCAACTTCATTTCTTTTCAATACCTTGATCGCTTCGTCGCCATCATACGCCTTCAGGACTTCGTATCCTTCCTGCGTCAGGTAAATATCTATTGCTTCTACAATGTCTTTATCATCATCACATACTAATATTTTCGCCATCTTTTTCACCTCCTCTATACTATACAAGATTAACAGAGATTTTTTAAGAGATATGGCGGGATTTTCTTAAGAATTTTTTGCGATTTGAAAATAAATACTCCCGGCAAATTTTACCTTGCCGGGAGTCCTTTAAATGTCTTCTATATTTTGAATAATCCTATTCAATGCTGTAGTCATGCGGAAGCGAAACCTGGCGCCATTTCGAGTCGTCGAAATTTGCTGTCTGCGCATTTTCCACATCTCCCAGATTGAATTTCCAATTACTGTCAAAATTGATCGTTCTCTGATCCGTCGATTTCCCGTAATTACTTACGTAAACCGCTTCCGGATCTGAACTCATCTGTGTCTGTGAATTGGATCTTACTTTCACCTCTTCACCTGCCTCCACAGACAATGTCATTCCCTGTACCGTGAGCAATGCCGCAAGGCAGGCAGCCCCGGCACGGACATACCTTTTTCTTGTTTTCATCTTTTCCTCCAATGTTTTTATTCCTCTTTATAGACACAAAAAGACAGGGGGGTGCTATTACTCTCCTGTCTTTTTGTTTTGAGGTCTCGTCCTCGTTATGAGCTATTCCTCATTACGATCTTTATCTGTACTCTGATTCTTTTTCATATTTTTGTAGACATTTATAGTTCCAAACCCGATCAGTCCAACACCTACGATCAGAAACAGAATCGTCGCCACGATCATAACAAGCTGTTCATTACCATGACTTGTGGAAATCGCCCTGAACATCTGGTATGCCAGTGTCAGCAGATAAAACCCGGCCATTACATAAATCGCCAGTCTTGCATTTTTCTTCCATCCGTCATTCTCCGGCATCTTATTCTCGTCCATAACATTTCCCAGCCTTTTCTTTTTATTTTCTTACCAGATATTTTCTCATATCAATTGCACATGCGATCAGAATAATCAGACCTTTGATCACATACTGCATATTCTGACTTACTGCCAGGAACTGCAGTGCAACGAAGATGATTCTCAGAATGAACACCCCTAAAACAACGCCGCTGATCTTACCGGTACCACCTACAAAAGATACACCACCGATTACACAGGCAGCAATCGCATCACACTCGTAGTTCAGACCAGTATTTGCCTGGTTGGAACCGATACGTGCAGATTCAATGAATCCAGTGATACCATACATGCATCCTGCAAGTGTATGTACCAGAATGGTTGTTCTCATAACATTTACACCAGATACATTGGCAGCTTCCGGGTTGGAACCAACTGCGAACATATTCTTTCCAAATGTTGTCTTATTCCACATGAACCACATGAATACAACTACGACACAAGCGTACCATACATAGTTCGGTATCGGAACGCCACGGATCTTTAAGAAACTTCCTGTTACAAAATTCTTAAAGGATTTGTCCAGTCCGGAAAGTGGCTGTCCGTTGTTACCGTTCAGCATAATGTACATCAGAAGAATTCCGTATACAATCAGCTGTGTTGCCAGTGTTACAATGAATGGATGTAAGTGGAATTTCGCTACGAAGAATCCATTTACCCATCCAACAATACCTCCGACTACGATTACGATCAGAATAACCAGTGGTATCGGAAGAACCGGAAGATCCGGGAAAATTTTGGTTGCATAAGTTACTGACTGCAAAAGTGATGCAGAAATACATGCTGTAAGACCTACAACACGTCCGGCTGAAAGGTCTGTACCGGTAAGTACGATCGTTCCTGCAATACCACACGCGATCGGAATGTTCGCTGCAGACAGCGAGATAATGTTAACAATAGATGCCACGCTCAGGAATCTGCTGTTCTGTGTGTAAGTGTAAATAACTGCGATAATGATCAGAAGATAAATCGCATTATTGATAAGTCCTTCTTTCCACGCTTTTGCCTTGTCTGCGGAATCCAGTGCTTTGTATTCTGCATAGCGTGATTTTATATTTGCAAATGCTTTCATCTGGGAAGCCTCCTTCTTTTTGTTTGAAAATTACACATACTTTGCTGCGTAAGTCATGATCAGTTCCTGTGTCGCCTCTTCTGCGTCAATCTCTCCGGCAAGTCTTCCACCGGACATAACCATGATACGGTCACAGATTCCGAGAAGCTCCGGCATTTCTGAAGAAACTACGATAACTACTTTGCCGCGGTTCGCAAGATCGATGATGAGCTGATAGATCTCATACTTTGCACCGACATCGATTCCTCTTGTCGGCTCATCCAGAAGCAGTACTTCCGGATCGGTAAGAAGCCATCTTCCAAGGATAACCTTCTGCTGGTTTCCACCGGAAAGTGCACGGATCTTTGTCTCCTGCGACGGTGTCTTTGTCCGCAGCGCATCAATATATTTCTGCGTATCTTCTTTCATGGATTTTTCACTCAGATAAAATCCTTTTTTGTGTCTCTTTAAGCTAGAGATAACGGTATTTTCACGAATGTTCAGGATGCCGAAGATACCGGTTGCTCTTCTCTCTTCTGTCAGAAGTGCAAATCCGTTCTTGATCGAATCCTGTGCATTCTTATTGCTGACTTGTTTTCCGTCAAGTTTTATCGTTCCTGATTTCCTGGTTGCAATTCCAAAAATTGTCTCCAGAGTTTCTGTACGCCCACTTCCGTCAAGTCCGGCAATTCCAAGAATTTCTCCTTTTCTTGCTTTGAAGGAAACATCATTCAGGATCGAATACATTCCGGAAAGGTGTTCCACTTCAAGCGCTACATCGCCCGGTTTATTTGTCTTTGGCGGGAACTGATTGGTAAGCTCACGTCCAACCATCAGGCGGATGATATCATCCATCTCCAGATCATCTGCTTTCTCGGTTGCTACCCAGGTTCCGTCACGCATGATCGTGATTTCGTCTGAAATCCGTTTGATCTCTGCCATTTTATGTGAAATGTAAATGATTCCGCATCCTCTCTTTTTCAGCATCTCAATGATATCAAACAGATGCTCTACTTCCTGCTCTGTAAGGGAAGAAGTCGGCTCATCAAATACGATGACTTTTGCATTCACAGATACTGCTTTTGCAATCTCTACCATCTGTCTCTGTGATACCGGCATCGTACTCATGATCCTTTTCGGATCTACATCAATTTTCAATTCTTCAAATACTTTTTTTGTGTCGTCATAGATTTTTTTCTCATTTACCATGACGCCGCCCACTTTCGGGTAACGTCCGAGCCAGAGATTATCCATGACGTTTCTTTTGAGCGCCTGGTTCAGTTCCTGGTGAACCATTGCAACTCCATTTTCAAGAGCTTCTTTCGAATTCTTGAAATTAATCTCTTTTCCCTCCAGCTCAATCTTGCCACTGTCTTTGTCATAAATTCCAAAAAGGCATTTCATCAGTGTTGACTTTCCGGCTCCATTTTCACCCATCAGTGCATGGACAGTGCCTGCTTTAACTGTCAGGGACACATGATCTAATGCTTTTACGCCCGGAAATTCTTTACAGATATCCGTCATCTGCAGTAAAACATCCTGTTTCATAGCTGTCCTCCTGTCTCTCATCTTCTAATCTCGCATACCTTTCGAACCTGCCGCTATGCAGTTCCATCCGGCTGCGTCACAACTTTAGAAAAGGTGGCTGGCCAACCACCTGGCCGCCACCTTTATTTTTTACATTTTTATTTTCCTGAGTATTCCTGGTAAGGAATGAAGATCTTGTTGCTTACTTTTTCGGAAATATTGTAAGAATCTGTTCCATCCATCAGATCTTTTCCACCTGCTGCATTCTTAGCAAGGTCTGCGATACAAGCTGCCATACCATCTGCATCCTGTTTAACAGTTGCTGTCATCTTGCCATCAGCGATCAGCTGTTTTGCTGCGTCTGTAGCATCAACACCAAATACCGGGATCATCTTGCAGTCTTTGCCTGTTCCAAGGTTGTATCCCTTATCATTCAGAGCTGAGACTGCACCCTCTGCCATACCGTCATTGTTGCAGATAACAAGTTCGATCATGTTATTGCTTCCTTCGTTGTACTGGGAAAGGTTGGTTGTCATATAGTTGTTGGCTGCTGTTGCACTCCAGTTACCATCCTGGTCAACCTGATATTTGTCACTGTTAGAAGCGTCAAAGTATTCCAGTGCCGGTTTGCCGGCGTCTGTGATGATCTTATCTGCATCTTCTACAGCAAACTGTGTACGATAAATAGCTTCTGCATTTCCGAGCTGTCCCATGAACATTGCGTAAGAGATCTTTCCATCTCCGTTGAGATCCATTTCATCAAAATGTTCTACTACATAGTTACCGATCATTTCGCCCTGCATATGTCCTGCTTCCGGAGCGTCTGTTCCTACAAATGCACACTTGTCATAGCTTCCAAGTACATCGCCTTCTGTCTTGTCATCTTCGATCGCACGGTTAAAGAAAATAACCGGGATTCCTGCTGCTTCTGCTTTTTCAACGATCTGAGAAGAAGCATCTACAGAACCGGATGTAACGATGTTGACGATCAGTGCTGTAGCACCTGTCTGGATCGCTGTATCAATCTGTTCGTTCTGTGTTGTCTGGTTGCTGTTTCCATCATAGTCCTGATATTCAACACCCATCTCGTCAAGTTTTGCATCGAGTGCTGTACGGACAGATGCGATATAAGTATCAGAATAGGTATAGTAGAATACTGCGATATTAGCGTCTGATGATTTCTTATCACTGCTTCCACCATCACTGTCACTCTTACCGGAGCCCCCGCATCCTGCAAGCATTCCAAGTGCCATCACACCTGCGAGCATCGCTGCTACAATTCTTCTTTTCATAATTTCGTTCCTCCTTGTATAACGTTTACTTGATGATACGAGTATAACAAGAAGAAAATAAAATACCCATGTGAAAAACTACGAGGAGTTTGTGAATTTCAACGTTTATATAAATTTTTACTTAATTTCGTCCATAAATGTTTCAAATGCCCAATTCTTTAAAAAGCTGTAGTCCAAATATTTTTCAGACTACAGCTTCTATACTTCCGAGCAGCTACAAACATTCCACCCGTTACTTTTCTTCAAATGAAAACAGCGCCTTCTGGCTCTTATCATCATACATATTTTCTCTTGTCACCAAAATACTGCTGGTTGCCGTCTCTTTCTTTTCCGGCTTCTGACCATTCAGTAGTGTATTGATCTGCTCAATCCCCAGGTATCCCATCGCATATGGGTTCTGGACGATCAGCGCATCTACATTTCCTTTTTCCAGCATTCCAATGGATTTTACGTTACTGTCAAACGCAACAACCTGCGTCCGCTCTCCGGCGCCAAGTGCTTCTACCGCATCCCCGACTCCAAGTGTTGTCCATTCATTAAATGTCACGATCACATTGATCTGCGGATTGTCAAGCAACATCCTCTCGGTGCCCTCTCTTGCGTCGGTGATCGTAGACTTCACATTGATGGACGCCGTAATATTTGCCCGGTCATCATTAAGAACCGTATCCCGGAATCCCTTTTCACGAAGCTGCCCGTTCTCCGTACTCTTATCAAAATTTACGATTCCGATATTTAGATTTTCCGCCGGATTACCAAGCACTTCTTCTCCTGCCATACATCCGGCTTCATAATTGTCTGTACCAATATAGCATTCCACAGCCTCACTGTTTACCGGACTGTCCACAACCACAATTCTGATTCCTGCCTTTGCCGCACGGTCGATTGCTTCCGCATTCTTTTCAAAATCAATGGCAGAGAACAGAAGTGCATCTACCTGTTCCCGGATTGCCCGGTCTATCATTTCATTCTGCGCCTCATAATCTTCCTCACCGTCTCCATCCGGTCCTTCGCACACCAGATCCAGATTATATTCCGCACTTGCCGCACCGGCTCCCGCATATGCAGACTGCCAGAAAGAAGAATCCATGGATTTTGTCAGAAACACTACTTTTTTCTTCTCGATGACGCTATTTGTACTGCCTTCTTTTCCTTCCCCAAGTCCGTCACCCGTCAGGACAAAAAACAGAATTGCAAGTAGGATCACACCTGCATCAATTGCAATAAATGGTTTTCTTCTACTTTTTCTCATATTCTTCCTCCCTGACCTTCGGCATACGGATCGTCACACAGGTTCCTTCATCCAGCTCACTTGTGATATTCAGTCCATAATTGCTTCCAAAATAAATCTTGATCCGGTCATTTACATTCTTGATTCCGATTCCGGTACGGTCTCCCGGCTCTTTGCGCAGAATCTCCCGGCACTGTTCTTCCGTCATACCGATTCCGTTATCCTCCACCTGGAAAATAATATCTTCTCCGTCCTCAAAAATACGAATCCAGATCTCACCCTCATCGATCATCTGCTTTACACCATGATAAATTGCATTCTCGATAATTGGCTGCAAAGTAATTTTGTTACAAAGATACGAAAGACACGACTCTTCCACCTCAAATGAATAGGTAAATTTGTTCTTATACCGATAATTTTCAATCTTCAGATAACTCTTTGCATGTTCCACTTCTTTTTCGATCGGAATCAGCTCATGCCCTTTACTGATACTGATACGGAACAGCCTTGCAAGTGCCGTAACCATCTCTTCTGCATCTTCATTTTTCCCGTCTTCACACATCCATGCAATCGCATCCAGTGTATTATACAGGAAATGTGGATTGATCTGCGCCTGAAGCGCTTTCAGCTCTGTTTTCCGCAGTGTGATTTCTTCCTGTCTGACCTGCTCCATCAGCTTCTGGATCTTCACAACCATGTGTTCAAACGAGTTGGATAAAGTCGTGATCTCTGTAGTTCCCGCCATCGGCTCAAATACAAAATTTTCAGCATTTTTTTCAAACCGGTGCATGTCATCAGCAAGCTGCCTTACCGGTGCTGAGAACAGTTCTGAAAATGCCCATCCGAGAAGAAAGACTGCTCCCATAACCAGACACAGGACGATCAGAAGTCTGGATACCGCACTGCTTACCTTCTCCGTAATCATTTCATCTACATAGCAGACACCTACAATTTTCCAGTCACAGTTCTCCAGATTTTTCACAGTATAGATCGCCTGTTCCTGAATATGTGTCCCTTCTTTTAAATCCATTCCCTTCTCTTCTTTTAACCCGGAATAAATGAGCTGCTGCTGTGGATGATAGATCAGATTGCCTTTTTTGTCCGCAATATAGGCATAGCCGTGCTGCCCGATCCCTACATCATCAACATAATTGGCAATGTCAGAAAAACGGATGTCAATATTTACCTGTATACTGGTTCCGTCTTCTTTCTGAATCTTCTGGTAAACGGTTACAACCCATGGATAATATCCCTCAAACAAAGATTCCACATATGGTTTGGTTATACGCAGCCTGCCATCGTCATCTTCCATTTCGGTACTCTGAACAATGCGATAATTCTCTTTCAGCTTCTGCCCTCTGTTCCAGTAACGCAGAAGCTCCCCATCTTCACCACAGATTGTTACCGCTACTACATCGGAACGGATATTTACCAGATCCTGGATATATTCCTCAGAATGATTACTCTCATGACGCATTCTCGCCACGATCCGTTCCAGTATGATCCGCATATCCTGTGTATAATTCTCAACCGTATTCTGTACCTGTTCACAGCTCTGGGAACTGCTTGTCACTGCACTTTGCTCCATTGCATTCCGGTAAATCTGAACAAAAATAAGCGTTGCAGCCACTACCGAAATCAGGACGATTCCCATTACCATTGCAATAAACACACCGGAAATAGATATATTCCATCCCTTGTGCTGATCTGCTTCTTTTTTACGCCTGTTCATGTTCCCTCCTGTATTTGTTCGGTGATACTCCAGTCAGCTTTTTGAAGCAGTGGCTGAAATAATACTGATCCTTATAACCACACAGCTCTGTAATCTCACCGATCTTCATACCGGTACACTGCAGAAGCTCCATTGCCTTTTCAATTCGTTTTTTCGTCAGGATCTCAACCATTGAACTGCCTGTCGTCTTTTTTATCAGACTGCTGAGATAATTCGGCGACACCCCGATCTCTTCACTGATGATCATAACAGACAGATCCTGTTGGGCATAGCGGTCCTGTATGATCTGCACTGCCTGCTCGCAGATCACCTCGCTACTCTTCTTTCTCTGATCCATAAGCATTTTTTTAGCCTCCATACACAGCATTTTTATGATCTGAAAATTCTCTGCCATACGTTCCATTTCACGCATCTGCTGCATGGAATATTTTTTCTGAAGAACTTCTACACCACATTCCCCGATTGCCATATAAATAACCTTATATACTGCCGCCCCGATCTCGGTCAAAAGTATCGTACTAAGTACCAGTGTATTCTTGCCTCCATTTCGCAGCTTCTTTTCCAGATCATCCAGATAAATCTCCAGATCCTCTGCCATTCCACCACGTAAAAAATTCTCCATCGTTGCTGTAATTTCCTGTATTTCTCCCTGTTCCAATCCCGATCCGTGCTCTGCATCGGAAATGAAATAGACACTGCTTTTATCCTTTCTGGAATAACTGAGCGCATTCATTGCCTCCAGATAGCTCTCTCTGCATTTTCCAAGAGTATTCACACTCCTGCTTACCCCGACCTGACAGCAATATCCCATAATACGCTCCACACTCTGAACAATTTCTTCTACAATAATATGTAAATACTTACCCATACCTCCCGGAGTCGTCGCGATCAGCGATACCACTCTTCCTTCCAGATGGCAGCTTACATAATGAACATATTTTTTCAAGATCATATCAACTGCATTTACACTGCTATAGCTTGTCTGATCCTTTCCATTTGCATCACGGATTCCGGTTACAAGCACCACGTACTGCATATTATCCGGCTTTGGATTACGGATCAGCTCACATTCCTCTGCCCGCTCAAGAAGTGCCTCTTCGGACACCCGTTCATTCTGAAAGCTGTCGAGCAAAAGCGGAATAAGGAATTGCGTCTTGCGGATGTCCAGCTTCTCTTTTCTTTCTTTTGTAAATTCTTCCACTCGCTGATCCATGGCTTTTTTAATCTTTATCAATTCCGCCTCGATCTCTTTTGCTGAAATCGGCTTCAGCATATAACTTACAATATTATATTGAATTGCCTGCTGCGCATAGGTAAAATCATCAAATCCACTTAAAAATGCGATCTGTACCATCGGGCGAACTTCCCTGACCGCCCGTGCCAGCTCAATCCCCGATAAAAATGGCATCTTGATATCGGTAAGGAGCAGATCTGGTTCCAGCTTTTCAACCAGTTCCAGCGCGTCTGCACCATTTTCAGCTTCCCCGACCACTTCAAAACCAATCTCTTCCCACTTTACCCTGCGAACAAGACTTCTGCGGATTTCCTCCTCATCATCAGCAACAACAACTGTATATTTCATATTTCTCCCTTTTTCACTTACTATCAAACTTTCATCTGGTTACAGTTTCTCTTTTTATATTATAGAAGATTCATATCCACTTTTCCATAAATATATCTCCACTTAAATTTGTAAAATTCTACGATTGTATACACAACAATAGTATAAAAAACGGACAGGCTGAATAGCTTTTCAGTCTGTCCGCTTTTTACATCTTCTTATGCTGTTTTAAAAATTACATTTTTATAACGATTCAATGCAGTATAAAGGACTAATCCAAGCACACCACATCCGACAACTTCTCCGACACCAACTGTCAACATCATAAACGGAATCGGAAGTGCTACTCCATATCCGTAACGAAGTACAAACGGAACGATTACTGTGTTAGCAATAATCGGTGGTAACGGTGCAAGGAAACGGTTTTTGTTACGAAGCTGATAAGTAAAAAATGCTCCGATCAAAGTTGCAATGCTTCCGAAAATGATATCCGGCAGGATTGCTCCTCCGAGAATGTTTCCAACAATACATCCAACGAAAAGTCCAGGAATCGCTGCCGGTGTAAATACCGGAAGGATCGTAAGTGCTTCTGCAATACGTATCTGTACTTCTCCGAATGAAAATGGTGCAAATACATAAGTAAGCACCACGTAGATTGCAGCGATCATCGCTGCCTGAGTCATAAATGCTACATTCTTGTTCTTCATATGAAATTCTCTCCTCTAGTTTTGTTTTACGAGTGGAAGGTCACGAACACTCGATTCATTTTCGCGCAGCAATGAGTCTGGCGGCCATGCTTGCATGGACATCTGACGAATGCCGCGGAAGGCATATACTGTAAGTATATGACCTTACGCCGGAAATCGGCGAAACCCTTGTAAGACCTTGGTTT